>OBEQ010604767.1_pt1 | contig 13776 bp, 9 predicted proteins | sample 1670901 | NCBI WGS metagenome assembly OBEQ01 (sample SAMEA104232315, study PRJEB22302) | groundwater metagenome | biome: forest; feature: aquifer; material: groundwater | place: USA | collected 2011-08-07 | depth 5.4 m
CCTTGGGCGCGAGGCCAGGATGATTGGCATCCTTAAGAATACTGAGATTTTTTATAAAGGAGTTTTGACTCATGCTAAAGAAAAGCACTCTGCCACTGCAAGGCATTAAAATCCTCGATCTGGCGCGGCTTGGACCAGGCGCCCACACCTCACAAATTCTCGCGGATTTTGGCGCTGATATTATTAAGCTCGACCCGCCCAGTAAAGACGGCACAGAGCTGACCATGCCAGATGTGATTCGCCGCAATACCCGCAGTATTGTTTTGAATCTCAAAAAAACCGAAGGCATCGACGTATTTAACAAGCTGGTGGAATCGGTTGATGTCGTGGTCGAGGGATTTCGTCCTGGTGTAGCCAAACGCTTGGGCATGGATTACGAATCGCTGAAAAAAATTAAAGCCGACATCATTTGCGTCTCGCTCTCCGGTTTTGGTCAAGAGGGGCCTTACAGTCAAGTGGTGGGGCATGACCTCAATTATCAAGCTGTCGCGGGCATTCCACATTTGACCGGTGATCTCAACGGCGCACCCAAAATTCCCGGTAATGCCATTGCTGATGACGCCGGCGGTATCGCCGCGGCGTTAAGTATAACTATCGCGCTATTTCATAAAGAACGCACCGGCGAAGGTCAATATGTGGATTTTGCCATGGTCGATACTCTGCTTAACATGATGTTGCTGAATCTCAGTGACAGTGTTGAAGCGGGGGTTTTTCCCAAACGGGGCGAAACCATGCTGACTGGGCGTTATGCATTTTACAATATCTATGAATGTAAAGACGGCAAGTACCTTTCTGTTGGTGCGATTGAACCCTGGTTTTGGGTCAATTTATGTAAAATTCTTGGTGTTGAAGAGTTTATAAAAAATCAGCGCCCCGACCCAGAGATTGCGCGCCAGCAGATTAAAAAACTCAGCGAAATATTTCTCACCAAAAGTCGAGATGAATGGGTTGCAGAGTTGATGCATGCAGAAACCTGCGTGACACCGGTGTTGAGTTTAGATGAAGTGATGGCCAACGAGCACCACCGTGCCCGTGGTGCAATTGTATCAGCCGAGGATATTGGTTTCGAAACCCACGACCAGGTTGGCGTACTTTTTAAAATGTCTAAAACACCTGGCAGTATTAGAGAACCCGCGCCCAAGCTGGGAGCAAATACCAAAGACATATTAGCTGAGCTGGGTTATCCCGAGTCGGATATCGACGATCTCCTACAGGTCATTTCTACTCGGTAAATGTTGCGCTACAGGAGCCATTCAGATGTTAGCAATCGACACCGAATTCCAAACCATTCCCGACTATGTAAAACCCGAGGCGCGCAAACGCATACTCGAACTGGCCGTCACCAATGAGCCGGAGGTTTCGCAAGTCGAATGCTGTGAATATTTAATTCGCCATTGGGTCGAGACCATAGAGGATGGCAATCCACTTTACAGCGATGCCAGTTATGCACGAAGCCGAGGATTTAACGATATTATCGCCCAGCCCGGCATGATTATTTGTACTCTCACATTGCCCTACCGCTGGCCCTGGCCGGAAGGCTATACCTCGCGGCGCTTGATTCACTTCGACATGAAAAAACTGCTTGAACTGCCGGTGGGTATTCTCGCTAATTATGAAACGTATTTTTATAAACCGGTCGAAATCGGTGATCGCATTAACACGACGGTGCGGTTGATGAATATTTCGGAATGGAGCCGCACCCGTTTAGGTGAAGGCTATTTCTACAAGGTCGAAACCAATTATTACAACCAGCGCAACGAGCTACTTTGCCAGGCGTACACCACGCTTTTTGCCTATGGTGGAACGGTGTCACACAGCGCACCGGATACGCAAAAAATCGCCGCTGCCCAAGCGCGACGGGCACAGCCGAGCACACTTGCAGACCAAGCCCCGCGAGAACTGCCGAGCCAAGATGCACTGCAAGGTGGCTGGCATAACGGCACCGAAGAATGTTTAGAGTCTTGGCGCACCGGCTACAAACCCAACCCACCAGCCGAATTGTATTACGAAGACGTAAATGTCGGCGACCCAATGCCGGATCTGTTGATGCCGATTACTGTAACGCGCTGTGTATTTATGGCGTCGGCGAGTCGCGATTTCGCGCCGCAACATCACAATACCTGGTACGCCCATAATAAAAGCAACGTGCGCGAAATGTTTTTAGGCACCCACTTTAACTTAGGCATGATGAGCCGTTTTATGACTGATTATGGCGGCCCGCTGAGTACCGTAAGGCGCATTCAAATGAATATGAAGCGCACTGTCGGTGCCGGAGAGGATTACATGATGAGCGGCATCGTCAGCAAAAAATGGGAAAAAAACGGCGAGAAATTGGTGGACCTCGATATTAAGATTACGACCAATCTGGGACCGGCTTATATCTGTGGTGGCACCTTGGCGTTACCTACAAAGAGAGGCTAAGAAAAACAAAACTCTTTTAAAGACGAATGACTTGTAATACACTCTTTTAACAAGACATACGCCTTATAATAAAATAGGGCTAGTCCTTCACCATAAGATGCCTTTTCATGCTTGAAGAACCCAGCATGAAAAAACCATTCGAGGATAAAACATGCGGGTTGATCTTGAAAGGCTTTCAGAACCTCGACCACGTTTAAGCGACGGCCTACGCGGCGACCCAGTTATCAGTGAAGTGATTCGCGGCGCGATGGAAACCATCTGCTTTGAGATTGCGGCCTATGTCTCGCGCACTGCCACCACACCGATTCTCAACCAAAGCAATGAACGCAATGCCTCGATACTGGATCGCAATGGTCGCTTGGCCGCTGTTTCTGTCGGTATTCCCCAGCTTATGCTGGCATCTTCGTTGCCCGTGCGCTTCGCTGTGGAATTTTTTGGCGATGATATCAAGCCGGGCGATGTGTTCCTGTCTAATGACCCCTATCACGGTGGTGGACACCTGCCGGATTACAATATATTTGCACCGGTATTTGCGGAAGGCCGCCGCATATTGATGGCGTCCATCCAATGTCATCATGGCGATACCGGCGGCTCTGTGCCTGGCGGCTACAACATTACGGTCGATAATATTTGGGGTGAGGGTGTGCGCTTCCCCTGTATCAAAATCGTCGATGGCGGTAAGGACCGTGATGATATTCTCTATGCCTTGGCCGCCAATAATCGCCAGCCAGGATATCTTGGCGACTTGCGTGCCCAGATAGGCGCTGCACAGCTTGGCGCGCGGCGTTTGGCTGAAGTGTTGCAACAGTTTGGCGCAGACGCTGTGGAAGTAGCGGTTGACGACTTTATCGATTCCACGGCGCAACAGTTTCGCGAAGAAATTGCCCTCTGGCCCGATGGCACTTACAGCTCCGATGTGTATGTCGATCACGATCCCTGGAACAACAAAGATATTCATGTACATGTCGATCTCACGGTTAAAGGTGATCGCCTGCTGGTGGATTTTGTTGGCACGGATGACCGCACAGAGTTACAGGCTTGGTCGAGTTACGGCAATACACGCGGTTATGTGGTTTCGCAAATCGCCAGTTGTGTTGATCCCACTATTCCCAAGAATGAGGGATTTTTTGAAGCGATTGAAATACGCGTGCCGAGAGGCTGTGTACTCAATCCACATTATGGCAGACCGGTAAGCGCTGGTTCTCACCATCCCGGCACCGAAGTAGGGGAGGCGATTGCGCTGGCGGGGGAAAAAATCTATCCCGATCGTGCCGTGCCGCAGGTGTATAAAACTGGCATACCGACCATTATCGTCGGCAAAGACCCGCGTAGCGGCCAATCATTTACCGACCATTCCGCCGAAGTTTATGCGGGCTGGTGCAGTGCCGCCAAGGGTGTTGATGGCTGGGGGGCGGTGAATGCGGCCTTTGGCAATTTGTGGAAAGCGACGGCGGAAATTAACGAAAGCCTTTATCCGCACATTCAATGGTCGCGGGATTACCGCACCGATTCCGGCGGCCCCGGACAATGGCGCGGTTTGTGTGGTAGTCATTATGAAAAAGAGGTGCTGGCCGATGCCAAGGTTTACACCTACGTGATCGGCAAAAAATATCCGATGCCAGGCATCGCGGGTGGCATGCAGGGCGAACCAAATCGTTTAGTTATTCGTTACGGTTCAGATGATCCCTACGAAGTTGAGCATATCGCGAATTGGGTTCCCATCGAAAAAAATCAGCGCATTATGTACGACTACGGCGGCGGCGGAGGTTGGGGCAACCCGCTCGACAGAGCGGTGAACGCTGTGCTCGACGATGTGTTGGATGAGTATATCTCGTTACGCGCTGCAACCGAGCATTATGGTGTTGTCATCAACGGCTCGCTGGCGGATCTCACCCTCGAGATCGATGTGGCAAAGACAGAGGAGTTGCGCGCTGCAAAGCGTGCAAAAGCACAACATGACTAATACAGCCGGTTACAGAGTCGGAATCGATGTAGGCGGAACTTTTACCGATCTTATCTGTGTCACGCCCGCTGGCGACGTGATCTTGGATAAAACGCCGACTACGCGTGGTGATGAGTCACAAGGTGTGATGAATGGCATTGATAAACTTGCCAAGCGGCTGGGTCTGGAGCGCAATCAATTCTGCGCACAGTTAGATATTTTCGTGCATGGCACCACCACCGGTGATAACACCATGATCGAAATGAACGGTGCTCCCACGGGTTTGCTGGTGACCGCAGGGCATCGCGATGAAATCGAGATGCGGCGCGATTATAAAGAGCAGATTTGGGACCCAACTTATCCCGCACCGCCAGCGATTGCGCAGCGCCGAGCGCGTATCCCAATTGCGGAACGGCTTAATTTTCAGGGTGAAGTGTTGCTGCCGCTGGACGAAGACGCGGTGCGTAGTGGTGTGCATCGGCTGCGGCGTTTAGGCGTGAAGTCGATAGCTGTCATGTTTCTCTTCAGTTACGTCAATCCACAGCACGAGCTGAGAGCAAAAGAAATTATCCTGCATGAATTTCCCGAGGTTGAAAGTATTACCCTCTCGCATCAAGTGATGTCGCGCGGCCCTGAATATGAGCGGACCTCTACCACTCTTGTGAACGCCTACATTGCGCCACGTATTGCCAAATACGTTAACGAATTGCGCGCTAGACTGGAGGACGCAGGCTATCGCGGTGAACTGCTTATCATGCAGTCCACGGGTGGTGTGATGCATCCAGATTATGTGTCAAAACGCGCGGTTTCCGTGCTTGGCTCCGGTCCAACCGGTGGTGTGATGGGGGCTGCATTCAGCGCGCAGCGCGTCGGGATTAAAGATTTTGTCTGCGCAGATATGGGTGGCACAAGTTACGATTTGAGCCTGGTGCGCAATGGCGTTCCTGAAATCAAAACCGATTGGAACTGGCATTATCGATACTACATCGGTCTGCCCATGGTGGATGTGCAAAGTGTTGGTGCGGGTGGCGGTTCCATCGCGCATGTGCAACAGGGCTTATTGCGAGTCGGGCCCGAGAGTGCCGGAGCAACACCAGGGCCTGCTTGTTATGGACGTGGCGGCACGCGCGCTACTGTAGCCGATGCAGATCTGGTGCTTGGTTTCACGCCACAACAGGGATTTGCCGGTGGCACTATGACACTCGACCTGGAAGCTGCAATCAAAGCGATTGAAAATGATGTTGCCAAACCTCTCGGTATGTCGGTGATTGAAGCCGCCTGGGGAATTGCCCGCATTGTTAATGCAAATATGGCGAATGCCACGCGCCGCGTGTTATCGGCGCACAGTATTGTGCCCAGTTCACTGTCACTCATTGCTTACGGTGGCAACGGTGGTGTGCATGGTTGGGCGATTGCGCAAGAGCTCGGTATGAAGCGCTTTCTCGTCCCCAAAGCGGCGCCAGCATTCTCGGCATTGGGCGTACTGATGGCGGATTATAAAGTTGATCTGGTGCGGGCGCACATTGCGTCAATGAACGTGGTGCAGGTGGAGAAGCTTACCCAGCTTATGCAGGAAATGCTCGATGAAATGCAGCGTGACCTGGTTGAACCTACCGGCCTTACAGCCGATAAAATCCAATCCCAGTTGTTCGTGCAGATGGCTTATCACGGACAAAGTTTCGATCTTAGTGTGCCCTGTCCTGAAGGTGAGAAGCTTGCATCAACGGATCTCAACGCGTTGAGTGTAAGATTCCACGCATTGCACAAAGCAAGCAGAGGTTTTGGTTTTCCGGATCAAGTACCCACGGTGCGTGGTGTGCGCTTGGTGGCCCAAGGTTTTACCCCAAAACCCGGAAAAGCTGCCGTATTGGGCGAGATAACAATGCCCACACAGGCGATCAAGGGGGAGCGCAATGTCTATTTTGGCGGAGGCTTTGTTGCTACGCCGCTGTACGATGGGCCCAAGCTTGCGGCGGGGATTGAAATTGTCGGACCAGCGTTGATCGAAGAACCGTTTACCGTGGTGGTGGTGCCACCGACTGCTAAGGCAGTGCTGGATGAACAGGGGAATTATGTTATTACGTTGTGATTCCGCAAAGCTTGCGGACTAACTCCCTCTCCCGGAGGGAGAGGGAATTGTCAGTGCTTTATGGTCGAATGCGAATGAATGAAAGAGGTAGGAAACAATGGAATTAGATTGGAGTGAAGAGGAAGCAGCGTTCCGCCAAGAAGTGCGCGCCTTTATCAAAGCGGAACTGACCGATGAGGTAAGAGGCAGTTTATTCATCGATACGCCTGCTCGCGTCGCGTTCGTCGACAAGTTAGCGCAACGTGGTTGGTTGGGTATGGGTTTTCCGGAAGAATACGGCGGCACACCGCGGCCGTTCCCACTGGCACAATTCATTCTCACGGTAGAGCTGGATCGAGCGGATGCACCGATCGTTGGAAAAAATGTCGGTGTTGTTGCCAATACAATATTTCATGAGGGCAGCGAAGAATTAAAGCGCGAATTTTTGCCGAGGATTTTCCGCAATGAAGGCCAATGGTCGATTACCTACACCGAACCCGGAGCAGGCACCGATATTGGCGCTATATCGACTAAAGCTATCGACAAAGGCGACTATTTTGAAGTGACCGGCATGAAACACTTCATCACCTCCGCGCACTTTGCCCAATATCACTGGATGGCAGTGCGGACTAATCCTAGTGCGCCGAAACATCAAGGGATCAGCATCCTTATTGTTGATTCCGACTCCGAAGGACTGACCATCGCGCCCATGCATTGCGTGGGCACTACCGCTGTGCATCGCACTAATCAAGTTTTTCTCGATAAGGTAAAAGTGCCCAAGAGCCGTTTGGTGGGTGAAATTGACAAAGGTTTTTACTACATGATGCAAGCACTCGACTATGAGCGGTTTGCGATTACCTCCTTTTCGCAGCGCGTCCGTCGCTTCGACAGAATAATGAAATATATCAGAGCTGCTGAATTCAATGGCGAGCGCGTGGCGCATGACCCCATCGTGCGGCGTAAATTTGCCAGATTAGCCTCGCGCATTGAAGTGGGCATTATGCTAGAGCGTCTCTGTATTTGCGCCGCAGCGGAGCGCGTGCCAGCCGTAGAAGCGGGTATGAACAAAGCCTGGGGTGCCATTGTCGGTGATGAGATGGCACATCTCATCTTGGAGGTGCTCGGGCCTTTTGGTTTCCTCGCCCATGGTGCTGAACACGCGGCTTGTGATGGCATGTTGGTGGATGAGTTTCTGATGGCGGGGCACTCGCGGGTGGCAGCCGCTGGCGTCGATACGGCGAAGAGTATTATTGCTAAACGATTATTGGGTTTGCCGAATGCGCTGGGCAAACCAGAGTTGCCAGTTAGAAGTTAAATAGCTTTGGAGCAGGAGCGCACCCTACAAATAGACAGAGAAGTGCAAGATGAAAATAGCACACAACAATGTTCTGCCAGACGCCAGTCGAGGTTTTTTTAATGCGCGTCGCCGATCGATATTGCAGGCAGCCAGGAAACTCCTGCTTGAGAGCGGCGAAAGTAGCCTAACGATAGAATTAATCGCGAAAGCAGCTGAGCTTGGTAAAGGCACCGTTTACAACCACTTTCAATCAAAGACTGAACTGTATGTCTGTTTGCTGATTGATAGAGAACATGAGCTGTTACTGCTAATAGAGCAATTGCAGGACCAGACCCACATTGAGCATACAGGCATAGCACCGATATTGCCGATGCTAGTTAAGTGGAAACTGCAATCACCCAGCGCTGATTATGAATTCAGTAAACTTGAGGCGGCGGTGATAGAGGCTAAGGGTAAAAAACTCTGTGATGCCGAATTACTTGCAGAATTAAAAGCGCTTCGCATGCGTTCACTCCATAGCATGACCCAGATGCTCAGCAGTGGAACTGAACAAGGTGAAGAGGCCATGCAATATCATCTTTTTTTATTCACTGTATTGATGAATGGTATCACTTACGCACTCAATACAAATTATACGGAGTTTTATCAAATCAAAGAGAACTCTGCTGCCGAGTTAGAACGCTTTACAAAACGTCTGTTACACCAAGTTTTTAACCGCAATTCGACGCGCGAAAAAGCCGAGCGTTTTGAGCACAGCATTCTGTATTAAGAAATTACTGGAGATTAAAGCAATGAAACATTACGAAAAAGACGAAAAAGACGAAACAACCCCAGTATTTGACACCAATATCGTCGACCAATGGGTGGGGATTCCATTAGGTGGTGGGCAAATGAAAGAACCGGTTGCCACCAACGACATTCGCCGTTGGGCCCAGGGCATGCAAAACCCCAATCCGCTTTATTATAATGAAGAGGTTGCCGCCAAGAGTCGCTTCGGCCACTTGGTAGCACCGCAATCTTTCGCCGTAGTATGTGATGACAGTCATGGCGCGGCACCGGCCATTCAGGGAAAAATCCCCGGCACGCACATGTTATTTGGCGGTGATGAATGGTGGTTTTACGGGCCTCGTATCGAGTCGGGAGATAAGATCACCCGTGATCGTATGCTTTTCGATTATCGCGTGACGAATACCGGTTTTGCCGGCCCCACCATGTTCTCGCGCGGCGACACCAACTACGTGAATCAAAAAGGCCAGTATATTTGCAAGCAACGCTCTACCTCCATTCGTTACTTTGCCAATGAAGCGGTTAATCGCGCGCAGTTTGCCGAGGATAAAGATCCTGAATGGACCGAAGATCAATTGATGGAAATCGAAAGTAGAAAATTAAAATATTACGCTGGGTTTCAGGAGCGAATGCACGAGCGTCTGCTCGATGTGCAAGTCGGCGATAAATTACCAGAGCGCTTAATCGGGCCGCATACTATTGCCAGTTTCACTACCGAATGGCGCTCCTATACGTTTTCTGTGTGGGGCACCTTCAAACCCGATGGCCTGCCTACCTCCACCAAAGACGCCGGCTGGTTGCCGGCCATGTCGCGCGATTATGGCAAAGTGCAAGTTGATCCGAGTCATGGCGATGGTCTTTATCACGGACCCTCACGTGGGCACGTGCAAAAAGAGTATGCACAGCTGATCGGTCTGCCGCGCGCATACGGATATGGCGCCACAATGGGTGCCTGGGTGCTCGATTACATTGCCAATTGGGGCGGTGAGTGGAGCGACATTATTCACAGCAAAATTACCTATCGTTCTCCCGCCATGACCGGCGATCTCACCATTCTCAATGCCGAAGTGGTCGCGCTGCGCAATGATCCGCTAACCAACCAACCTTTGGCGGTGGTGCAGGTTACTATGACCAATCAGAAGGATGAGATCATGGCCAATGGCGCGGTTGAAATTCGTTTACCTACCGAAGATTTGCCAAAAATGGTGGAAAAAAACTGACAAAGGAAGGCGCGAGTATGTTTAGTCATGAAAAAATTGATGCGTATCAGATAGGCTTGGAATTTGTGGCTTGGACTTGTCAACTTGCCAGGACCACCAAGACTATGGAGCAATGTATTGCTCTTGCAGATCTCGCCAAATTGAGTCACGCCATTCCCAAAATTATCGTTTTGGGCAATAGAGAAGTGCTCATTGAAGAACGCTTACGCCTGTTTGAAACCGCCTGCGATAAGGTTTTTGAATCAGCTGCCACGATCGACATACTTTATCGCTGTGGTGAAATTGCTCGCGAACAGCAACAAGTGGGTAAAAAACTTTTGCGGCTTGTGTTATCCATGCTGAAACAAACGATTAAAGTTGACTGCATTGCGAGTCAGCATCAAGCGGCTTACCGCCGGGATCATATTGATTCACGAACTGATTCACGAAATGAAGTGCAAGGTTATGAAAACTGATCTGGAAACTGGCTGCGCACTCAAGCTGCAGCCTGATGAGGCACGTTACACCTGGGCCTATTTTCTCGAAGATGTTACGGCGCGGTTTCAAGATAGTGTAGCCATCCGTTTTGAAGGGCGGGATATCACATATCAAGAGCTGCAAGCGGATGCGAAAAAACTTGCCAAAGCACTCGCCGCCGCAGGCGTGGTCAAGGGCATGCGGGTTGCTGTGCATATGGCAAATCGCCCGGAATTTGCTGTTGTTTCCTTTGCTGTAGCGCAGGTTGGCGCAGTGCTGATCCCGATTAATACCTTTGCCACCGCAGAAGAACAGCTCTACATTTTGCGCCACAGCGATGCGTCAGTAGTGATATTTCAATCCGCGCTGTTGAAGAAGCAGTTTGTCGAAGATTTTCTCGCTATGGTGCCGGAGGCAGCTCAGGCGGAGCCTGGCAAAATCTACAGCGACAAGGTGCCCTATTTGCGCCGGGCAATTTGTCTGGGTTTAGACACAATGACAGACACTATGACCGGTGCGGTCGAAGCCTGGCAGGAGTTTATGCGCATAGGCGAAAAAATTCCGGATACTCTGCTTGCCGCAATGACTGCCGAAGTGTTCCCCTCCGATGAAGGCGTGATGATTTACACCTCCGGCACCACCTCACATCCAAAAGGTGTCTTGCATATGCAACGCGCTCCGACCATGCAGAGTTGGAGTATTGCAGAGTATATGAAGTTGAGCACAGAAGATATTTATTGGAGCACCTACCCATTCTTTTGGTCGGCGGGTTTTAGCATGTATTTGGGCGGCTGTTTAGCTGCAGGTTGTGTGCTGGTATTGCAAGAAACCTTCGAGCCCGCAGAAGCTTTAAAATGCCTGGCCAGAGAGAAGGTGACGACGATAGTCTGTTGGCCGCATCAATCAAAAGCCATGGCAGTGCACCCACTGTTAAAAACGCTGGATTTATCCAGTCTAAAAAAAGTCAGTTGTGAAACGCCCATGGCTGCTGCGCTTGGTCTGACAGATGATCTGTGGGGCACGCAGGGTTCCTATGGAATGACAGAGACCTTCACGTTTATTTCGAATCTACCGGCTGATGCAGCGGCGGATAAGCGTTTGAATACGGCTGGTAAAATACTTTCAGGTGTTGCTTGCCGCATTCTCGATAAAGAAACCGGCGCGCCTTTAGCACAGGGCGAAACGGGCGAGATTGCGGTAAAAGGCATGACCCTGATGCGGGGTTACTACAAGGTAAATCCGGAAAATTATCTGGACGAGAACGGCTACTTTCATACACAAGATGGCGGCTATATCGATGAGCTAGGTTACCTGCATTGGACCGGTCGGTTATCCAATATGATCAAAACGGCGGGCGCCAATGTGTCGCCCCTGGAAATCGAAAAAATGTTGCAGAATTTTCCCAACCTGCGGGTCAGTTTTCCGTTTGGTGTGCCGCATCCGACCTTGGGCGAGGTTATTGTGCTCTGTGTGGTGGCGATTAAAGGGCAACAGTTGGATGAAACAGCATTGGAATTATTTTTAAGAAGCAAGTTGGCAGCGTATAAACGCCCAAAGAAAGTTTTGCTTTTCACCGAAGATGAATTGAGTTTTACCGGCAATCAAAAAATCCAGTTAGATAAACTTGAGCAAAAAGCGTTGCAACGGCTGCGAGATGAAGCGGTTGAGATTGAGGGTGTCAATTATGGCGAACGAGCATTAAGTGTATGACTGAAACCTTGCTGCAAGGCATCCGCGTCGTTGATCTAGCCGGCGAACCGCTCGCCATGACCGGGCGCATTCTGGCTGATCTCGGTGCCGAGGTCATTAAACTTGAGCCCGTCGGAGGCGATGCGCTGCGTCGCGTTTTACCCTTGGATGAAACCAGCGGTGAATCATTGCGGTTTCAAGCGTGGAATGCCGGCAAAATCAGCATTGAGTGCAGCGCTGATAACCTTGCCCAGATCGAAAATATTATACGTAACGCAGATGTCGTTATCGAAACACCTGGTTTTCCCGGCAGTCTACAATTTTCGCCGGATCTTGCACCGCAGGCCGTGTGGTTAAAGGCAACACCTTTTGGTTTAGACGGCCCACGCGCCAGTTGGATTGCGACTGACTTAGGAATTATGGCAGCCAGTGGCAATCTGTATGTCACTGGCGATCCGGATCGCCCTCCGGTGCATTGCACAGAGCCAGCGAGTTATGCCCACGCCGCCGCCGAAGCGGTGTTTGCCATTCTCACGGCGCTGGCTTCGGGGCGGCCGCAAATTATTGATCTGTCATGTCAAGAAGCGGTAATGATTGCCAATATGGGAGGGGTTAGCGGCTATCACAAAAACCAAAACAGGGGCAAAAGAATGGGCGCCAATATTGGTGTCACCCGCGAAATATGGCCTTGCAAAGATGGTTTTGTCTCCTTTGGCTTGCGCGGCGGGCGGGCGCGCGTCGGCAATTTTAAAATCCTCTTGGCGCAGCTCGAAAAGGAAAATTTCGCCACATCTGCCTGGCGCGAGCAAGATTGGGATAACTTCGATCCTGCTGCGCTGAAAGCAGCAGCGTTACAGGCAATAGAAGCACCGCTTTTCCACTATTTTGCTGCGCATACTATGACGGAGTTATATGAACTGGCAGCGCAAACTAACTTGATGCTAGCCTCGGCCAATACACCGAAAGAAATATTCGCCAGTGCGCAAATTATGGCGCGGGAAATGTTTGGACCTTTAGGTCGCTACCGACGTTTTCCGCAACGGTTCATGACGGTGAGATCGCCAGATAATTCATTAAGGCAACCTGAGCCCGTTGCTCCGGCGCCGTTGCTCAATCAGGGCCCTCTGCCTAGCTGGGAGCGCCTCAACAATCTTCCAAATAATAGCACTATTCCCTTAAAAACATCGCCAGCACAAAAGGGCGCATGGAGTGGTCTTAAGCTGGTTGAATTCGGCGCGGGCGCTGCTGGTCCTATCGCGTCACGTTATTTTGCCGAACAGGGCGCAACTGTCATTAAGGTGGAGTCGCGCAGCCGGCCAGAGTTTTTACGCATGATGGCCATCAACAGCCCGCATGGCTTAGAAGGCTCCAATTTATTTGATGCGCTCAATGTGGGTAAACGCAGTATCACCATCAATTTAAAAAACCCACAGGGCATCGCCATCGCGCGCAGACTTATCCTCTGGGCGGATGCAGTGCAGGAAAACTTTGCCCCCAAAGCCATGCAAGGTTTTGGTTTGGATTACGCATCGCTTGTACAAACGAAACCAGATCTGGTGATGATTTCCACCTGTTTAAATGGCCAAACCGGACCACACAAAAATTATCCCGGCTTTGGCAGTCAGGGCGCGGCATTGTCCGGCTACAATTATTTAACCGGCTGGCCCGATCGCGAACCGGTGGGACCTTACGGCACGATTACTGATTCGTTGGCGCCGCGTTTTGCCGCCAGCGCCTTGGCCGCGGGATTGCTCTATCGCCGCAGAACCGGCAAGGGTGTGTATCTCGATTTATCTCAGGTGGAAGCGGCTATCTACACGTTGGCACCTTGGCTGCTTGACTATAGCGTGAATGGACGTTGCACAAAGCGTTTGGGAAATCGTTCCCTGGCTACTGC
>OBEQ011000678.1_pt1 | contig 13775 bp, 8 predicted proteins | sample 1670901 | NCBI WGS metagenome assembly OBEQ01 (sample SAMEA104232315, study PRJEB22302) | groundwater metagenome | biome: forest; feature: aquifer; material: groundwater | place: USA | collected 2011-08-07 | depth 5.4 m
GATTTGCGACAGCCTCTTTAGCCGCGATTTGAATTTCTCACCCTAGACCAATGACATTGAGGAACAGGATGTTTCTTTTTGAATAACCACAAAGCAAAAGTCGCGATTATATTTCTGCAATTCACCTTTGCTCTGCTGGCAATGGGTGCAGAACCCATTGCAGAATCGCGCTCTTTGGTCGTAGAAGACAACCAAAGCACCAAGCTATCGCCCTTCGTAGACTATTATCAATCTGCATCACCGCAGTCCTCCTTCTATGACGTTACCACCAAATACTGGAGCGAATTCAAACCCTATCGTAATCCACAATATGCTCAGGATTTTGGCTTAACCAATGACACGCTCTGGTTGCGATTTTTGTTAAACAACAAAAACAACGATTCGACTTCAACTTATTTGGAAATTGGTAATCCGATTCTTGAGGACGTGGAACTTTATCTATTGCGCCAGTCAGGGGATGAATATTTCGTTTTGCGCAAAGAGGGGAAGGTGCAACAGATCATGCTCCCCGTTAATAACGACGTGTTCGAAATAAAATTACAGGCCAATGAACAGTTAACAGTTTTGCTGCGAGCACGCAGCGCAACGCCACTGTTTGTGCCGCTTAACCTCTACACCGGCCATGCTTATTATGAAGAAACCTATAAAGCGCGCTTATTGGAATCGAGTGTCTTTGGTTTATATATTGGATTGTTAGTGCTGAACTTCTATCTGTGGTTTACCTCGAAAGATATCTCCTATCTGTACATTATTCTCATTGGGCTTGGCAATTTTCTGATCCAGGCCATCTTTCTCGGTTATACCTCGCCGTTTTACCCTATGTTAAGTGTTCATCCGACCACACTACTCAGTTTTTGTGGCGTAATGACCCTCACTTGCGGGGTTCAACTGGCACGGCATTATATGGCGACCAAACAATACTGGCCGCGCATGGATAGAGTATTTCAATTCTGTTTTCTCTTTTTGCTCTTTGTCAGTTTTCCACTGGTGTTTTTTGGCGGTTACTTTGCCACGATGATGTCGCTGGCGCCCAGTGCACTTTTTTTTATGGGCGCGCAGATAGTTGTCGCAATCAAAATTATGCGCTTAGGCTACTTCCCCGCAAAAATATATTTAATCGCTTCGGTCATACCCATCCTTAGCGGATTTTGGACGATTGGCATCGCAGTCGGTGCTGTACCGCCTATCGGCAATCCACAGATCACGCAGTTAGTGTCAAATGCCATTTATCTTATTTTATTTTCGATTGCGGCGGGTTATCGGGTGAATCACATCGTCGAAGAAAAACGCTTAGCCGAATTAGATGTTATCAGAGCCGTCGCTGAAGCCCATGCCAAAAGCGAATTTCTCGCTGGCATGAGCCATGAAATTCGCACTCCCATGAATGGTGTGATCGCCATGAGTGGTCTGCTCAAAGAAAGTATCACGCAAGAAAAGCAGAAGGAATACGTGGATGCGATCTTCAGCTCCGGTAAAGTGCTGCTCTACACCATCAACGCCATTTTGGATTATTCGAAAATTGAAGCCGGCAAAATGGAAGTTGAGCATGCGCCCTTTGACATCGCCGATATTATCAATGACTGTGCGGAGACTTATGGCAGTTATCGCAATCGAGCCAATTTTATATTTTTCTGCTCCATTCAACCGGGCATGCCGAGCAAGGTTATCGGTGATGTCAACCGCTTGCGCCAAGTGTTGATGAATCTGATCGACAATGCCTTTAAATACACGGAGGTAGGTACTGTTTCGGTGCGGGTTGAATGGGAAAAACTTTCCGACAAAGCCTGTCACTACACGTTTGAAATACTGGATACCGGCGATGGCATAAATGAAGCAGACCGACACAAAATATTTGGCCAATTTTCTGAAGTCCAACATCTTGGCGCGGAAAAAAAACGCGGCATAGGCCTGGGCCTTGCTATCGCAAAACAATTGACGGATCTGATGGGCGGACGCATCTATCTAGAAAGCGAAGTGGGAGTTGGCTCGCGCTTTTACGTGGAAGTTCCCTTGGAATTTGATCTGGCTTATCGCGGTGTAGTGGATAGTGACAGTGAACATGACGCCCGCGAAGTACTTAATCGAGAAATACTGAGCGATAAAAAAATTCTCTTTGTTGATGACAGTGTTGAATGGTGTGAGGTAGTGAAGGAAGCGATTACCGCCTGGGGCGCCGAGGTAAACATTTCGTATCAGGCTGAGCAGGCATTGGGGCTTATTCTGTCGGCGGGTCATCGCGAAAGTCCTTACGACCTGATCATTACTGATCTGGATCTTGGTGGTATGAATGGCGTGCAGTTGGCGACGCAAATTAGTTTGCGTCGGAACCTAACATCCGCGCCAATCATGTTATTGACCGGCACCAGTGTCTTACCGTCAAAATATGTTTTAGAACAAGCCGGCATTAAGTATGCGCATATAAAACCCGCCATAGTCTCGAGTTTGCGCGAACTGATTTTAGCGGCGTTAACCGGTTCGCAGCTTGTGAAAGAACCAGTTGTAACTCAAGATGGCCAGGACACGCCAGCGGATTACAGCAGTTTGTTAGTTCTGGTGGCTGAGGACAATCTTGTTAACCAGCTGGTCATTAAAGGTGTCTTAAAGAAAATAGGTATCAAACCAGTAATCGCGGAAAATGGCCAGAAGGCGATAGAAGCTTTTAGCAAAATTCCAGGGGGATTTGATTTAGTGTTGATGGATTGTGAAATGCCTGTCTGTGATGGCTTCGAAGCAACCAGTAAAATAAAAAAAATGAGCAAAAAAATGAAAACCAAAATTGTTGGTCTATCGGCTCACTCAGCCGCTGACTATCAGACCTACTGCCTTGAGCAAGGTATGGATGGTTATCTGGAGAAGCCGGTGAAATTTGAGCAACTCAAATCCTTGCTAGATGAGCTAAGGGCGGCTTCATAATTTCTGTGACAGTGTATTAAGCGAGTTAAGCAATTGAATCGGTGTAGTAGGTGAGATAGTCTAGTCTCTTAGTTTTGTAGGATGGGTGGAGCGAAGCGTAACCCATCAAAATCTAATAGCGATAGATGATGGGTTACGCTTCGCTCCACCCATCCTACAAAGCTAGAAAAAACACGGAATGCAAATGACGGACAATGAAAAAACCGGAAAAAAATCCTTAGAGCAGACTATCTTCGAAGTAGTGACCATACTACCCCATTGTCAGGCACTGAATATAACTGCCCATGAAATTAAGGGTACATTATTAACGTTAAAGCTGCCTTATGACGCCCGCATTGTTGGTAACCCTGAGACAGGTGTTATTCACGGCGGCGCACTCACCGCACTAATGGACACAGCTTGTGGATTTGCCGCGTTGCTTAAATTAGAAGAATTTGCGGTATGCCCGACCATTGATTTGCGGATTGATTATATGATGGCGGCCACACCCGGCAAGGACGTGTATGGGAGTGGCGAAATCTATCGCATGACATCGAACGTACTTTTTGCGAGAGGAGTCGCCTATCATGAGGGAGATGAAGCGAATCCTATTGCACATTGCGTGGCAACCTTTATGCGAATGGAAAAAGAATAATGCGCTCTCTGTTTGCGGCAACTCTTTTTTCAACAATTCGCTTTTCAAAGCGATCGGCTAAGGACGATTTTGTTTATGACTGAACAGCCACCGGAAAACATCGAGCAAACGGAAGAGCTATCAACAAAGCTGACTGCGCAACAAGTTTTAAAACAAGCATTGGCCAACAAAACCTATAACGAGCTTATTGCATTTATTCCCTATGCCCATTTGATCGGCACACAAGTTATTACAATGGGTGAAGAACTCATATTCAAATTGCCAGAGCGAGAGAGCAATATTGGCAACCTCATGTTGCCAGCCATACACGGTGGTTGCATCGGCGGGTTTATGGAGAACGCCGCTGCGCTGCAAATTATGTTTACCCTGCAGACAGAGCGCATACCCAAATTAATCGATTTTTCGATCGATTTTTTGCGCGCTGGCCGCAAACGCGATACCTACGCACAGTGCATTGTGGTTCGGCAGGGGCGAAAAATCGTAAATGTTTCCATCTCAGCCTGGCAGACGCTTCAATCCGAACCGATCGCCACGGCGCGGGCGCATTTTCTTGTTACCTCTTGAGCAAGAAAAATTTCTCCATATTCAGATTGCTGATTAATGAACACATGTTTTATTGCAGTTTTTTTAGATCTTATAAATCCTCCGCCGAACTCATGAAAAGTGACTAGAATAAAAAGAGGTAAATCAATTATCTAGACTTTATATCTGCTGCAACACAGCAAAAAGGGCTTGCGATGAAAGAAAGAGTTGCCAAATTTTTTGGTGCGCTCGGTGGTGTCATAGCCGCAAATCCGAAGAATGTTTTACTCGTGACATTATTTCTCCCGCTCGTACTGCTGCCACATCTCAAAAAACTTGAATACGATAACTCAGTGGCGTCATTTATTTCCGATGCTGACCCGAGCATGGCCGACTACCTTGCCTTTCGCAACACCTTTGGCCATGACAGTATTCTATTGATCGGAATCTCCGACCCGAAGATTTTTTCTGCTGAATTTTTGCAAAATCTCTGGGAGTTTCACAGTGCTCTGGAAGAATCAGTGCCGCATTACGATGAGATCAGCTCTTTGGTCACGGTGAGAAATGTCTATACCGAAGATGTCGTGGATGAAGACGTTGCAAAAGAGAGTGAAAACGCCCAAGCAGGGAACGCGTCAGCTAATAAAGGGGCCAATGGCGAGGTCATAGAAACAGGCGACTACTCTAAAATTGATGAGGGCGACAAACTCGAGTTAGGGGGCGGTAAACGTTTGGTTTTAGAGGACCTGGTGAAACATTTTCCGCAGACGGAACAGGAGATTGCAGCGTTTAAAACCAAAGTAATGGCCAATCCATTTTACCGCAATTTTATCATCTCACCGGATCACAATATGACGACGATTGTGATTCGCTTGCGCGATGATTATATGGATGAAAAAACTGGTGACGTAGAGCGAATTACCGATGTTCAGGTGGCAGAACTGGTCACAGCAACGCAAAAAGTCGCCAAGGATTTTAAAGCCCGTTTTGAAGGTATTTATATTTCCGGCTCGCCTATTATCACTGTTGGCCTCAATCATGCCGTGCACCATGATATGAAGCGCTTTGTCATCGCGTCGCTGGCTATGATATTAGTCATACTATTCTGGCTTTTCAGACGTATATCCGCCGTTTTGGTGCCCTTAATAATTGTTTCGTTTTCGGCAATTATTACCTTTGGTTTAATGGCCGTATGGCATCAACCCATACAGTCCACCACGATTATTCTGCCTTCTTTTATCATCGTTGTCGGCGTCTGCAATTCGATTCATTTCCTCACGCATTTTTTTCGTGAGTTCGATATTACGGGAGACAAAATAGCGGCTATAGAGCATGCTTTAAATCGCACGGGGCAAGCAATGATGATGGCTAGCCTTACTACGGCGGTGGGGCTTTTATCTTTTGTCCAAGCGAACATTAAACCGATCGTCAATATTGGGATATTTGGCGCAATAGGGGTGATATTGGCATTTGTGCTTACCGTGATTTTTCTACCGGCATTTTTGAGTATCCTGCCCATAAGACAACGCAAAGAATCGATCGGTGCCATGCATTCATTACCCTTTGGGCGTTTTATTGATAAGGCAGTCGACATTGTCGAGAAGCATTCGCTGCTTGTACTAGCAATCTGTTTAATTGTGTTTGTCGTTGCAGCAGGCATCGCCAGTGGCTTAACCTATTCACATAATCCCTTGGCGTGGTTTCCGGATGAACAAAACTTGCGTAAATCTACCTCCCAGATCGATACAGTGATGGGGGGAAGCATTCCGATTGAAGTGATTATTACAACTCGCACCGAGGGTATTGGCAGGTCGCCACAATTTTTGAAGAAACTAGATATTGTCGCGCAAGCCATGACATTGTATCGGGATGAAATCTTTGAAGTCGGCAAAGTACTTTCGGTAACGGATATCATCAAAGAAACCCATCAGGCCCTTAATAATAACGACCCAGATTACTACCGCTTACCTGATACAGCAAAAGAGATGGACCATATTCTCGCTATGCTAGATGTTAGCGCACCCAATATATTGTATCGCCAGGTTGATAAAGAGTTTAGACAAATGCGACATACTCTAATCATTCATTGGGCAGATGCATTACATTATTACCAGTTGCAGCTGAATATCAAAAGGATTTACGAAGAAGCATTGGGTGACGAAGCGGAGGTGATCATTACCGGACAAATTCCGTTGCTGGCAAATACCCTTGATGGAGTGATACAGGCAACCGCAACGAGTTATTTTCTCTCCGTTGGTTTTATCACGGTGATGATGATCCTCATGATGGGCAATATTAAATACGGCTTTGTGAGCATGTTGCCCAACATTTTTCCGGTCGTTGTCACCTTAGCGATTATGCGTTTAATGGGCACGCCGCTTGATCTGTTTACCATGATGATTGGTTCGATCGCGATGGGATTAGTGGTTGAAGATACTATACATTTTATGCATAGTTTTCTCCGCTTTCGCGAGCTGGGCATGTCCCCGGAAAAGGCAGTTGCGCAAACCTTGCATACCAGCGGTAGAGCAATGCTAATGACGTCGATTGTGCTAGCCCTTGGCTTTTTGGTGTTTACATTTTCGAAATTAACGAGTCTATTTCATTTTGGCTTTCTGAGTGCCATTTGCGTTGTATTAGCTATCTTGTCTGATTTTTTTATGTCGCCAGCCCTGATGATGCATCTCAGTGGGCCTAAAAAGAACAAAGACATAAAAGCAGAAGAACAGAAAATTCAAAAATAAAAATCGTAAGTAAACCTTCATTTATAGCCAATGCAAAAGCGATCACTTCTGCCAATTAAAAATACCCATGCAGATTATATTATTATCCTCTAAAATAGCGGTTAAACTTGCTAACGCCGAGATTGTTCATAACGAGATAGCTCATGAAAAATAATATTATTCTGATTGGCATGCCAGGCGCAGGTAAAAGCACCGTAGGCGTGTTATTGGCTAAAGAACTGGCCAAAGATTTCGTCGATACCGATGTATTGATTCAGGTTCAGCAAAAAACCATCTTGCAAGACATCCTCGATAAAAAAGGCTATATGGAACTGCGCAGGATCGAAGAACAGGTTTTGTTAAATGCTACCTTTACCAATCATGTTATCGCAACAGGTGGCAGCGCGGTTTACAGCCAGAGCGGCATAGAGCACCTCAAAGCCAGTGGCATAGCCATCTTTATGGAAGTCAGTATCGATGTGTTGCGCCGCAGAATTCACAATTACGAAACCCGTGGCATTGCCAAAAGACCCGAACAAAGTTTTGATGAATTATTTGAAGAGCGCAGACAGTTATATGTTAAGTATGCGGATTTGATTATTGACTGCAACAGGGGTACGCCGGACGTCATTGTGGATAAGATAAAAGAACAGTTGGCGTCGATGCATTCGCAATTGCAGAAATAGCTGATCATAACCGTAAGGGCAGGCCCCCGTGCCTGCCCTTTTTCAGCAGCCCTAAGTTGCCAACCCATGAGAGGGCAACCACTTGCCCCTACAAGCCGATGCACAACAAATACAGTGAAATTCAATTAGCCGGTAAAAGATCTTGCAGTGTCGTCGTCAAACTTAATTGATTAATCGGCTTTTCTAAAATGCTATCCATGCCCGAAGCCAACACCTGCGTTTCAATTTCACTTTTATCATGGGCTGTCAACGCGATGATTTTGATACGTTGCAGATTATTCAATTTTTCGAACGTTCTAATGGCTTTTGCCGCCTGAAAGCCATCGAGAATAGGCATCTCACAATCCATAAAAATGATATCTACACTCTCATGAATGGATTTGTAAAGATTCACCGCTTCTTCACCATCTTCGACGAGATTAACTGAGCAGTTTAAGGTGGATAAGTATTTTTCAATTACCAGCTGATTTACGTAATTGTCTTCGGCGACGATAATGTTGAGGCAATCGCGGCGGCGATTTTTGCTGGCGGATTTTTGTTGCAAGCGTCGGGTTGCAAGCGGTCGGAGCGGAATCGTGAAGCTCGCCCTGGTTCCCCGTGGTTGATTGCGTTCGATAATAATTGTTCCGCCGAGCAAGTCGACATATTTTTGCGTGATGGCGAGCCCCAGCCCAGCGCCCTCATCACGTATTGTCGCTTGGTTTTGCAGCAAATCGATGCCACCAAAAATCGCCGCTACGCTGGCAACATCAATACCCTTGCCAGTATCCGTTAGGGTAAAATTGATATCGACAATTTCACTGCTGATAACTTCGAGGCCATTAATTTCACGAGTATGAGAACTCTGATTGACGACTATATCGATTCTGCCGCCATCGGTAAACTTGATCGCGTTGTCCAATAGGTTGTGGAGAATTTGTTGAATAATTTTTATATCACCTTCAAATTCAAGTTCTTCATCCAGTTCTGAGGTAAAGCTTATGAGGAGTTCTTTACGCTTGATCGAATCATCGATGAGTTTAATTTCGTCTTGCACAATATGATTGATATTCAGTGCAGTGGGGTGTAACGACATTTTTCCGGCGTCGAGTTTTGAGTAATCAAGAATATTATTAATCGTTAACAGCAGGCGTCTGCCGGCTCGACTGACCAGATCAGTATAATAATATTGTCGAGGTTCAAGATTGGAAGCCTTTAATAGGCTCGCCATACCAATAATGCCATTGATGGGAGTGCGTATCTCATGGGACATTTGGGCAAGAAATTCACTTTTTGCTTGCGTTTGCGCCGCCAGAATAACAGTTTGTTTTTCGGCGTCCGCCGTTTGTAAACGGGTTCGGTTGATCTGATTGGCGAATCCGATGGAGAGAATGCAGATTTGAAATGCAGTAGCTATTACCAGATAGATTTCGAGGAATGGCGGCCTGGTGAGGACTCCTATGGATACGAACAACCAGATAAGACCAGCGGTGACAGGCATGCAAACGGAAAAAAGATAGATCTTGGCGAGAGTGTAGCCCTGCATGCACATCTTAATAACAATCACAAACATGGGAATAATAGAGAAAGGCGCAAGACATGAAATGATCGAGAGAAAAACGAAGCGTGAAAAAAACAAAGACGCGGTAATTCCCAGGAAAGCACATATAATTCCAATAGTCGAAAAATAGCGATAGTATTGCGGTGCCTTTGATTTAAATTCGAGATAAGCGGTCATTTGTAGGGCCGACAAGCTGAGAATCAATACACCAGATATTGCATTAAATTGATAATTCCATTCCCCGATGCTTCGCCACAGAAATGCAATATGGCCGGATGCAGATAAATTATTGCCTAGAGCTGCCAGAATATAAGCGACAATTAGCAGATAGTTAGCTTCGCGTTCGAAGGCGAAAAGAAAAATATTATAGAGCAGAAGAGCGACAATGGTGCCCATCACCAAGCCCTCGACAATTTTTAACTGATGATTCGCTTTATAGAATCCTTTGCTGTTGAAGAGTGTAATAGGGGCTTTCAATGGCCAGGGGCTAGTAACGCGCAGATAAAACGTCAGTGTTTGCTCGGGAGTGATACGCAATTTAAAGGTCGGTTTATTCTGTTTTAGCTGTCGTTGGTCGAGGTCGCGAAAATTGCCACTGTAATATGTTTGGATTTTATCGCCATCGTCCACGTACAGATCACAGTATCCCACCATGGCATTCTCGATTTGCAGATATAGGTTGGTTGCAGCTTTAGTTTTTGAAGAAATTTCAAATTTCATCCAGATGGCACTCTTGGTATTGCCGAAATCCCCGGTTTGATTGTCTCCAACAGGTAGCTTGAATTTTTCAGATCTAACCTCTTCAAAAGAACGTTGCGTTGATGTGTCTTCGTAATAGGAAATGTAGGGCTGTAAACTTAGTGCTTGCTGAATATTCATGAAGAAAAGTTTTTTTTCTTCGCCTGTGGCGGGAACAGCAAATAGAATTAATAAAATAATAGATGTTTTTAATAGTAGATTTCGATTGAGCGGCAGTGAGAATTTCATCTATTCCACTCTTCCTAAACCATTGCTACCGACGGCAGCATTGCGTTTTCCTTTTGGCATTACTTTGCAATTATCAATCTGTTCAATTAATGCGTCGAGAGTTACGGGCTTGGCAATATAGCCATTCATCCCCGCATCAAAACAAGCGTTACGTTCATCGTCGAACACTCTGGCCGTGACTGCAATGATAGGTGTTATTGGCAGATTGTTGGTTAATTCAAAATGTCGAATTTGTTTGGTCGCGTCGAAGCCGTCGCATATTGGCAATTTACAATCCATCAGCACAAAATCAATCTCTTCATGCTGACTCTTAAAAATGCTGACAGCTTCCGCGCCATCCATCGCCAGCAGTGAATTGATGCCGATTTGTTTCAACATGGCTTTGCCGACTTGCTGGCTTAAGCTGTTGTCTTCTACCAGCAATGCCTTGGCCCTGGAGGAATTACTAGGGTCAGCTATGTTTTTCATCTCTACGTTTGCATTGCTAACGGTTTTTATCGCAGAGGCTTTAGCAAATTTTAGCGTAAACCAAAAAGTTGAGCCTTGACCTTCAGTACTGCGGACACCTATCTCGCCACCCATTTGTTGAATAATTTGTTTTGAAATATTGAGCCCGAGTCCGGTGCCCTCGTATTGCTTGCCCTGTTGTGGATTAACTTGGCTATAGGATTGAAAGAGTTTCTGCTGATTTTTTTCACTGATACCAATGCCCGTATCAGTAATGGTAACTTTAAATTCGTGCAGATCTTTGTATTCACCCAAGTAGAATAAGGCGATCGTGATACTGCCTGATTCAGTGAACTTAAAAGCATTGCTTAACAGGTTGAGTAAAACCTGTCGCAGACGTTTCGGGTCGGCGAGAATTTTATCGGGAATATGTTTTTGTATCTCTACTTTGAGTTGAATATTTTGATGTTGCGCGTTGAGCTCAAAGATGCTGGTGCTGTCCATTATCGCTTGAGTAAGGCTACAGGGCTCGAGTTGAATTTCAATAAGCTTTTCATTGTTTTTTTCATCGTTTTTATTATTGTAGCGAGTAAAATTTATAACGTCATCGACAATGGCTAGCAAAGATCGTCCCGAATTGCTGATGATATCCACGTAATGTTTTTGTTCTGTATCCAGCTCAGTATTTTTTAACAGTTCCGTGCCACCGATCACGCTGTTCATTGGCGTGCGAATTTGAAAGCTCATTTTATGCAGGAATTGTGACTTTGTTTCGCTTAGTGTCGCAGCTGATAAAGCTTGCTTTTCGCTTGCCAATTTTTCGTCGGTAAGTGTTTTGGCCATAGCCGCCATGCCAACAGAGAGTATGACCAGTTGTACGCAGTCGATATTACCGAGGAGTAATTCTAATGCGGAGCTGTTGATTATCAGCCCCATGAAAATCAGTACCTTGGTGCCTCCCGTAATCATCGGCATAGTGATACCGAATAATAAATAGATCGCCGGTTTATAGCCGCTAATGTAGCGCTTGATACCTGCTACCGTTAATAAACTGCCGAAGATAAAAGACGGCAATACAAAAAAATTCTGAAAAATTTCCTGACTGATTCCCATGACCACCAGCACCGTGAAAAAAATGGTGTATAGGGTAAAAAACAGCATGAATTTGTGTAACGTTGGCGAGTATTTTTTGGTGTTTAGATAGGACATCGAAAATAATACTAATGCAGCGGCCCAGAGCATTTGCCCGCCGAAATAGACTGCTGAGTTTATAAAGGGCGAATCTGGCCAAAAGCGGTTTAGGTAATTCGGCCGGCTGGCCAAGACGATTCCGGTGAAGAATGCAGTGAGATTAAAATAAAAATACACGGGCATCTTGGTAATCAAAAAGAGCGAGGTATTATAAATGATAAGTCCAATAATAATGCCGATGAATAAACCGGAAAGAATCTGACGCAACAACACAGACCATTCATAAGAATTGCCGGTATAAATCGTCACGGGAAAAAAGCTGAGAATTCTGGAATGAGCTTTGATAAATATGGTCTTCTCTTCCTGTGGTTCAAAGCTCAGTTCGAGGGCGAAAAAATTTGATTCAATGGGGCGGGAATAAAAGTCGAAATCAACTCCTGTCTCGATGGGTATTACTTGCGTGATGGATTGATTATTTTCAGGGATGTAAAACGCAACATAATTGGCATGTGCCGTGGCCAACTCCAATATGCTGTCCTTCACTTGGTCTGAGGAATTCTTCACGGTGAAGCGCAGCCAGTACACCGCTGTTGAGTGGCCGAAATTTTCCGGTGAGGTCGGCGAATTGTAGGTAAAAAACTGACTTATCGGCAGATTGAAAATGGCAGACGGAGTCAGCTTATCCTCGGCGTCGATCAGATAGTTAGTGTAGGGGGTAAGATCAATTGCGCTGTCAGCGGTGAGCACTGCAGCTTGTCTGCTTCTGCTGGCGGTAGGCGAGTTTGTACCTTCCTGCGCTTCAGCAAATAATACTGCCAGTAGCAACATAAGACAGAGCGGTAGCTGAACCTTCATTGAACAAAAAACCATGCCATTGAACAAAAACCCATGCTAATCCATTAAGCCGACAATTCCCCATTATGATAAGTGTAGCAACCCGTGGGTGTTATCCAAGTAATTGAAATGTTGGATTTTCTCGCGGGATTACGGAGATATATTGGCCATTGAGCGCTTTCTGCATGAAGTTGCTAAACTTGTAACAAAACTGTTCAACGGAATCTTCTAGGTTGAATATCCAGTGGAAATCGATACTATTTCTGCCCCCGGAGAATTTCTTAACAAGTTCAAAACGTAAACGATAGAGAAGGATGAAAATCTATGAATCGAGTATTGGGTAAAGTGGCTATCGTTACAGGTGCTGCGAGTGGAATGGGTAAGGCCGATGCAATTATGTTGGCGGCAGAAGGGGCAAAAGTAGTTCTCACAGACCTTAATGTTGAAAAAGGTCAGGCAGTAGCGCAGCAGATCGGCGAGAACGCGATTTTCATCAAACACGATGTGTCTGATGAGGAGAATTGGCAGGCAGTGATTGCTGCAACATTAGACAAATTCGGTCGTCTCGATATTTTGGTGAACAATGCCGGTGTGATGGCCATGGGCAATGTGGTGGATACTAACCTCAAGGATTGGCAGTTTATTAATCGTGTTAACAGCGATGGCACCTTCCTCGGCTGTAAACACGCGATTCCCGCCATGGAAAAAAGTGACGGCGGCGGATCAATCATTAATATGGCCTCAGTTGCCGCACTACACGGTATGTCTTTTATCGCTGCTTACAGTGCGAGCAAAGGTGCAGTAACTGCTCTAACTAAAAACGTTGCCATGTACTGCAAAGAAAAACGTAATGGTATCCGCTGCAACTCAATCCATCCTGATGGGGTGAAAACGCCCATGTTGATCAAAGTTTTTAGCGGTGCTGATGATGCAACGCCAGAGCAAATTGAGTCGTTATCGACTGAAGCCTATCCCATGGCGGAGCCTGAACACATTGCTGCGATGGTGCTTTATCTGGCTTCCGACGACGCCAAATTTGTTACAGGTGCAGAGATGTTGATTGATAATGGCGCAACAATTACGCCACCTATGCCTACCTAATAATCTTAAAAAAGTAATTAATCAGCAGGCTATTGGACGACGTCTGGTGCAGCCTGCATTCCCACGCGGGAGAGGGTGTCGTAAAAGTAATTTGGTGGGCGGTGCCCACCCTACAAGTAGTGCTAATTCGCAATATTTGCCTCTAAATGTAGGGGGGGCACCGCCCACCAAATTACTTTTACGACACCCTCTCCCGC
>OBEQ010583213.1_pt1 | contig 13770 bp, 9 predicted proteins | sample 1670901 | NCBI WGS metagenome assembly OBEQ01 (sample SAMEA104232315, study PRJEB22302) | groundwater metagenome | biome: forest; feature: aquifer; material: groundwater | place: USA | collected 2011-08-07 | depth 5.4 m
TATATATTTTAAATTCTTATAGTGAATTTTTACAAGCTGCACAACCGTTGCAGCAATAAATCTTCTTGACATCTTGTACAAGTAATCTTAAATAATATTTATAGAGTATAGTTAGTTTAGAGGCGCACTTTTATATTTCCTATTTCGATAGACAAAGCGGAACTTTTTGGTATCTTCTGTTATCCATTGTTTTTCTTTTTTTGTTGCATACTCCGATTCTTTGACATAGCAGTGACCATAGAAATAAACCTTGCCATTTTTCTTCTGCTAAAAATATATTTCAGCGAGTTTATTATTGATGATAGAAAAGCACCAGCCCATAGCCAATTCATACTATCATCATTTAATTTTTAATGCAAAATAACGGAAAGTTGGGTAGAGAAGAATTGTCTTAAAACCCCAAGTGAAAGATTTCCTGGAAAAAGGGAATGGTTGTAATTGCTATCTGCAGCGCTGCAACTGCTAGCACTGTTACCAGAAGGAATGTGTTTTTCTTAAACAAGGATTTGCCCCGAACAAGGAACGCAAGGATCATCTCAACCATAACAAGCAGGTTAAATGTTATGGTTCGGGCGAAGGTTTCTGAACCGTTTATAGAAAGTGTTAGTTTAAAGACGACAAGCAAAAGTAAGGCAATCAGTAGCCCCACAAACACAATAAACAGAGTGCGCTTTTTCGATAAGAACGGCGCTTTTGGGTTTCTGGGGTTATCGGTAATAAGATCTTCGTTTTTTGTATCAGATGCAAGGGCAAGGGCTGGAAACGCATCGGTAACTAAGTTAATCCAGAGGATCTGGGTTGGCAGAAGCGGCGAGGGCATTGCAAACACAGTTGCAAAAAATACTAACAACAATTCTGCAATGTTACCCATGAGTAAATATGTAATTGCTTTGACAATATTGCTATAAATAATTCGTCCTTCTTCAATTGCTTTAACAAGGGTCGAAAAGTTATCGTCAGTTAAGACAACGTCTGCTGCTTCTTTGGCTACATCTGTTCCTGTTTCTCCCATTGCAACGCCAACATCTGCTTTTTTTAACGCCAATGCATCGTTAACGCCATCGCCAGTAACGCCAACAACGTAGCCTAATTGTTTAAAGAGTGTTACGAGTCGGAGTTTATTTTCTGGGCCAGATCTAGCAAAAATATTGGTTTTTTCGATAATTGTCAAAAGCTCTTGGTCTCTGAGCTTACTCAATGCTTCTCCATTTAATACGTCTTCATCTTTTTCTACTAAACCGATTTCTTTGGCGATTGTTAAGGCTGTTAACTCATTATCACCGGTGACCATGACTGTTTTAATACCTGCTTTTTTTGCATGTGCAATTGCTTGTTTTACTTGGGGTCTTGGCGGGTCGTAAATGCCAATAAGTCCTAAAAATGCAAGGTCATTTTCTAATTGCGTGCGACTTTTATTGGTGTTGTGTTTTTCGATTTTTGTGCCAAACCCGATCACACGCAGCCCTTCTTTTGCATAGTCTTCAAACCGTTTTGTTATCTTTTCTTTTTCAGTATTAGAAAGCGTACTGTTGGCAAGGATCGTTTCTGGCGCACCCCGAACATACACATGCGTTGTTTTTCCCTTGAGAAACACTGTGGTAACTGTTTTTTGCTCCGGATCAAAGACAAATTCGTCAGTGATTGTTCCTTCGTCTTTGATTTTTTGTATATCTTTTTCTTGTTCGTTTGCCCATTCTAGGAGCGCGCCGTCTGTTTTGTCGCCAACAATATCAAAGGCGTGATCTCCTTCTTTTTGGATAAGCGAGGCAGTGTTTCCCAAAACACATGCATACAGGAGCTGCTTTTTGGCATCGTTTGTCGGAGTCCAAAACGTCTTTACTTTCATCTGGTTTTTCGTGAGCGTGCCAGTTTTATCAACTAACACAACTTGCATGGCGCCAAGTGTTTCAACAGCTGGCATCTTTCTGACAATTGCGTTTTGCTTTGCCATGCGATTTGTTCCAAGCGCCAAGGCAATCGTAATAACTGCAGGAAGGCCTTCTGGAATTGCGGCAACACCTATGCTAATTGCCAAAAGCACAATAGGAAAAAGCAAACGTCCTTGCAAGAGACCAATGGGGACAATAGAAAGCGCAATAAGGAGGGCACCAAGCGATATGAGTTTTCCAAGGGAAGTAAGTTGTTTTTGCAGCGGTGTTGCTTCGTTTTCTATGGAAGCAAGCGACGCAGCAATTTGACCAAACCGCGTTTTTATTCCTGTTTTTTGCACTTTCATGAAAGATCGGCCCTTTGTCACTAATGTGCCACTTAATGCTTCGTCGTTTTCTTTTTTTGCAACGGGAATGGATTCACCAGTTAAAATCGATTCATCAATTTCCAAAAAGCCGCGGGTGACAAAAACGCCATCTGCAGGAATACGGTCTCCTTCGGAGAGAACAACAATATCATCTGGTACAAGCCCTGAGGAAGGGATAACGTATTCTTTGCCGTTTCGAATAATACGAGACTCCGGTTTTACAAATTCCCTAAGCTTTTCCAATGATTTTTCTGCTCGGTATTCCTGTAAAAACCCAACAATCCCATTTAAAAAGATAACTACAAAAATAAAAAACGAATCAATTATGTCCTGAACAAAAAATGAAAAAACACCAGCTACAGCTAAAATGGTATTAATAAATGTAGGAAATTGCGAAAGAAAAATAGCAAGAGGAGACGTTCCCTTTTTTACTCTAATCTCATTTCTGCCAAACTCCTGTAACCGTTTTTGTGCTTCCTTTGTAGTTAAGCCTTTTTCCATTGTTTTTCTATTGTATCAGCTCACTGGCATTTTGTACGAAAAGATGATGCATATATTGCTGCCGCTGGGGCGTTTTTTTGGGTCAGTAAAGCAGTCAAATTATATAAGGCTGGGCAATAATCAGGACTTTTTGTGAGCATATCACGAAACACTTTTTCTTCGAGGTCCCCAAAGCCAAGACTCTGAAACAACAGTGCGTAGTTTGCTAAGGAGTAGAGGGAGTCTATGGTGTAATGAACTGTTTGTTTTGGATCGCTTGGTAATTTTTCGAGTATGTTTTTGTTTTGCTCATTATTTCGGACAAAAATAATGACATAGTTATCAATGTACGCAGTTTTCCATGCAGGGTTTTTGATCATAGTTTTTAAAAACATCTGTGCCCAGGGTGTTTGATCGGTGTGCGAAAAAAAGATGGTATTAAAATGATAGGTTTTATCGACTTTTTCAAAAAGAGATGGGTCTTGCTGCATGGGAATATAAATTTTCTGAAAAAATGACGCAGGATATGCTTCTGGTCTGCCATCAACAAAGACTTTTTCCTTTGGGTAGAGACGATAAATTAAATAGCTGCCAATGTCAAAGTTATTAAATATCGGGCCTTTGAGATTATTGTCAAGAAAAAATTGCGTTGCTTCAGAAGCGCCAGAATCGAGTGAGTAGCCAAACGTTTTGTTTGATAGGGGGTTATCGAATTGCTGCTTAATAAACAACAGGCTGATAAAAACAAGCAAAAGAAGAAAACTTACCGATATTTTTGGTTGAGATCGTTTTATCAAAAAGTTCAAAAGCGTGTTTGCGTGATGCGTAAAGGGAATAAAAATAGCTAAAGCAAACAAAGGGAAGTTGCGAATATTGGTTATGGCAAGGTACGAAAAGAAAATAGCTAAAAGCCAGTCAATTATTCTCACTTTTTTAATCGTAAGGAGGAAGGTTGTAAACACAGCTATAAAGGTGATCCAAAAAAAGACAATCGTTGGTTTTTGAAACATCTCCCACAAAAAGAAAATATTTTGGTTTTCCTCAACAGAATAGCCATAATTATCAAAGACGTGCAAAGGGTAGAGTGCGCCAGAGAGAAAGTTTGGGTTAAGGAGCGTAATAAGAGAGCAGCTGATGAAAACAAAAAGAAGTCGAATCATTTTATCGCTCGGCATACCCATTTTCTTGGACCCGCAATTCGCTTGTCGTCCTGCGAAAATGCGCATGCCTCGCTTTCTTACGTCTTTTCCTTCTGCCACCCCTTTTTTGATATATGAAATGAAAATATCAATACAAAAAAACAACAAAACAATTGGCCCGATAAGAAAGTAAATGTGCATGTTTGTCCAGAGAAGTTGCAAAGGAATCAGAAAGAGAATCTTTTTTGAGAAGTGTTCACGATATGAAAATAAGGTTGTTAAAAAGATCGAGAAAAATAAAAAACTAAACAGTTCTGGTCTAAGATCAGTTCGCTCAAAAAGAATTTTTATAGCAAGAAGTGAAACTATGGTAAGGCTAAGAAATGAGTAACGTTTTGCACAGTAATAAAAGAGAGTACCAAATGCCATAAGTATTGTCGCTGTTCCAACAAGTAATAATCCAAGATAGCCAAAAGATTGAAAAACAAGATAAAACACAACTTCAGAAAGCCAGTGGTGATTAATAAATGGAAAATTAGGATAGGTGTATGAATATACATTTGTTTTTGGAATAGAATGAGCGGTAACAATAATTTCGCCAGTTTTAATATGTCTTCCTAAGTCTTGAGTAATTGCGGTAATGGTATGGAAATAGTCAATAAAAAGCAGCGAAAAAATGAGAAGACCGATAAAAATTCTCAGACTTTTTTGCATACGATCAGTATAGCGATTCTCCTCGGGGTCTGTATTGGAGTGCTTCGGCAATATCTGAGGGTTCAATCGTATCTTTTCCCGCCAAATCTGCGATAGTTCTTGCGAGTTTAATAATTCGGTTGTACGAGCGGGCTGACAAGTGCATTTTCGAAACAGCTTGGGAAAGGAGTTTGAGACACTCATCAGAAAGTTTTGCAAACTTTTTAATATCTTTACTTGTCATTTCCGCGTTTGTTGTAAGTTTTGTGTCAGCAAAGCGCTTTGTTTGCCTATCTCTTGCTTTTTGTACGCGTTCTCGAATGATTTTTGAGGATTCACCGTTTCCTTGTTTTGTCAGTTTTTCGCTCTTTACGGCCGGAACATCTAAATGAATATCAATGCGATCAAGCATTGGACCAGAAACGCGCTTTTTATACCGTGTAAGTTGCGAAGGTGTACAGATACAGTTTTTTGTTGGGTCTCCAAAAAACCCACACGGGCAGGGGTTTTGAGCCGCAACGAGCATACATTTTGCCGGAAACGTGACTCGTCCTTGCGATCTTGAGATTGTCACTGTTGCGTCTTCTAAGGGTTGGCGAAGTGCTTCTAAGACATGCCGAGGAAATTCTGGAAACTCGTCCAAAAACAGCACTCCCCGATGGGCTAGGGAAATTTCTCCAGGTTTTGGATGATTACCGCCGCCAATTAAGCCAATGTGCGAAGTGGTGTGATGCGGAGATCGAAACGGGCGTTTGGTCATAATCGCGCTGCCGTCTAAAAATCCTGAGATGCTATAAATTTTCGTTACCTCAAGCGCTTCCTCAAGGGTCAGCACGGGCAAAATCGATGGAAGGGTTCTGGCAATTAAGGTTTTGCCAGCACCCGGTGGGCCTTTTAATAAAATATTGTGTCCACCAGAAGCAGCAATTTCCATTGCCCTCTTTGCTTTTTCTTGGCCTAAAATGTCTTGCATGTCAAAGTCAAATGAATCGTCGCTTTTATACTGGCGTAGCGATTTGTGTTTTGTTTTTTCCAACAGTTTTGTTCCCATCAGGTGATGGAATAGGGAAGTTAAGGTTGGTACGGGGTAAATGGTAATTTTGTCAATAATTGCTGCTTCGTTGGCGTTTATTTCTGGCAAAAATACCGTGGTAAGTTTTTTCTCTTTGGCAAAAATAGCATGCGCAAGTACGCCATTGGTGTGTCTGAGTCGTCCATCCAACGAAAGCTCTCCCATAAATAAACTTTTAGAAACATCAGCGCGCAGCTGTCCGGATGCAAGTAAAATACCAATAGCAATAGGTAAATCATACGACGGGCCTTCTTTTGGCAAATCTGCAGGTGCAAGATTAACCGTAATTCGTTTTGCCGGAAACTGCGCACCAGAGTTTTTAATTGCAGAGCGTACTCTTTCTTTTGCTTCCTCAACAGCCTTATCGGGTAAACCAACAATGGTAAACGAGGGAAGCCCCTGAGCAGCAATATCGATTTCTACTTCTACAGGAATTGCAGAAAGCCCTAAAACTGCAGAGGAATTGACTTGGGCAAGCATACATTCATAATAACAGTTTTTCTTTTTTTCCCGCAATCGTTTTTGTTGCATAGCGTAATACACTTTTCCTCTTGATGGGGAGTTTATAAAAGTATATACTCAACCTATGATTCGAGTAGCGATAAATGGGTATGGCAGAATTGGCAGAGTAGCACATCGGGTTATCTTGGAAAAGTTTTCAAAAGATATCGAGGTTGTGGCAATTAATGCGGGGTCTTCCACTGATTTGCAAGGATGGGCATATCTTCTTAAATACGACACTGTATATGGTCCTCTTAACAACACAACTATTCAAGCAGAAGCAAATCAGAAAGGTTCGCAACTTGGTTACATAATAGTTGGTGAAGAAAGAATTCCCGTTTTTTCGGAAAAAGATCCCACAAAACTTCCTTGGAAGGATTTAGACATTGGTGTGGTTATCGAATCAACCGGCAAGTTTTTAACAGAAGAAAAAGCAAAAATGCACATTGTCGCTGGGGCAAAAAAAGTTGTTCTTTCTGCTCCTGCAAAAGAAGAAGCTATTCCAACCTATGTTGTATCGGTAAACGCGCAGAGGTATAAAGGAGAGCAAGTTATTAGCAATGCCTCGTGTACGACCAATTGCATTACCCCTGTTGCTGCAATTTTAGAAAAGCATTTTGGCATAGAAAAAGCAATGATGACAACGATCCATGCATATACTTCGGATCAGCAGCTCCAAGATGGAGGGCACAAAGACTACCGAAGAGCCAGAGCTGCAGGACAAAACATTATTCCGACCTCAACTGGTGCAACAAAAGCAGCTGCACTAGCGCTTCCTGCGTTAAAGGATGTGTTTGGCGGTTTATCGCTTCGGGTTCCAGTGATAGTTGGATCGCTTTCTGATTTTACGTTTTTGTTAAAAAAGGAAACAACAAAAGAAGAGGTAAACAAGGCGTTACAAAAAGCATCGGAAGAAGAGTATAAAGGCATTGTTGAAGTAACAAGCGATCCGATTGTTTCGTCAGACATTATTGGAAACGCTCATTCAGCAATTGTTGATTTGTTGCTAACCCAAGTTGTCGGCGGCAAAATGGCAAAAGTGATTGCTTGGTACGACAACGAGTGGGGGTATGCCAATCGATTGGTTGAAGAAGTGTTGCTTGTGGGAAAGAATGTATGAAAAAATCAATTGATCAAGAAGTTTTGGATCAACAAAAACGAGGCGTGCTGCTTGTGTTAACTGGGCCAACCGGTGCTGGTAAAGATGCATTGTTTGCAAAGCTACAAGAAAAAGACAAAAGCATGCTTCGGGTAATTACCACAACTAGCAGGCAGATGCGGCCAAACGAGCAAGAGGGAAACCCTTACCACTTTATTTCTCGTGATGCGTTTGAGCAAAAAATCGCAGCAGGCGAGTTTTTTGAATGGGTGGAATTTCGCGGTGGCCTCTATGGAACAGAGAAAAAAGTCCTTACTGACGCGCTTTCGGATGGTCACGATGTTATTTGGCACATCGACACAAAAGGTGTAAAAAACATCAAAGACAAAGTAAAACAAATGACAAAACGCTGCGTGTTTGTTTTCTTAACCGCACCGTCTCTTTTGCAGCTTGAGCAGCGCGTAAAAAAAGATGAGGGCAGCATGCATCGGTGGAATCCGTCGCTTGTGTCTTGGGAAATGGGACAATACGACGACTGCGATTATCTGGTCTTAAACGACCAAAACAAACTCGATGAAGCTGTTGCGAGAGTGTACGCAATTATTCAAGCAAAACGATCCGAGGTTATCAAAAGTAGTTAGTTGCACACCAAAAAACAGAAGTGTATAATATCCTTTAGCATGAAGAAGCAGGTTTTTTCCTTTCTTTTTTGTTTTCTTGTTTTTGCCGCTTTGGTGTTTTCTGCTTTTGCACAAGAAGCCCCTTTGGGAGCACTTTCCCCAACGCCAACGATTGAATACCAATTGCCCTACCCAGGGTTGTTGCCTGATAGCCCGTTGTATTTTCTCAAAACATTTCGAGATCGGCTGATGAGCTATCTTATTGCAGATCCCCAAAAAAAAGCAGAATTTGATTTGCTGCAAGCAGATAAGCGCTTAACTGCTGGGGTAGCGCTTGCTCACAAAAACTCCTATCCGCTTGCCACATCCACTATCTCAAAAGGAGAAAACTATTTTTTTGACGCGGTTGTTAACGCCCAAGCAGCAAAAAAGCAAGGAATTGCTATTAGTAGCCTAAGGCAGAAATTGCTGCTTGCTTCTTTAAAACATCAAGAAGTATTGACAATGCTTTCAAATCAGGCGCCCAAGCAACAGAAAGCCTCGTTTGAAACTCTGCAAAAACGCTTGCAAGAAATTAGTACACAAATAAACAATTTACCCAAATAACACTCTGTTCTTCTCGATAGCGTCAGGTACTTACGTGATATAGAAAATGCCAGTTGACACCTCGGATTTAGTGGCATATGCTAGGTATTACCACTACTTGTAGTGAGGGGACATTAAAAAGTTTTTCCGTTTTTTTATGAAATGTCCGTATTGTGGAGGAAGGCAAACAGAAGTTGTTGAGACACGAGATAGCGAAGATTTAGAAACGATTCGAAGAAGGCGTGCCTGCCTAACATGCCAAAAACGCTTTACCACCTACGAACGGATAGAAAACGTTAATTTAGTGGTGATTAAAAAAGACGGAAAACGCGAGCAGTTTAACCGAGATAAACTAAAAAGCGGTATCACCAGAGCTGCCGAAAAAACAACAGTACCAGTCGCAGCAATTGAGCGTATTCTCGCAGAAGTCGAGCGGGAACTGCGAAACGAAAGTAGCGTTGAAGTAGAAAGCAAAAAAATCGGGCAAATGGTGGCCGCCAGGCTTAAGAAAATCGACAAAGTGGCATACATTCGGTTTTCGTCTGTCTTTAAACGCTTTTTAGACGTTGAGGACTTTGAAAAAGAAGTCAAAAAACTGCTAAAATAAGGAGATAACTATGAAGCTAATAGGAGTTCGAGAGAAAGTATTTTTAGACAGGTACTCGTTAAAAGACGAGAAAGGCGACCCTATCGAAAAAACTCCAGAAGAAATGTGGCGACGGGTTTCTAAAGCTATTGCTGCTGTAGAAAAGCAACATAAGAAAAAATTCTGGGAAGACCGCTTCTACAGCGCAATGGAAGACTTTAAGTTTGTTCCAGGTGGCAGAGTTTTGGCAGGTGCAGGAACAGGCTACGGGGTAACTTTTTATAACTGTTTTGTGATTCCGTCTCCCAGCGATTCCAGGGATGGCATCATGGATAATCTAAAAAACATGATCGAGATTATGGCACGGGGTGGAGGAGTGGGCGTAAACATTTCTTCTTTAAGGCCTCGGGGTGCCAGGGTAAAAAAAGTAAACGGGTTTTCCTCAGGTCCTATTAACTGGGCTGCAATGTATTCCCTAGCAACACACGATATTATTCAGCAAGGAGGATGTTTTGCCTCTGATACAAAAATTATGACCCATCTAGGACTCATCCCAATTAAAGATATTGTGGATAACAAGAGTAATTATTACGCTGCTACGCATCAAGGATATAAGAAAGTTTCTACTAAGTTTAACAATGGAGTTAAGGATGTATATGAAGTGACGACAGCAGCTGGTTTTACAGTTAAAACTACGCTTGCGCATCGTTTTCTAACTTTTGACAAAAATGGAAAATTCTCTCTTAAGACCCTTGCAGATTTTAAAGAAGGTGAGGATATTGTTCATTTGCTCGGTGAATGGAGCGATGAGCTTCCTTATGTGATTTTGAATACTAACTTACCAGCTCCGTCTAAACATTCCTTTGGTTTAAAAAATATTGTTTTGCCTCGCGTTCTTAATGAGGATTTAGCTTTTATAGTAGGGGCTTATGATGCCGATGGCACTAAAATTCCTGATAAGTTTAGTGTTAATGGCAAAGGGATAAGTATTGCAATTGCCAATGATCGACCAGAAGATCTCCAAAGGTTAATTACTGCAATAACGAGGTGTTTTAATAGAGTTCCAAAACTTCGTAAAGGCGATGGTGCTGTAACTAGATTAGAACTATATTCACGCATTCCCAATGAATTTCTCAAGCTTAATGGTTTACTCAAAGATTATTCAGTAACCGTTAGGGTTCCGGAGAAAATTTTTACATCTCCCAAGAGTGTTGTTGAAGCATACATTGCTGGTGTGTTTTTGGGTGATGGTACTAATCGTGGAGGTAAAGGGGGCTTGCGAATTAGTACAGTTTCTAAGGAATTTGCTCAAGACCTACAGCTTCTTTTAATCAATTTAGGAATTCCTTCAAAGATTAAAAAACAGTTAAGGAAAGAGAAGAATTGGAGAACCCTTTATACGGTTACTGTCAATGGAGCAACATTTATGCAGAAGTTCTTAAAGTTACTCGCTCCATATACTCAGAAAGTTTTTGATAAAAAACCATCAGCAAGAAACGGTTTCTTTGGTTGGCCTTTTAATATGGTAGAAAGATTTTTGTATATTCCTCATTTTCAACGAACGCAAGCTCGAAACAATCCTACAACTTCTCAAAAATCAGTATTATTCTTGCAGCAAATGCTGTCAATGTCGCAAGAGGTTGATAAACCTGATATTGAATTCTTAGCAAATTGTGTTGCCGATAAAATTGCTTCAATAACATATGTAAACAGGGAAAATGTCTACGATTTAGAAGTAGAGGATGTACATTTATTGTCTGGAAATGGATTTTACACCTCTAATTCGAGGCGTGGTGCATTAATGCTTATGCTTTGGGATTGGCATCCAGATATTGAGGAATTTATTACCGTCAAACAAGACTTAAGCAGGATTAACGGTGCAAACTTATCTGTTTGTGTTTCCGATTCTTTTATGCAAGCGGTTAAAGACGATGCTAATTGGGATTTGGTGTTCCCAGATTTAGATGACAAAGAGTACGACGAAAAATGGGATGGGATTTTAGATCACTGGAAAAAACTTGGTAAAAAAGTAGTCGTCTACAAAACCATAAAAGCTCGGGATATGTGGAACTTAATTTGCGAAGCAGCGTGGAGAAGTGCAGAGCCAGGTTTGGTATTTATGGAAAGATATAATAAGTGGTATAACAACTGGTATTGGAATACCATTAATTGTGTAAATCCTTGCGGTGAAGAGGGATTACCAGCCTGGGGCGTTTGCAATTTAGCATCGCTTAACTTATCCGCATTTGTTAAAGGCTACGAGGTTGATAAAGCGGGAACATTCGATTACGAATCTTTAGCAGAACATGCCAGAATTGCAGTGCGGTTTCAAGATAATGTGGTGGATGCAGATCAATACATTTATAAAGAAATCGAGCAAATGCAGCATCAAGGGGAACGCCGAATTGGTTTAGGAACTTTAGGTCTTGGCGATGCGCTCATAAAACTGCACCTTCGCTATGGTTCTGACGAAGCAGCCAAGGTTGTTGATAAGATTTATAAAACTATTCGAGATTCTGCGTACGACGAGTCTGTGAATATTTCTAAAGAGAAAGGGTCGTTTCCAAAAATTGACAAAAAAAAGCATTTGCAAGGCTACTTTATTAAACAATTGCCAGAATCTATAAAGAAAAAATTAGCACGATATGGTATTCGAAACTCTATGCTTTTGCAAGCAGCGCCAACTGGCACAACAAGCCTTCTTTCTGGCGCATCTTCTGGTATTGAACCGGTCTATGAGTTTGAATTTATGCACAATGGCAGGTTAGGTCCACAACTTGTCTATCACCATATGTACGGTGAGTGGAAAGAAAAACATCCAGATGAAAAACGGCCAGATTACTTTGTATCTGCTAACGACTTAACTCCAGAAGATCATGTAAAAGTGCAAGCAACCATTCAAAAATACGTTGATGCATCAATCTCAAAAACAGTCAATGCGCCAAATGCCCATTCTGTGGAAGATGTGAAAAAGCTCTACATGTTAGCATACGATCAGGGGTGCAAGGGGGTAACCTACATGCGAGATGGCTCAAGGCAGGGGGTCCTTACTCGAATCGAAGAGAAAAAGGAAGAAAAGCCAGAAGCACCCCAAGTAGTTGTTTCCGTTACACCCAGAGTGCCACGGCCAGTCATGCTTATGGGAACAACGTATAGTGCGACGACTCCAATTGGCAAGATGTATGTCACCATTAACCACGACGAAAAAAATGACCCCTTTGAAGTCTTTATTACCAATGGAAAATCTGGTTCAGATGTTATGGCAATGGCAGATGCTCTTGGTAGAATGATTTCGTTTGTGCTTCGTATTCATAGCAATGTGCCTGCACGGGAGCGCATGCGAGAAATGGTATCAGAGCTGTCTGGCATTGGCGGATCAAGGAGCGTTGGGTTTGGCGAAAACAGAGTGCGGTCTTTGCCTGATGCAGTGGCAAAAGTGCTTTCTAAACACTACAACTTTCGCGTGAATGGCAAAAGAGAAGACAAAGTTGTTGTCTCGCCAACAGGAGAGAGTAGTGCAAATGGCATTAGTAATGGCCCAAGCAATGGTTACGTACAAGGCAATGGGGTTTCGAAAAACGCAGTGTTGGAGGAAGCAGAGGCAACCCAATTATCCCTTGCGCCAGTTGATAACGCTTCTTCGGTATCGCTTTCGTCAAACACCAGCATGTTTGATATTTGCCCAGAGTGTGGATCTGGAACGTTAGCATACGAAGAAGGTTGTCAAAAATGTTACAGCTGCGGATATTCCGCATGCTAATTTAGCAAAGAATTAATTTCATCCAGGTCTATTTTGCCCTTGTTGATTTCTTTGTTGTATTGCTTGCCAAGTAGGAGTTTGTTCAAAACCTTCTATTGCTTGTTTGGGACCACCAAATTCTGCAATTCTTCGGTTAACTTCAGTCATTTGTGTTTCATGATCTGGTTCTTCAATTGGTGCGCCGAGTGGAGAGCTCATTCGACGTTCTTCATCAAGTATTTGTAATCCCATTAACTCAGCAATAAACTGAGGACGTCCTGCCTTTTGTTTTTCTCGCATGGCTTGATATTCGGGTGTTGTTTTTATATATGTAGCAAAACCTTCTGGTCCTCCATGAGCTTCTATAGCTCTTTGAAATTGTTCATCTCGTTCGGGAGTCCAACCTTCCATCCATATGCGCCAAGTTTCTTCGTGAGTTTCTCTTTGAACCCAACTGAGCCATGTGTTTTCTCCGTGCTCTTGTCGCATTGCTTCTAATTTATCTTTTGGAATCTCAAATTCGGCCATGTCGAACGAATTATACTTCGAAAAGTACGTCTTGTCAAAAAGAGAGAATAAGTTTATACTAAGTTTTGTACAGGCAAGTGATGTGACTCGCCTCGATTCGATCGAGTCGAAGCGGGAAATCATCCACAGTGCCGCTACTGTAAAGTCAGAAAACTGTACAAACTACAATCCCGAGCCAGGAATTTATGTCTCTCAAAATCTATACCAAAACTGGAGATAAAGGCCAAACGTCGTTATTTGGTGGCAAACGCGTACCAAAATACGATCTTCGCGTGGAAGCGTACGGAACAGTTGATGAACTTAACTCGTTGTTGGGAGTTATCCTTTCAAGAATTCAAAAGTTAAAATTCAAAAGTCAAAAATACAATTCAAAAGTTAAAAGTGAACTGACACAGATTCAGAATGATCTTCTTACTATTGGCTCAGCACTTGCTTCGCCACACAGCAACAAGCAACAAGCAACAAGCAACA
>OBEQ011137010.1_pt1 | contig 13770 bp, 16 predicted proteins | sample 1670901 | NCBI WGS metagenome assembly OBEQ01 (sample SAMEA104232315, study PRJEB22302) | groundwater metagenome | biome: forest; feature: aquifer; material: groundwater | place: USA | collected 2011-08-07 | depth 5.4 m
CGTTGTTGGTGGGCAAGCCCTATTTTCATCAAACGCTAAATTCGACAGCGGCACCGGGTGGCCAAGTTTTGATGATCCGGTTAACAAAGAACACATCGAGCTAAAATCGGACAATTCTCTTGGCATGGAAAGGACAGAAGTCCTTTGTAAAAACTGTGGCGCGCACTTGGGTCACCTGTTTGATGATGGTCCGACCAAAACAGGCCAGCGCTATTGTATAAATTCGCTATCTTTGGATTTTAAACCAAAATAAAACTGATCCAACGGTGAAGAAACCCGGTCTTGCTCCTAAGCTGCGCGAAAAACTCATGCAGCAATATGGCGGCCGTATGCCGACCCAAGAAGAAGTTTTTGAAAAAATCCGTGCGTCTCAAGAAAGGCTAATGACCGCCCTCGTTGGTATGGCCAAAACTGCTCCAAACGACCCCGAAATAAAAAAGCAGCTCATGGAAGCAATGCAAAAAGCGGCAGAGTTAAGGAAGAAAGTTTACAAGCAAGTCCTCAAACAAAAACCTCCCCAAATCAACCACCCTGAAGAAGAGAAGGAAAGTTAAAGTTGACATTACATCAAAATTGATGTATTTTTTAGAGAACATATGAAGCAAATAAAATCTAAAGAAAACATCAATAAGATTATAAAAAGACTTAAATTCACCAGTCTGGACACGGCTTTGGCAAAAGAGCTAAAAGATCCACAATTTCGAGCAGTTTGGAATAAACCAACCGGTGATCCGTACCTTGATACGGCCCTTACGATTATAAAAATGAGAAAAGAGAAAAACCTGACTCAAGCTCAACTTGCCCAAAAAGCGGGTATGACTCAACAAGTAATAGCTCGTCTCGAGTCTTTAACTTACAGGAGTTATAGCCTAAAAACCTTGGAAAAACTGGCAAGAGCCCTCGGCAAAAAACCTCAAATCAGTTTTGTGTAAACAAAATTTGCTGCCCAGCTTTATTATCAGAGTGAAGGATGGAGTATAATCTGAGTGCTAAAATATTGCCTGCACTACGAAATCTTGATGAAGTAGTGACCGAAGCCGAAGGCCCTGAGAGTAATCGAGGCCATGGCCCTGAGCTTGTCGAAAGGCTATAGCAGTGAGCCCATCTGGTCTGAGACCCCTCAGGGTCCGAATGACTTGTCGAACTGTCGAATGACTACTATTAGTCCTGAGCTTGCCGAAGGGCTATAGTCATGAGTGTAATCGAATGAGCCTACTCTGATAATGAGTTCAAACAATAAATTCAAACAATGAAAATCGCCGATTTGCCTATCATAAAATGCTAGAATACCCATGTTATGAATAAAAAGAGAAAGATATTTTTTGTCGTAGCAAGTGGTGGTCATGAAACCGACAAACATTACTACGATACCATCGAACGAAAAAGGACCGTAGACGAGGCAAAGAAGTTTCTTGACGCAAAAGAAATTGAAATTCTAAAAGATAACTACCATAGTGGCCCTTTTGCAGTTTGGGGTGCCGTCCCGGGTACAGGGAATCTCAGAACATGGGAAGTAATGGAACCCGGTGATTACGTTCTGATCTACAAATCGGGAAAAATTATTTTTGCCGCCGAAGTAGCGCTAAAAACCAGAAATGAGGGCATGGCCAAATATCTTTGGGGCGAAGATGAAAATAATCAAACGTGGCAATACATGTATTTCCTGGTTAATACGGAGAAGGTAAATATTCCCATAAGTATGGTTAACCAATATTTAGGTTACAGTGAAAATTATTTTCCTCGAGGCTTTATGGCCATCGAACAGGAAAAGATCGACAAGCTCCTGTTCCAATATGGCGATCTGCTAGCTGCTTTAAAAAAAATTGAAAGCGGAGAAAACCTTAAAAAAGTTAATGAGCAAACGAAAAAAGAAGTGTTGGAAATTGAAGAAAAAGTTGAGAAGGCCACGACAGAACATGATGAGATGCAGTGGCGATTAATACGATTAGGTAAAAAAGCCAAAGTAGACGTTTGGGTCCCCAAAAACGATCAGCCTAAAAGCTTTGAAGGCCACAACTTTAGAGATGATGTATTAAAGAATTTTCAAGAAACGCTCGACGTACCACTATATATAAAGAATATTGACGTTGTTTGGAAATTTGGATATTCGATAAAATCCGCTTTTGAGATTGAGCATTCCACTTCCGTGTACTCGGGAATCCTTAGACTCTCAGACTTGCGAGCACTTACACCAAACTCGGTTTACCCACTCTTTATAGTTGCTTCGCGAGAAAGAAAAAACAAAGTCTTTAACGAGCTTAAAAGGCCAACATTTGATAACCCTTACTTAAACCTTAAAGACGCAATAAGTTTTCTTTCCTACGACAAGGTAAGAGAGCTAGACGAAAATCTCAAAGACCAAAACGCCAACGTCACCGTGGACTATTTAGTAAAGCAAAGTGAACAGCAAGAAACTTGACTTCAAAAAGCATTCAGCAGCTTTACATAGAGGCATAACCCCAAAAACCCGCAAAAACCAATTATAAACAACCCAGAAAGCAGCACAAGGCAAAATATGTATGTAATCTACCATGGGATTTTAATATTAGTATATTGACTATTATACAAAACTATGCTATAAATAACATAGATATATAAAATATTAGTGATTGAAAGAACATGGAAGAGTCTAGACACGAGAAATTTAAAAGATTAGCCACACTTCGTACCAATGCGGTCCTTGAAAAGCTGCGTCTATTGGGAAATCTTTCCAGCAAAACTAATTACGAATATACGGATGAAGAAATAAACAAGATTTTTTCAGCGATCGATACTCAACTAAGAACTGTAAAATCTTTATTTTCCGGAAAGCAGAAAAGCGAGTTCAAGCTGTGATAACAAAATTTTCTTTCGACGAACCTCCAATAAAGAGTAATAAAATAGAATTTCAAGAGAAATTTGATCCCCACTTAATTTCTGGACTTTACAAAAATTTTAAGGATCCCAGTACGGCAATTTTAGAATTAATCGATAATGCTATAGATGACAGAATTCCCGGTAAGGTATTGGTAATAACGATAGATATCCATGGGCGTAAAATCTCGGTTATAAATAAAGGTGGCAAAGGGATGGGTCCCACGGAATTGAGAACTTTTTTTACTTGGGGACAAAGTGATAAAAAAGGAAAGTTGGGTCGATATGGTCAAGGTGGAAAGGCGGCGATGGGGTATCTAGGCAAGTCCTGGAGAATTTCTTCTACCAAGGCTGGTGAAAAAGATGAGTACATCTTTGAGGAAGATGATTGGGACGATAGAAGCTCAGGAATGAAAAGTTATAAACCAATTATACAGCCAGCGAGACTTATAGAAGATGGCGTAGTACAAATTGATATCTGGAATCTTAAAAAAAAGATTCATAAGCCAGAACTTGCAGGGGAATTAAGCGCTGTCTATAGGCCATTGATTAAATCTGAAGACATAAGAATCATAATTAATGGTAAGAGAATTGCTCCCTCAACAATGCACTTGGAGATGTCAGAGGATAATTTCTCTTTTAATCTTGGCAGAAGTATTAACGTTTCTGGTTGGCTATCGATTCTAGTACCGGGAGACAAGTTAAGAGGAGGAATAAGATGCTATGAATACGGCAGGCTAATTTCAGAAAAAGAATTTTTTGGTCCAAAAGATCCTACCTATAAAGAATCCCTAAATCGGCTCATAGGAGAAATGTATATAGACTTCGAATTGCCACTACTGATGAACAAAACAGATTTTGATAGAGGTTCAGATGAATGGGGAAAAATAAAAGAAGAGATGCAAACTAAATTAGAGCCTTATATTGAAGTACTTTTAGAAGATCCGGATAAAGACGTACCAACAGAAAAAGAAAAGAAATCTATTGTTTATGCTGGTGATGTATGGAAACAATTTCTTAATTACCTGAATTATTATCAAAAAGAAGGAAACCTCCCAGGATTACCAATCGACATCGGACAAAAGCCGCCAGAACGCAGAGAAAATAATACTCCTAAAACTGAAATAACCCATGAAGAAAAAGAAGAGCGTAAACCTTACATTCCGGCAACTCCACCTCCGTTGGATAAAGTCGGAAAGAGAAAGAGAACAGGTTCGTACCTAAAACCAGTTCTAAAGCCATTGCACGAAACCATCAGATACGAAATTGGTAAAGAAGATGGGGAAAAAGTAATTTTTATTAATACTAGGTTTTCTGGTTTCAAACTTAGAAAAAACCAATTGCCACTTTATACTTGGGAAACACAAATTGTGGAGTATGCTAAAGCCGAAGATACATCAGAACAGTCAGTAGAAGAATATATAGAAGAGATGAATGATATGCTTAAAGCTTTGGGGGATTTTATCAAATCGAAGAAAATAAAGATTAATCCTTAATGGCAAAGAACATTTAAAAATTTTAGAGCCATACGTCGGTATAAGTTGAGATTGTAGAAATAAAAACAACCCCGAGTTAACCCGAATTACTTATTGCTTTTAGATTCAGATGGGTTTAAAATTATTTAAATAATGCAACTGTTATCAATAACAGTTGCCTGGTAAGAAATCACACCGCTTCGGCAAGAGAATTTCCTAAAGACAACTGTCAGTAAAATAGCAAATCAAGTTATAGAAAGGCGATGATTAAAAATGACGGATATTAAAGGTGTAAAAGTTGAGTCTCACTTTAACCTTAATTTTGGCAAAGCAAAGGCAAAAAAGCAGGGCAGAAAAGGAGGTGAATAATTATGGCAGTTACACCTGAGGAGATGGCAACAGAAGTTGTAAAAGCTTGGATAAGTGGAAAATCAGCAAGCGCGGATCATCTTGCTGAGGAGCTTAAGAAAATTTACGCAGCAATGATTGAAGCATATTGGGAAGCGCATAAACCAAGATCATAAAAACACTTAGAGCTGTAGCAGATGAGTTTGGATTTTGGGGAATTTTATGAACTCTACAGCTCACGCCGGAAGAAATTAAAATTGTCGAAGTTAGTAATCAATAAAAATGTTAACTCAAAAACAGCTCGAAGAAATAAAAATTAAATTTAAAGAGAAAATAATAAGCTTGGAAAGAGATAGTTATAGATCGTTTACAGAGAAAATTGAGATAGATCCATCATTAGGTTCGGGAAAATCCTTTTTCCCTATCACTTTGTATTGTATGTGTCAATTAGATTATTTTAGTGGTATATACTTCGGATACTTAAAGAAGGGAAATGATAAAGTAAGGATCGATCAGACTACGAGAATGGTGGAATTTGCTTGTAAATACTTAAAGTATGATTCGCATGTTTCTAGAATTGCTATAGATATTTTTAGGCATAAACTTGTTCATTTAGGAGAACCGCACACTAGCGGTAAGGGAATTAGTAGGTGGGAGATAGCCAATGATTGCGCTATCGGTGACCATTGGACAATTCAGAGCTATAATTTAAGGGGCAACAAAAAAGTGATCTTTGGTGTCAATGACTTTATCCGCAATTTAAAAAATGCAATTTTCGGTGGAGACGGTTATTATAAAGATTTTTTATCCAACAATATTTTGCAACAAAATTATCTGAATTTTCTAAAAGAGGTTAGTTGATAATAAATAATCCCATCGGGGATGATCCTCGGAAAGATTATATATATGACCCAGCTGCCCAATTACGATGAATTTAAGATGCCAATTTGTACGAATTTTAGAGTGCGGATGGATGCGAATAAATTGAATCAAGGCTTGATGGTCGTGGTATACTTTTAACAGGGACTATACATGAAGAAAAAACTTACAAACGAAAAAGAAGTGTATTTTATAGCTACTAAATATAAAAACCAACCTACAAAAGTTTCTTTCTATACAAAGGGCGGCAGAGAAGTACCAGAGAATAAGGTAGAAAAAGAACCCACAAAAACTGGTGTACGCCTCAATACCTTCGCGGCCGGTTAAACAGCGTAAATCCCCGATGGCCGGGACGTTGACGCTCTAAAGATTTCAGGCCTTGAAAGGTCTGTGACTTTATTTCAAGAACTTAAAAGCAAAGGCCTGCTATAGAACAAACCCACAAAGACAAGCCCTCGGAAAGATTATAAAAATGACCCAACCTCCCAATTACGATGATTTGGAAGACGAACAAAAAGCCGAACTTTTCCCTGACGAATTTTTGGAAGAACTAAAAGAAGAATTCAATAACGGCGATATAGACGGAGCAATTGACCGTGCCCAAGACCAGGGTATCGATATTGACGAACTGATTGAATAAGCCCACCCATTGACTTCGGGTAATATTTGGGTTACAGTAAACGAGTCATGAAAAGTTTGCAAAATAATACCCAAATTACCATCTACGAAACAGACGACGGCAAGGTACGAGTAGAGGTTCGATTTGAAGAAAGCTAAGGAATAAATGTCCCAATATTACAAACCAAACCGGAAAAGGAATCTTTATAATCCGGCTTCTTCCGAGCTGTTTAGGTTAAGCCGCAGCAAGATTGATCTATTTCATAATTGTGGGCGCTGTTTTTATCTTGACCGCCGTCTTGGTGTTGGTCAGCCGCCGGGGTATCCGTTTTCGCTAAATTCCGCTGTCGACAAACTTCTCAAAAAAGAATTTGATATTCACCGCGCAAACGGCACGACTCACCCGCTAATGAAACATTACGAAGTAGACGCCGTACCTCTTGTTCACGAAAAGATTGACGAGTGGCGCGATTCACTAAGGGCGGGAATAACTTATAAGATAGAGGGCGAAAATATAGTTATTACCGGCGGTGTTGATGATGTCTGGGTAACTCCTACTGGCGAATTTATCATTGTCGATTACAAAGCAACCAGTAAAGAAGATGAAGTAACGCTTGATGCTGATTGGCAGATTGCCTATAAGCGCCAGATGGAAATATACCAGTGGCTTTTTAGGCAAAACGGCTTTAAAGTTTCAAATACCGGCTACTTTGTTTATTGTAACGGTATCACCGACAAAGAAGCTTTCGACGCGAAGTTGGAATTTGACATTAAATTAATTCCGTACGAAGGTGATAGCGGCTGGGTTGGGCAAACTATTATGAAAGCAATTGAGTGCTTAAAAAACGACAAGATGCCGAAGTCCGGCCAAGACTGTGATTTTTGTAAGTATAGAGAAGCTGTAAGGCAAGTTGAAATGTGAACCTGCCTCCAATTAAATACGTTTTTGGGCGGAAAAAATTGGTTTTGGGACGGAATGGAAATCTGGCGTACAGAACAGATTCTTCTCCGTCCGGCTCCGCCGGACCGGATCAGAATGACAAAGAGGTAAGTTCTCTCCGGCTTAGCCGGATCGAACAATAAAAGAGTGATACAATACGAGCAATCCATGAAACTTTTCTTTGACATCGAGACAATCCCCGCTGACGAAGATCATCGCGATTTTGCAATTGCGCTTAGTGCCAAGAAAGCGCAAAAGTTTAGTACCGGCAAAAAAGTAACAACTCCCAGCTCAAAAGCCGCCAAAGAAAAGCTTTTTCGCGCCAGCAGTATTTCCGGAGATTTCGGCAGGATACTTTGTATAGGTTATGCCATCGAAAACGAACCGACACAGGTTATCGGTGGAGACGAAAAAGAGATTTTAGAAAATTGGTGGGAGGTTGCAGGTAACGCCGACCATTTTATCGGCCATAACATTATGGAATTTGATCTAAGGTTTATTTTTAAACGCTCCATCGTTAATAAGATAAGACCGGCTGCCAAACACCTAAACCTTTCTTTCGCCCGCTACCGCGGTTACCCCATTTACGACACCATGCGCGAATGGGAAAAGTGGAGCAATTCGTTTATATCACTTGATACTCTTGCTAAAATCCTCGGACTGGAATCCAGCAAAGATGGCGGCATCGACGGTTCTCAAGTTTACGATTTTTACCTAAGAGGGGACACAGAAAAAATCTACGATTACTGCAAGCGCGACGTGGAATTAACTAGGAAAGTTTATAAACGAATGTGTTTTGAGGAATAATTTTGCATTCTGAAGCCAATCGGAGTAGAATACGAAGATGGCAAGGCTTGCAAACCTAAAAATTGCCACTCTCGCATCTCACTCTGCTCTGCAAATTTTAAAAGGCGCAAAAGACGAAGGTTTTAACACCATCGCCGTCGCCACCCCGGATCGCGTTTCTCTCTACAACCGTTTTAAGTTTATCGACAAAATTATAGTTATCCCAACATACGAGGATTTTCCCAAAATAGAAAAAGTACTAGTTAAACAAAACGCCATTTTAATTCCACACGGATCATTTGTCGCTTACCTGGGTCATGAAGTACATCATGCCATGAAGGTTCCCTACTACGGTAATAAAAACGTTTTAGATTGGGAAGCCGATCGTCTTAAACAGCGGGAATGGATGGAAAAAGCAAAAATTCCCCTTCCACGCAAATTTAAAAATGCTGCCGAAATCGACGCGCCGGTTTTGGTCAAAGCCTACGGTGCCGCCGGCGGAAGAGGTTATTTCTTTGCCAAAAACAAAAAAGAATTTATTGCCAAAATAAAAAACTTTAAACCTAAAAAATATATCATCCAAGAATATATAATTGGTGTTCCTTTTTACATTCATTATTTTTATTCACCAATTAAAAAACGTCTTGAGGTTCTTTCAATGGACAACCGCTATGAAAGTAACGTCGATTCTCTGGGAAGAATCCCGTCCCATAACCAGCAAGGATTAAACATCGAACCTTCGTTTGTAGTCGTCGGCAACAGTCCATTAGTACTTCGGGAGTCGCTCCTTGCGGATGCTTTCGAAATGGGCGAAAGGGTAGTCGCTACGTCGCAAAAACTAATAAAGGGAGGTTTGTGGGGCCCGTTTTGTCTTGAGACAATTATTACACCGGAACAGAAGTTTTCCATAATCGAAATTTCCTGCCGCATTGTTGCCGGAACCAACTTATTTATAGACGGCTCACCTTACTCGTCTTTATATTTTAATAAACCGGTTTCCACCGGCCGCAGAATTGCCATGGAATTAAAAGAAGCACAAAAGAAAGGAATGCTTTCAAAAGTCTTACAATAGTTGTCATCCCGAACTAGTTTCGGGGTCTAGATGCTGAAACTAGTTCAGCATGACAGATAACAACATGAACGAAAGATCATTAGAAAACTGGAATGGAATAGCTTTAGTCTTTGGAGTTGATTGGGGAGACAGCGGTAAAGGCCGTCTTATAGACGATTTGTCCGGGAGAGCAAAGATCGTTGCCCGTTATAACGGCGGTTCCAATACCGGCCACACAGTCGAAAACGAAAATGGCAAATTTGCCTTTCACATCATGCCGTCTGGAATTTTTAACCCGGAAGCAATTTGTCTAATTGGCCGCAATGTTGCCGTTGACTTGGAATCATTGGTTGTTGAAATGGATGGGCTCGATAAAGCGGGAGTTTCTTACAAAAACCTCGTCATCGATGAGCAAGCATCATTAACCATGCCTTGGCATAAAATGCGCGACGGAATTCGCGAGAATCTGCGCGCCAAAAAGGTTGGTACAACGGGCCGCGGTGTTGGGCCAACGTATGCCGATCGCACAGAAAGAGTAGGCCTTTTGGTCAAAGATTTAATTGATGTCGACTTCAAACAAAAACTCGGAGATGAGATCAAAATCCAAAACGAGTTTTTCAATTTGGGTCTTGATGCAGATCAAATTTACAAACAATACGTGGAATTAACAGAAAGAATTAAACAATACATTGGCCAAACTGTTCCTATTTTGATGGAAGCAAAGAACAACGGCGCCAATATTCTTTTTGAAGGAGCACAAGGATATTTTCTGGATATGGATGCCGGAACTTACCCGTTTGTGACATCGAGTAATACCGGTCTTACAGGAGTCCTGCGCTGTTTTGATTTGCATCCTAGAGATATCGATCACGTCATTGGTATTACCAAGGCATATACAACTCGGGTGGGCGAAGGACCTATGCCTTCAGAGATGGAAGAGAAAATAGCAAACATCGTAATTGAAAAAGGCAGAGAGGTTGGGGCAACCACCGGCAGAATTCGCAGACCGGGGTGGCTTGATTTAGTCCTCATTAAGGCAGCAGCAAAAACCAATGGCCTGACATGTCTTGCCGTAACCAAGTTGGACATTTTCTCCGGTCTTAAAATGCTTAAACTTTGTATCGGCTATCAAATTAACGGCAAGCCGGAGGGATATCGAAGTCATGATAGCCAATTTTTGTCAGAATGCGCACCGGTATATGAAGAATTGTCTGGATGGCAAGAAGATATAACCGCAGCCCGCAGTTTTGATGACCTTCCTGTAAATGCCCAAGGATTTATCAAAAGAATAGAAGATATTGTTGGAGTGCCGGTTAAATTTATATCCGTTGGTCCAAAAAAGGGGGAAGTGATCTATGTCTAAGATAGTAAGTTCTCGACTTCGCTCGAACAATATTACTATCGCCGTTATCGGCAGTCACAGCGCCCTGGATGTTTGCCGCGGAGCCAAAGATGAAGGTTTTAAAACTCTGGTTATTGCAGAATATGGCCGTGACAAAACTTACAGTCAATACTTTAAGACCGAAGGGAAACAAGGAATAGTCGACGAAGTATTATACGTCGACAAGTTTAAAGACATTCTTTCGCCAAACATCCAAAAAATCTTAATCAAAAAGAACGCGATTTTTATCCCCCATCGTTCCTTTGAAGTTTACATAAACAACTATGACGCCATCGAAAACGATTTCAAAGTCACGATGTTTGGCAATCGAAAACTATTGCGAATTGAAGAACGCACCGAACATCCTAACCAATATGATCTGTTAAAAAACGCCCAAATAAAGTTCCCTAAGATTTTCAAAAACTTCCAGGAAATAGACAAACTGGTTATCGTAAAAGTCCCGGAAAAAGAGAGAAAATTTGAAAGGGCATTTTTTCTTGCATCATCACCGCTTTCTTTTAAAGCTCAATCTGACAAATTAATCCAAGATGGCAAAATCGAAAGAAAAGCGCTTGAAGAGGCAGTTATCGAAGAATTTGTTCTGGGTGTTCAAATTAACTTCAATTTTTTCTATTCACCGATAAGCAACCGACTAGAACTAGTCGGGACAGATACCCGCAGACAAACTAATCTCGACGGCATTTTGCGTCTACCTGCTATTTATCAGGAACAACTCTGGCAGGACAAAAATTTCCAAATCAAATATGAGGAAGCAGGCCATATTGCAGTAACCACTTTAGAATCTATGCTGGAACCGGCCTTTGAAATCGGTGAACGATTCGTGCAAAGCGCAAAAGAAATGTTTTCACCCGGCGTCATCGGTCCATTCTCACTCCAGTCTGTAATTACTCCAGGCCCGCCAAAAAAAGAAATAGTAGTCTTTGATGTTTCGCCGCGCATGCCCGGTTCTCCAGGAATTTTTGCAACTCCATACAGTGGTTATCTGTTCGGTCAATCAATCAGCATGGGCAGAAGAGTCGCCATGGAAATTAAAGAAGCCATAACCAAAAAACAGCTTGGAAAAATAACTACATGAATATGAACAAAGTGAATTTTGACATTTACCAATCGCCATTTTCCTGGCGCTATGGTTCACAAGAGATGCGCGAGCTATTTTCTGAAATAAACCGCCGCAAAAATTGGCGTAAAGTTTGGGTAGCACTTGCAAAAGCCCAAAGTAAATCAGGACTTATCACAAAACAAGAACTGGCAGACATAATTAAAAATCAGGATAAAGTAAACATAGAAAAAGCTCAAGAAATAGAAAAAGAAATGAGCCACGACTTAATGGCAGAAATTAAGGTCTTCGCAAGCCAGGCAAAAATAGGCGGGGGCAAAATTCATCTCGGCGCGACTTCCCAGGATATTGAAGATAATGCAGACGCAGTTATCCTAAATCAAGCCGCCAATATTGTAGAGGAAAAATTAAAAAAGCTTCTTTCGGAATTTGCTCAAAAAATCGACAAAAATAAAAATCTGGTATGTATGGCATATACTCATCTTCAGCCGGCAGAGCCGACAACTTTAGGCTACCGGTTTTCCATCTACGCCCAAGATCTACTTCTGGATTTAGAACTTCTTCGTTTTACAAAAACCCAAATTAAAGGAAAAGGTACCAAAGGTGCGGTCGGCACATACGCTTCCTACTACTCTCTGCTGGGCCAAAAAACGCAGAGCATGGAAAACCAAGTCCTCGCGGAGTTAGGAATTGATGCCTTTGATGTTACAACCCAAGTCTACCCCCGCAAACTTGACTGGCTCATCCTGTCAGCCCTTTCTTCAATTGCCGGGAGCCTTTATAAATTCGCTTTCGATGTCCGTATTATGCAATCGGCCGGTTTTGGGGAATGGGCAGAACCGTTTGGTACAAAACAAGTTGGTTCCTCTGCCATGCCGTTTAAAAGAAATCCAATTTTGTCAGAGCGCATTTGTTCAATCGCCCGCCACCTTATCGGTTTTACCCAAACCGCTTGGCAAAACGCTGCCAACTCACTTCTTGAGCGAACTCTCGACGACAGCGCCGCAAGGCGTGTAATTCTGCCGGAAGGTTTTCTGGCGGTTGATGAAATAATCAGTCTGGCAGCAAAAATTATCGAGGGCTTAACAATTAATAGTGGAGCAATCCAAAAAAATCTTACCAAATATGGACCTTTTGCGGCAATCGAATCAATCCTATTGACGACAGTCAAAAATGGCGCCGACCGTCAAAAAATACACGAAGTTCTGCGAAAAGCTTCAATGGATGCTCATGCTCATATCGAACTTACCGGTAATAATCCTTTGCTTGAAAGTATAAAAAGAGACAAGCAAATTACCAAATATTTGAAAAATACGCAGATTGATGCTTTAATGCACTTTGAAAAACATATTGGACTCGCCCCCAAAAAAGCTACCCAAATAGCAAGTAAAATAAAAAGGATAATATGACAAAACCACAAGTTGGTATTTTAATGGGTTCGGATTCTGATCTTGAAATTATGAAAGATGCCGCCAAAATCTTAACAGAGCTTGGCATCGAAAGCGAAATTTCAATTCTTTCAACTCACAGAGCGCCGGAAGAAACCGCCAAATATGCCAAAATCGCAAAATCGAGAGGGATCAAAGTTTTAATTGCCGGAGCAGGCGGCGCGGCGGCGCTTCCCGGATCTTTGGCCGCCCTAACCACCTTGCCGATAATTGGAATCCCCGTTGAAACAAAAACCCTTGGAGGAATCGATTCACTATACTCAATTGTTTCCATGCCTCCAGGAGTTCCGGTTGCCACAGTTGGCATAAACGCTGCTAAAAACGCGGGACTTTTAGCCGCCCAAATAATCGGTACATCAGACCCAAAAGTGTTTAAAAATCTCGCAGATTACAAATTAAAGATTAAAAAAGAAGTATTGGCAAAAAACAGCAAATTACAAAAGAATGGGTGGGAAACATATCTTAAAGAAAAACAGACATGATCGATAAAAAAATAATTGAAAAGAATATTCCAGATGCCGTCAGCAAAATCCTAATTAAAGGTCTTGGCAAAAGGCAAAGCGGCAAGGTCCGCGATTGGTACTCGTCAGGCGGCATGCGCGTTTTGATTGCCACCGACCGCATCAGCGCTTTTGATAAAGTTTTAGACCACGTCCCGTTTCGCGGCGCGGTCTTAACGCAACTTTCAAAGTTTTGGTTCGATAAGACTCGCGACATAATCACAAATCATATGATCGGAGTAATCGACCCAAACGTCATGCTGGTTTCCGAATGTCAAGCTTTACCTATTGAGGTGATAGTCCGCGGTTACATTACCGGCGTTACCGATACATCACTTTGGACGCTTTATGCAAAAGGCCAAAGAGTCATTTACGGCATAAGATTTCCCGAAGGTCTGGTAAAAAACCAAAAG
>OBEQ012456369.1_pt1 | contig 13767 bp, 13 predicted proteins | sample 1670901 | NCBI WGS metagenome assembly OBEQ01 (sample SAMEA104232315, study PRJEB22302) | groundwater metagenome | biome: forest; feature: aquifer; material: groundwater | place: USA | collected 2011-08-07 | depth 5.4 m
CGCGCGGACAGGGCGGGGGCGCGATCGTCTCGAGGGCGGGGTCGGAGTCGGGATCGGAGTCGGGGTCGGAGTCGGGATCGGGATCGGAGTCGGAGTCGGTCTAGAGATCCACCTGCTCCACATCCGATGCCTCGGCCCCCAGGAACCGCGTCGCAATCTCCCCGAAGCTCTTCGGCATATCCGTCACCAAAAGCTTCACGCGCCCCTCTCCCTCCTCGTTCGCCAGCCCGCGCGCCATGAGGAATTCCCTTACGTCGTTCGCGGCCGCGTACGCGCTGTCGACCACGGTCACATGACCGCCAATCCGCGCGCGGGCCTCTCTCTCGATGACCTGGCGAAGCAGCGGGTAGTGCGTGCACCCGAGCACGATGACGTCGACCCCTGCGTTCGCCAGGGGCTCGAGGTACCGGCGCACCGCGAGAGTCGGCACGTCCCCGTCCGTCCATCCTTCCTCTGCAAGTGGCACCAGAAGAGGCGCCGCTTGCCCCACCGTTTCGACGCGAGTGGACACGGCGGCCACTGCGCGCGGATACGCGCCCGAAGCGATGGTGCCTGTTGTGGCCAAGACGCCTATTTTCCCGGCCTTGGACGCGCCCACCGCGGCGCGCGCTCCCGGCTCGATGACGCCTAGAATCGGCAGATCGAGCTCGACCCTCAGCCGATCCGGCGCGACGGCGCTCACCGTGTTGCACGCGATGACGATCGCCTTCACCCGACGCGACACGAGGCTCTTTGCGCATCCGAGCGCATACTTGATGACCGTCTGCGGGCCCTTCGTGCCATACGGCACGCGCGCGGTGTCGCCCAAGTAGATGATGTCCTCGCCTGGCATCGCTTCGCGCAGCGCGCGCACGACCGTAAGTCCTCCCAACCCCGAGTCGAAGACCCCGAGCGGCCGGCGTGCTCCCTCCGAATCGGTCGCTCTGCTGCTGCCCATCACGCCCCCTGGCTGACGAGCTCGAGAACGGCCGCGCGCACTGCGACGCCCGCCTCGACCTGGTCGAGGATCACGCTGTGCGCGCCGTCGGCGAGAGATGTGTCGAGCTCGACGCCACGGTTGATGGGGCCCGGATGCATGATGATGGCGTCGGGTTTTGCGCGCGCAAGGACGCGCGCGTTCAGCCCGAAGGTGCGGCTGTACTCCCGCGTCGTCGAGATCATCGCGCCGGCGAGGCGCTCGGTCTGGATCCGGAGCATCATGAGAACGTCGGCCCCATCGGCTGCGTCGTCGATTCGCGGTGCGACCTCTACGTTGGCGATGGCGCGAGGCTCGACCGGCATCATGGTGCGGGGCCCGCAGAAACGAACCGTAGCGCCGAGCTTGGTGAGCAAGATCGCGTTCGACCGCGCCACGCGCGAGTGGAGAATGTCACCACAGATGGCCACCGTGAGCCCCGCGATGCGCCCATATTTGCGCCGTATCGTGAGGGCATCGAGTAAGGCCTGCGTTGGATGCTCGTGCGTGCCGTCGCCCGCATTCACGACGGCTGCGCCCGTTCGTCTCGCGATGAAGTGCGGTGCGCCGCTCGCCGGATGGCGCATGACGATGACGTCCGTTCGCATCGCCTCGAGATTTCTGACAGTGTCGAGGAGCGTCTCCCCTTTGGAGACGCTGGACGTCGACGCGTTCACATTTACGACGTCTGCGGCGAGGCGCTTGCCCGCGATCTCGAATGAGGTCCGCGTGCGCGTGGACGGCTCGAAGAAGAGGTTCATGACCGTCCGCCCGCGCAAGGTCGTGCCCTTGCGGGTATCGGTCGCCTGCGCCCACGACGCTCGGATGACATCGGCGCGGTCGAGCAGCGTGGTCACGTCCTCCGGCGAGAGCTGCTCGATGCCGAGGAGGTGTCGGTGGCTCCACATGCGCCCACACGAAATAGCATGAGCTGGGCTCGAGCCACAGAGGTGCGTTTCTAGTTCAAAAACCGCTTGTCCTTCGGCGGCTTTCGCTTCTTGAGCTCGTCCTCGAGCCCGCCGGGAACGACGCGTAACGGCGGACCTTCCGATCGCGACGATCGCGACGGGCGTGACGCGCTCGGATAGGACGGTGCTCCCGCTCGTTTGCTCAAAAGCGCCAGCTTTGCTCGCAGGTACATCGACCGAACGACGCTTGGCGAGCCGCCGAGCAGGAGGCCGGTCAAGAGCCCACCGAAGGGCGCGACCGCGCCTGTCTCCATCCGGTCGTCCCACGCCACGATGCCAAACACGCAGTAGCCGAGCGTAAACCAGAAGAGCCAACTTCCCCGGACAGGCAACACGAAGAAGAGGCGAACCTGGGCGTCGCGGTTCTGACGCGACCACGCCACGGCCGTGGCCGTTATGGCCGAGCCCGCGCCGAACATCAATTCCGGGTGGAAAATACGAAGGTGCGCCGGAGCGTAGTAATCCGCCGCGACGCCCATGAGGAAGCCGGCAATCACGCTTGTCGCGAGGAAGCGGGTGAAGCGCCACGAGCCCCAGCGCCGCTCCAGATCGGGCGACAAAAAGTAGAGCCCGATGACGGTGAAAAGGAGGTAGCTGGGCGAGCCCTTCGGTTGAGTCAAGAGGCCCGCCGTGAGCGGCGTCCACACCCTGAAGTCGTGGATCAGCCCGTCGGTCGTGCAGACCAGGAGAAAGAAGAGCTTCTGTCCGCCAGGCACCCAATTGAACAGAACCCAGTTGATGACGGTCAGACCGATGATGAGACCGAGAACCGCTTTGAGCGCTCTCCCTGGACGCGGCAGCATCCCCGTGAGGTCCTGATAGCCTCCGCGCTCCATCTCCGTCAGTCTAGCAGGGCGCCTCGCAACAGAGAGCCCGAAGACACCAGGCTCCTCCACCCGGTCACTCGGCGGGTTCGCAAGTAGCCTTGGTATCGAGCCCGGGCGTCGTGCACGCGCGGCACCGGGCCGTCGCGACTCCGAAGAGGCCTGCGGAGGGGTCCAGCAGGTGCACGTCGAATGTGTAGGTGGCGGGAGCCTTCGCGCTCACGATGATCGGTGCGGGGCAGGTGACGGGCGGGAGCTGGCCGAAGCTCTCGCCCGCGCGGAAAAAAGCCTCGACATTGCGGTAGGCCTTGTCCTCGCACTTGAGGGTTTTCCCCGCTTTGTTCTGAAAGCTCACCGTGTCGATTTGTACGGTCGCGGTCCCGCGCACGGGAGCGAGCGGTTCGCAAACCGCCAGAACTTCGACGTCCTGTTGTTGCGTTGCGGTGCACCTCCCCAAGTACGTGGGCTTGAGGTTCTGGATGCGTGTCCAGTCGGCCCTTGCCGGGTCGAGCGCGCCCTCTGTGTTTTGCGCCTCGTACGCGCAGCTGTTGAAGGCATAAACCTTCACGTCGAAGGACAGAGATCCGGCGTCCGATCCCTGAAGATCGGCGAATTTCGCGTCCGCGAAGCAGTTGAAGACCCCGACTGCCACCGGCGTCGAGCCTTGCAGGACGACTGCCGCGTACTTGAAAATTTCATCGTCGCCCTTGCCGCACCCGGTGCCCGAGACCAGCGAATCCGACCGGATGACAATCCCCGTGATGGGCGCAAACGCCGTGCTCGAGGGCGTCGAGCCCGCGCATGCGAGCAGCAGAAGAGCAAGCGTCGACGTGGGAAAGAGGAGCCTTGCGAGCGGCACGCGGCGGACAATTGCCGATTTCGTGAGCCCGCACAAGTGCTCAATCTTGGCCGAGCAATCCGCCAGGCCTGTGCCATGAGCTTTGACATCCCTCGCAAGTCAGGGCCATAAGCAGCTCGAGCCTTCGTTTTCGAAACCTCCATCGGAGACCACTGCATGACGCTCGCCATCTTGGAGACAGTGGCCGCAACGTTCCAAAACGCCCCTCCTGCCATCCCCGACGCCCCGCGCCTCGACCCGGTTCAGCTCGTCTTGAACGCCTCGGTGCCCGTCAAGGCGGTCATCCTCATTCTCGTCCTCTTCTCGCTCGCCTGCTGGGTGGTGATCGGCCTCAAGGCGTTGCATTTGGCGCGCGCACATAGCGAAAGCAAACGCTTCGTCCGCGCCTTCGACGGCGCGCCCGCGTTCGATGTGCTCGCCAAAGACCTCGCGGCTTACCGCGGTTCGCCGTACGCGCGCATCTTCGCTACCGGCTACGACGAAATGGTGCGTGTGACGCGTGGCGAGCGCATCCAGCTCAGCGAAGCGCAGGGCACGCACGTGGAAAGTGCGACACGCCGGGCGGCCGGCGAGGAGATCACGCACCTCGAGTCGTACATGAACCTGCTCGGCACCATCGGATCGACGGCGCCCTTCATCGGGCTCTTCGGCACGGTCTACGGCATCATGGACGCCTTTTTGAGCATCGGAAATCAGCAGAGCGCGAACCTGCCCGTCGTCGCACCGAAGATCGCCGAGGCCCTCATCGCGACAGCGATTGGCCTCGTCGCAGCCATTCCGGCCGTCATGGCCTACAACTACTTCGCTCGTCGCGTCGGTGTCCTGGCCGACAGCATGGAGGGCTTCGCAGCCGACGTCGCCGCGCGCGCCAAGCTCGGGGGCATTTGACATGGCCATGGGTGTGGCTTCCGGCGGCCGCCGGCGGCGCCGCTTGGGCGGAATGAACGAGATTAACGTGACGCCGCTCATCGACGTCATGCTCGTCCTTCTCGTCATCTTCATGGTCACGGCGCCTCTCCTGACGACGGGCGTGCACGTCGACCTTCCGAAGGTAAAGAGCGCTCCGATGCAGCTCGACGATGCGAAGCTCCTCGTGATCATCACGAGCGACGAGCACGTCTATCTGGGCAAGGACGAGATTACCGGGTCCATCGAAGATCGTTTGAAGACGAACGCGCGTCTCCAAGAGGAGAAGGAGCTCTACGTGCAAGCCGACGAGAACGTCAAATATGGCGCCGTGTTGCGCGTCATGGCGGCTGCCAGGGCCGCGGGCGTCGAGAAGCTGGGGATGATCACCGACCCGCTCGTGGTTAAGTAGGAGAAGGTAGGACCTTCACGCATGGGTCTTTCGTGGCGAGCCAAGTACGAGGGGGACGAGGTCGCGCTCGGCGCGTCGCTCGCCTTTGCCCTTCACGCCATCCCGCTCGGCATCATCATCCTGAAGTTCGCGGGTTGCATAGCCACGGGGCCGCGCGAAGAAGAGAAGCCCTTCGTCCCCAAGCCGGTCGTCGCGGCCACTCTCCTCAAACTGGGCAAGCCGCTCGATCCGAGCAAGCTGCCCGATCGACTGGTTCCACGGCAGCGCACGGCTCCGAAGCAAGACCTCACCGCATCACGTGAGGACCCGACCAAGCGACGCGACGCGGGCGCGCCTCCTCCTTTGGCAAAAGACTCGGACATTCTGAGCTTGATTCAAAAGTCGGATCCCTTCGCCGAAGACGCCGGAAAAACGCGCCCCGACGAAGGGCACCTCAATGGAATCGACGGGGGCACCGAGACCGATCCGAACAAGGTCAAAGCCGGTGACATGTACGCTGCGATGCTGAAAAAATACTTTCAGGATCGCTGGCAGATCCCAACCGTCATCTCGCAAGGCGAGGCGAATCGGCTATGCGCGACCTACCAGATCAACATAGATCAAATGATGCGCATCTGGCACGTCAGGGGCACGCCGATCAAGAGCAGCGGAAACGACTTGTTCGACGATTCGGCTCGGACGATGCTTCAGAAGCTCTTGGATGATCGCTCTCCGCTCCCGCAGCCGCCGCCGGAGGTTGCCGAGAACTATCGGAGGCGCACCGTGAACTTACAGCTCGGAGATGGTTGCCGATGACGAAGATCCTTTCTCTTGTGGGTGTCGCCGCCGCGGTGGCACTCGTGAGCACGCTGCCGGCAGTTGCGCAACAACCTCAACCGACAGGCTCTGCGTTGCCTGCCGTGTCGGCGCCGACGGGAGGAGAAGTCACGACCATCACGGTGCCTGGTGGAAATCGGGCGCTCTTCAAGATTGCGGTGGTTCCCCCCGTCGGTGACGGCAGCATCGGGCAGACCGTGAGCGAGACATCGAGCCGCGATTTCACCCTGTCTTCTCTGTTCCAGGTGCTCGATCCAAAGAGCTTCACCACCAATCAGGCCGCCGAGGGAAACTCGATCGATCCCGCGAGCTGGCGAAACGTCGGTGCCGAAGGGGTGGTGAAGGGCATGACGTCGATGCGCGGCGCGAACGTGCATCTCGAGTTGAAGCTCTTCGTCGTCTCGCGAGGCTCCACGGCGGTTCTCGCCAAAGAGTACGACGTGCCGCCTCCCGGAGTTCGCGGTGCGGTGCATCAGTTCGACAACGAAGTCGTAAAATGGTTCACAGGCACTCTGGGGAGCTTCGGGACCCGCCTCGTTTTCAGCGCCACCACGGGGCGCGGCCAAAAAGGGATTTTTTCGATCGAGAGCGACGGCCAGGGCATCGCGCGTATGCCTGCCGTTTCGAACGTAGCTCTCGCGCCGGCGATGGGGCCGGGCGGCGTGTTTTATGCGGGCGGGCTTCCGGACGGGACCTACGCGCTCTTCAAGGTCGGAAATCCGGCCGCAGTGCTGAGGCACGCTGGGCTGATTTTCGGCGTCGCCTTCGGCGGCAGCAAGATGGCGCTGGTCATTTCGCAGAACGGCGTGAGCGACATCTGGGTCGGCGCACAAGATGGCTCGAACCTTTCGCGCGTCACGGGCGGCGGTCTGAACACGCACCCCGCCTTCGGCCCGGGCGGTCAGCTCGCGTACGTGTCGAACAGCGGAGGAAATCCGCAAATCTACGTGGATGGCAAGCGCGCGTCGTGGCGTGGCGCGTACAACATGGCTCCCGTTTGGTGTAGCGATCCGGAGGGGACGAAGATCCTCTTCATGGGTCGCGATGGCGGCACCTGGGATATTTTCAGTGTGGATTCGAGCGGCAGCGCGGGCAGCATGAAGCGCCTCACGCAGGATCAAGGCTCGAACACCTACCCCGCCTGCGCGCCCGACGGGCGCACGGTGGCGTTCTTTTCCACCCGCGGCGGTCTCTTCACCTCGAACGTGGCGGGCATGAACCAGCAAAAGATCGCCAGCGTGACGGGTGAGAGCCTGCGCTGGGAAGGGAACTGACGCGCGGCATGCGCGGCGTGGGTGCCGCCACCACGGTCCTCGCGTGCGCCCTGGTTGCGCTCGGTTGCAAACGAACGAGCGCGCACGCCGACGACGGGTGCGTCGGGACGCCTCCCGGGTGCTTCGCGACGTTGGCCGAGGGCTGCTGCGCGGACGCCGGACCGCCCGCCGAGTGCGGGCCCAAAAACGCGCCTCGCGGAACGCATCTCAAGTGGGTGTGCCCAGGAACGAGCGTGCCAAGGTCGGGCTGTCGCGACTACGGACCCGCGTGCGCCGTGCATGCCGAGCAGGTTGCGCCGACGCTCGCGACCCCACATCTCGTATCACTTACGCCGATGCTGCCCGCGGGATGGGCGGACGCCGGGGTTGGCACCGTGCTCAACGACAAGACCGAGCCCATCAGTGCCTATTACGCGCTTCGTACCTATTCGTTGCGCTCGGACGATCCGGACGGAGTCGCGAACCATCGGGATTTGTACTTCGGCAAGGAGCGGCTAGGCAGCGGTGTGTTCTTTCTCCCGCCCAGCGGGGATTACGTCGTCTACGCCTCGGGAGCCGGCAAGAAAAAAAATTTCGTACACGGGGCCATCAGCGGAAAAAAACGCTCGATCACCCCCAAGCCCTACGCCGTTCCGAGCCGAGTCGCCTGGGATCTCACGAAGAGCTCGGTGACCGTCAGCTTCGAGCAAGGCGCGCCGATCACCTCTGCGCTTCCGTAAGCCGCGCGCTCACACACAAGTTCGCTAGAAGTGGTGCGGCGCATGCACATGCGACTCGCGGAGGCACCCTTCGCATGCTCGCTTTGTCGCGATTCATGGCTTTTGGCCATCGAAACTGAGACTCAGCGGCATCAACGCGGATGGCGTCTGGCATCAGCGACCATGGACAGCTTTCGAGGACAAGGTGTGATGACGGATACGTCAAGGACGCGCGGGCTCGGTATGTGGTTGGTCTCGGCGGCGCTTGCGGGAGCTTCGTGCTCGCCGACATTTGCTCCCAGGCCTTGCGCCACGGACGACGATTGCGGCAGCGGGCTCGTGTGCGTCCAAGGGGCGCAGTCGGTGTGCAGAGCCGCGAGCAGCGCACCCGTGCGCATCGGTATGAGCGCGCCGATTTCCGGACCGAGTCAAGACTTGGGAACGGAGATGAAGAAAGGCGTCACGCTCGCCTTCGACGCGCAGAACGCGGCAGGCGGCATTCGCGGCCGACAGCTCATGCTCGAGTTCCGCGACGACCAGTACATTCCCGACGACGCCGAGGCCGCGGCGCGCGATCTGCTCGACGTACAATCAACGAGCGGCCAGCCTGCCCGGTGCCCCACGACGACGACACCTCTCGTCGCGGGGCAAAACCCCGTTGGCAACGGTGCGCTCATGAAGGGTCCGAACGGAGTGCTCGCTCTTCTCGGCAACGTTGGAACACCGACCATGGTGCGCGCCGCGCCGATCGCCGTGGAGACGCAGAGCCTATTTTTTGGCGCATTCACGGGCTCCGGCAAGATGCTGCGCGACGGCGCCGCGGGCGCCTGCAGTAGGTACATTTTCAACGTCCGCGCGAGCTATGCGCAGGAGGCGCGCGCGACTCTCGAATTTTTCTTGAAGCAGCGTGTTCCAGACGCCAAGCACCTGGTCAGCTTCGACCAGAACGACACCTTCGGTCAGGCGGGATACGATGGCCTCGTCACCGCGGTGAAGGCGCTCAACATCGCGCTCGACGGCGCCCTGGACCCCGTGAATCCGATCAAGCGCTTCCGATACACGCGCGACGATCAGACGAGCGTCCCGTCGCAGATCGACGGGGCGACCAAGTATCTTGCGTCGATCCTGGCTTCGGATACGCGCCCTCACGTGGTGGGAATCTTCATGACCGACACGTACGGCCCTGCAACAGGCTTCATCACCGGCGTCCGCAACTGGCAGTACGCGAACGATCTGGAGCAGACGCAAACGCAGAAGGCGACGCGCCTGTCCTTGTACTTCAGCAACGTGTCGTTCGTCGGCCCGAACTCCCTCGCGCAACGTCTCAAGGAAGCGGGCACCGTTCTAACGCCAAGCGGTCCCAAGGCGTACGCGGAGAACGTCTTCGTGTCGCAGGTCGTGCCGAACTACCAGAACGACAACAGCGACGTCGTGCGCGACTACCGAAAAGCGCTCGAAGCGGCCGGCCTTCTCCCCAGCTTCACGTCGCTCGAGGGATACCTTGCCGCGCGCGTGTTCATCGCGGGGCTCGTCAACCATGGCGGGGCGTTCACCTCGGATGCGCTGGTCGGCACCTTCGAGCGCCTTCCGAACCTGAATCTCGGTCTCGGCGCAAACTCGGGGTTTTCAGCCAATAGCCACAACTACTCGAAGTCGGTCTGGGGCACGTCGATCTCCGCCGATGGCTCGTTCACCAATCGGTACTTCTGGACGGATGGCACGCCCATCCAGCTTTTCGAGTGACCGCGGCGGACTCTGGAGGAACGATGGGCGAACCACAGCTTGCCGACACGAGGTCCGAAGTTTTCGGGCGCTATGTGCTGTACGATCCGATCGCTCGCGGCGGTATGGCCACGGTGCACATGGCGCGATTGATCGGCGCCGAAGGGTTCAGTCGCATCGTGGCAGCCAAAAAGCTCCACGAGCAGTACACCGAAGACGCCGACTTCGTGACGATGTTCTTGGACGAGGCGAAGATCGCCTCCAAGATCCATCACCCGAACGTGGTGCCCGTTCTCGATGTGGTTCTTTCGGGGACCGACGTGGTGCTCGTGCAGGAGTACGTGCACGGCGTGCCGCTGGACAAGTTGCTCAAGGCGAGCCTCGCGTGTGGGCAGTCGGTCCCCGTGCCGATCGCCGTCGCCATCATGTCGGGTGTGCTCAGCGGCCTGCATGCGGCGCACGAGACCAAAGACGAGCTCGGCGAACCGCTGAACGTCGTTCACCGCGATGTTTCTCCGCAGAACGTGATTGTCGGCTCCGACGGAATTCCGCGGCTGGTCGATTTTGGCATCGCGAAGGCGCGATCGAGCGCGCACGTGACGCAAGACGGGTTTTTCAAAGGCAAAGCGGCATACATCTCGCCCGAGCAACTACGAGGAGAGCCGCCCGCGCGCACGACGGACATCTACGCGGCAGGCGTCGTTTTGTGGGAGCTCCTTGTCGGGCGGCGCATTCACGCGGGGCGCGGCGAGAGCCAGCTGTTTTCGGCCGTTCTGAGCGGTGCACTCGCGGATCTTCCCACGGCGCTCGAGGACAAGCGCGGCGAGATGCCGGTCCTGCGCTGGCAGATGCTCGAGAGGCTGAACCCGGTCGTCATGCGCGCGCTCGCGCTGTCACCGGCTCAAAGGTATGCCACTGCGGCGGCGATGGTCGACGAGCTCATCCTCACCGTCTCGCCCGCCTCTCCGCTCGAGGTGGGCGCATGGGTCAGAGAGCTCGGCGGAGAATTCCTGGACGGGCGTCAAAAGGTGCTCACCGCCACCGAGGAGAGCTGGCGCTCGCTCGCCAGGATCCGTGCAAGCAGTTCGGAACCGTTCCCGCCCGGGCCGACGCCAGCGAGTGTCTCGAGCGGCGTCGTGCCGCGCGACGAGAATCGCGAGCGCATGCCCATTTCGATCTCGACTCCGTTTCCCTCGACTCTCTCGGCCGCGCCGCCCGGGGCCCGGTTCGGGCGTCCGGCGCGGCTTGCCCTGTGGGCGGTTCTTCTCGTTTTCGGCGGGGCCTTGGGCGCATGGTCCGTGGTGATGCGGATACTGCCCCCCGCGGCAGGCACGGGCCTCACGACGTCCATGGCGGTGACCTTGCCGACCGTCGCCGCTCCTCCTGCTCCTCTTCCCGATACCGTCACGAGCGCCCCCGTCGCCCTCGGCGTGCAGCCACCCAAGCCTCCGCCCACGGCTCCGCATCCCGTGTACCGGGCGCCTGCACCGCGCCCATCGCCGCACCCGCCGTCGGCGCCAACGGTCGTCGCTCCGACGAGCGCCTCGCCCGCCGCGCCGGCTTGTAGTCCGCCGTTCTTTTTCGAGGGCACGAAGAAGGTCTTCAAGCCCGGCTGCGTTTGACCCATAGGAGCCTCCATGCAAAACAAGGTGCGCGTCGCCGCAGTGCTGACAACGCTCGTCGTCGTCGCCTCTGCCTCCCACGCGGCAGGGACGGCGCCGACCAAAGAGGAATGCCTCGAAGCCCACGGTCGGGGGCAGGATTTGCGCGAAGAAGGGAAGCTCGCTCGCGCGCGGCAGGTGTTTTTTACCTGCAGCCAGAGCTCGTGCCCCTCGCTCGTGCAGGCGGATTGTGCGCGGTTTGGCGACGAGCTCGGACGGTTGGTGCCCACCATGAGTTTTGCTGCGCGGGACACCCACGCGAACGATCTGCCGAGCACGACAGTGTACGTGGACGACGTGCTCGTTGCGACGCGGCTCGATGAGGGCAAATCGCATGACGTGGATCCAGGCAAGCACGTCGTGCGCTTCGTTCGTGATGGCAAGGAGGTGACGGTGCGGGTCGTCGTGAACCAAGGGGAGAAGGGGCGGAATGTCATCGCGACGTTCAACGAATCACCCGCGGTCTCCTCGCCGGCTGCGAGCGGCCAGCCCCAACCGCCGGAGCCTCCTCCGTCGAAGCCGTCGAAATTTCCGCTCCTGGTTGCGGGCCTCGGCGGCGCTGCCGCGATTACGGGGGGCGTTCTGTTTGCGGTTGGCCTCGGAAAAGTGCCGAGCAGCTGCTCCAACGTGTCCAAGGAATGTGCGGCGCCTCCGGGCGACAGAGTCTTCGACGACGCGCACAGCGGCGTGAACCTCGCAAACCTCGGCCTTACGGTGGGCATCGTGGGTGCTGCAGTCGGCGTCGCCGGCCTCGTCTGGTACTTTGCGCAACCGTCGGAGCCGACCGTCACCGGGCGTACTACCGGCCCCTGGATGACCTTTTAGACCCTATCCGAGCAGGCGCTCGATGGTGCGGGTCGTCATCTCGCCGCGCACGACTTCGTCGTCGACCAAGAGGCGCTTGTGCAGCTCGATGTTGGTCTTCACCCCGGCCACGATGAACTCGTCGAGCGCGCGACGCATGCGCGCGATGGCCTCGGCGCGCGTCGGCGCGTGCGCGATGACCTTGGCGAGGAGCGAGTCGTAGTTCGGCGGCACGCGCCATCCTCCGTAAACCCCGGAATCGACGCGCACGCCGGTGCCGCCCGGTGGGGAGTACTCCGTGATGAGGCCAGGGGAGGGAGCGAACGTTCTCGGATCTTCCGCATTCACGCGGCATTCGATGGCATGGCCGCGAAAGCTCCATGGCCGGGTATCCGGCAAGTCCAGCTTCTCTTGGGCGGCGACGCGTATTTGCAGACTCACCAGATCCAGCCCGGTGACCATCTCGGTCACTGGATGCTCGACCTGCACGCGCGTGTTCATCTCCAAGAAGTAAAGCTTGCCCGATTCATCCATGATGAACTCGAGCGTGCCGAGCGAGGTGTAGCCCGTCTCGAGGATCGCGCGACGGATCACCTCGGCCATTTCCTGGCGCCGCTCGCTCGTCATCGCCGGGCTCGGCGCTTCTTCGATCACCTTTTGGTGGCGCCGCTGAAGCGAGCACTCGCGCTCGCCGAGCGTCCACACGCCGCCATGGTTGTCGGCGAGGACCTGAAACTCGATATGCCGCGGCCGCTCGACGAACTTTTCGAGGTACACGTCGGGGTTCTTGAATCCCGCCTCGGCCTCGCGCGTCGCCGATTGGAAGGCGCCCTCGATCTCGTCGAGCGAGCGCACGATGCGCATTCCACGCCCGCCGCCGCCCCCGGATGCCTTGAGAATCACCGGCAGCCCGATACGCTCGGCTTCTTTTACCGCGTGGGCGCCGTCGCGCAGGACGCCGCTGCCGGGCAGAAGCGGAAGCCCGAACTTCTCGGCATTCTCGCGCGAGGTGACCTTGTCGCCCCACGCGCGCATCGCGTCCGGCGTCGGGCCGATGAAGGTGATTCCACACTTGGCGCAGACGCGCGCAAAATCGGCGTTTTCCGATAGAAAGCCGTACCCGGGGTGAATGGCCTCGGCGCCCGTGATTTCGGCCGCGCTGATGATGGCTGGAACATGCAAGTAACTCTTGAGCGCGGGCGCGGGGCCGATGCACACGCTCTCGTCGGCGAAGCGCACGTGAAGGGCGCGCGTGTCGGCCTCGGAGTGAACGGTAACCGTCTTGATGCCCATTTCGCGACACGCGCGAAGCACGCGCAGCGCGATCTCTCCGCGGTTGGCGATCAGGATTTTTCTAAACATCAAGCCTTCTTGATGCGAAAGAGCTTCTGCCCGAACTCCACGGGTTTACCGGTCTGCGCAAGAATGTCGACCACGGTCCCGGAACACTCCGCTTCGATCTCGTTCATGAGCTTCATGGCCTCGATGATACAGAGCGTTTGCCCCTGCCGAACGACCGAGCCCACGTCGACGAACGGCGGCGCATCAGGGCTCGGTGAGCGATAGAAGGTTCCGACGAACGGACTCGTCACTTCGACGGCGCCGTTCGTCTCGGCGTCGTTCGGCCGCGGCGCCTCTGCAGCGGGTGCTGCTGCGGCGGGCGAGGGCGCGGGGTGGACCACGTGCTGGGCCCCTCCGCTCCGAACGATGCGAACTCGCACCCCGTCGCGCTCGTGCTCGAACTCGACGATCTGCTCCTCGGTCAGGAGCGCAATCAGCCGACGCAGCTCCTCAAGGTCGATGCCGCTCATGTGGCGGCACGATAGATCCGACCGCGCGCGGCTGGGGAGGGTGTTCGGCCGCGCAAG
>OBEQ011476700.1_pt1 | contig 13764 bp, 15 predicted proteins | sample 1670901 | NCBI WGS metagenome assembly OBEQ01 (sample SAMEA104232315, study PRJEB22302) | groundwater metagenome | biome: forest; feature: aquifer; material: groundwater | place: USA | collected 2011-08-07 | depth 5.4 m
ACAATTCAAAGCCAGTCCGGCCATGACAACTTTTTTTATAGCTTCTTCGTTGATAACGGGCAACGTCCCCGGATGGCCCATGCAAATTGGACAGATGTTAATATTGGGATGTTTTTCGTCCGGATCATTCAAAGAGTCACAGAACATCTTGGTCCGCGTTTTCAATTCAGCGTGAATTTCCAACCCAATTACTGGTTTATATTGTGACATATAGCCAACTTTATCATTATTTTTCCATAAAAAAAAGCCCGCACAGAGGGCTTGGGAATTTATCTTTTAAAAGGGTCTTCATATTCAAAGGGTGTTACTCGTGAATGTTCTTCTAGCCCTGGGACTAAATCTCTTAATTGCCTGTCCATCTCTACAACTACTTGCCTATATGAAAAATGTCCTTGGGGTGTTGATCTTAGAACCGATATATATTCTGCTTGGCGATAGCTCATTTTATACAATGTTCCTGCCCTAAAAGCAAATGGGATTAAATAATCTGCATTATTACCTACAGCAGATTTTTTTAATATTTTAATTCTTTTTGCTACAGTCTCCATATTGTCTTTAAAATGATCGGTTTTGCCTATCTCTTCAACTAGCTTAGGGATGTCAAAACCTTTGTCTGTAGTAAATCTTTGGTTAAGTTGGATGCAGTTTCTATGACGATGCAGGTCTCGCCTTCCGCCGATATCCATACAAACATCAAACTGAATTTGATACCCGGCATCAAAAGCTCTGGGCAAGGCATCGTGCTTATCTCTAAGCGATAAAACCTTTTTAATGATGCGGTCAATTTTTTCACTGCCATACATACTTACTGCTCCATGAATAGAATCATAAGCGCCTTGAGATGCTTCATAAATTAATCCGGCCAATATTTCTTGTTTAATGGTTCGAAATGGATAAGCAAGTTTGACATATCTTTCTTGTAGCACTTCCCCCTCATCAATCATTTCCTCCATTAACTTTCTTACCCTAACTAAATATCCGTTAGAGGTGGTATATTTAACCAAAGTCGGGGCAATTGGCGATTCATCTTTGCCCTCTGGACAAAATGGTTTAGCTTGGCAAGCCGCTTTCATGTCTTGAGCTATTTTAACCACCTCAAGATATTCAGATGCCATCATACGACAAATTTGATCTTCTAGGGTTCTGGCACTGGTAATCTGTCCAATAGAGGTAATGATCCCATTGAAAAGCCAATAGCGAGAAACGTCAAAAGCTCGGGCTTTTAATGTTCTCTCGTAATCAGCGTCTTTCATATTTTCAGGTTTAGGATGTTTTTTTACTAGATACTCAAAACAGAGTTTTTCATAGTCTCTATACTGATCTAAACTAAAGTCAGCTATCAAGCAATATTCTCTCTCAAGAGGAGTACGCCTTATTACTTCTGGAATATAGTATGCGTCCGGTTTGTCAAAATTTTGATAACGAGTTGATCTTTCTTGCCCGTCCCAAAGTTGCTGATCTTCAAGCTCGAAAGCAACTATTTCTGACACGTTTTCAATGGCTAAAGGAATGTGGGCATTATCAGCAATTGATTTATGGCCGTATTTAAAATAAAATGTATCAAGAAAGCCCTGAGCTTTTTCATTGGTAATTTTCCGTATACTTTCTTTAATTGAGAGACTGGAACGAGAATACATGGCCATAGCATAAGCCAATACTTCAGGTGGCCATCCGGCAAGAGCAATAACCTCAGACACAGTTTCCTTTTCAAGGTGCGCTAGGGTAAATATTAGCAATATTTGAAAAATAAAAAAAGCCCGCATATATACAGGCTACTTTTCTAGTTCATACTCCTTAACCTTTAAGAGTTTTTCCAGCTCTGTTCTTACGTCCGAGAATATTTCTTCTATTGTTCGTGATGCATCAATAAATTGGAGGTTGGCTTCGGGGTATTCTTTAGCAAACATATAAAAATTTTCTCTCACTCGACTAAGGGTATCTACTTTTTCCATTTCATCAAATTGTCGCCCGGATGCCCTGCCTCGTTCAATTGCCAATTCTGCTGATAGATCAAATATAAACACTTTGTCTGGCCAAACCCAGTAGTCACGATGGTACCGATGATTTAGCTCTAAAAGCATGTGGATATCAACAATATTACTTCTTTCCTGACCATACACCATTGATTCTCTGAACCGATCGGTGCAAACAATATTTCCTTTCTGTAGGTTGGGGATAACTTCTTTTTCACAATGCATACGACTGTCTTTCGCAAATAGGTCCTGAAGATCAAAGGGATCGGTTTCTAAGAAAAGGTTTTTATCGCCCAGTATTTTCCTTATCTTTTTCTCGAAATGCTCGTTAGTGGGCTGTTTTGTTAGAACAACCTCAATTTTTTTGTTTTTTAAATAAGCCCTGAGCCAATTATGTATTCTCACAACTTGAGTCGATTTGCCACAAAAATCAATACCGCTTCCGCACAAAAATAATCCTGAAAATGGATTCTTCCACATAGGTTTTAAAAAACTGCTTCTAAAAATTTTAACAAAAGAGCTGATTAGTACAATGTTGATAACAATTTGAGATTCTCTAAACACTTACCAACTTTGGTTTTGAGATTATCTAGGCTAGACGAGTTATCCACAATAAAGTCGGCGTGATCTTTGAATTGAACAATACCCGTTTCATTGGGTGTATTATCACGAATTTTAAATTCTTCTAGAGTCGCTCTGGATTCGTCTTCTTTTTGATTATCAAGTAGAGACCTTTGCCAGCGAGTTTCAACCGACGCTTCAACATAGATCAAATAGTTATTGGGCAGTTTCCGCAAAAGCGGGTAATCGGAATCAATCCATCTTAAACCATCGAGGATGACAATATCTTCCGAAGAGTTTAGAGCTCTTTTTTCAACAACGTTGGCCAATACATTTTCGCCAAAGTATTGGCGCATAGCTAAAACTAGTTTTTGTTGGGTATCCCGTCCTTGAGACAAATACCAGGAGTCCTGAGTTTCCTTCAAAATATCTGAGAAACGATGAGAAACCACACTGAAACCCCGTTTTTGCAGTTCTTCTGTAATTAATTTCTCAGCCGTGCCCTTGCCAGAACGAATTTTACCAACGATACCGATTGCTATTTTCATTAAGATAATAATATGTCAAAAAAAACCAGGTAGCAAACCTGGTTAGAAACTCATTCTTTTCAAAAACTCTCTTACGACATCCCCCAGCTCACTTTTAGTAAAGCCAAAATTATCTACAACGAAATCAGCGTGCTGTTTAAACAGTGGAATCTCAACCTCCGTAATAGCTAAGTCACGCATTTTGAATTGTTCAAAAGTAGCGTTGGTCTCGTCTGGCTTTTCAGGATCGTTGAGCGATCTTTGCCACCGAACCTCCAGGGGCGCGTCAACATAGACAAGGTAGTTATTTGGCAAACTGCGCAATAATGGCAAATCTTCGTTATACCATCTTAGGCCTGCTAAAACGATTATATCCGCATCAAGTTGTATAATTCTTTTTTGGATTGCTTTTGCTAGCCAGTCTTTGCCCCACAATTCTTTCAATTTACTTACAATTCCAATGAGGTTATCTCTAGTAGCAAGTTGACCGCAAATATGACATATATCCATTAAAACATCCGAAAAGGTAACTTTTTTAACTCTAAGTTTCTTGTCTAAAAGGTTCTGGATAATAATTTCTTGGATAGTACTCTTGCCCGATCTAATGGACCCGGTGATACCAATGACAGCTCTCATTATAAGTCCTCTTTTGATATTTTAAGCTTATATCCAGCTCGTTCCAAAACTCCGCCTTTTTGGACCATCCCGTCGAAAAGTTCCTGAAATAGTTCTTGCCAATCTATATCGTGTTGGATAAGTTTTATTCCTTTTTCTTTGCATATTTGTCCAACATATTCTTTGCCTTGAGCGTTAGCATAGTTACCAGTATAATGAATCTCCACCACACCCTCATGAGCAAGGTCTTTAATACACTCTAGACAAGGTGTGGAAGTTATTATAATCGACGCACCTTTCAAATTTTCTCGGTCAGTATTAGAAATCAAGTTGACTTCTCCGTGACGAGTGCGAAGACAATGACCATCAACCATTAAATGTCCAACATCGTCACAGTGAGCAAGTCCACTAACAGAACCGTTGTAACCGACACCGCGAAGACGTTTGTCCTTTACGGCACCGGCCGCTATTCTTAGTCGGTCACATGTTCCAAGCTGTGAATGTAATACAACTGAAGCCAGAAAGACGTTAAATCTAAGATTATCTCTGTCTTCTTTTTCCATAGTTATTTTAAAAGTGCATGTTTAGATCCTACCAAACTAAAACCCGCTTGCAAGCGGGTTTTAGTTTTAATTGAGATTACTTCACTTCAATTCCCATTGAGCGGGCAGTGCCTTCGATAATCTTCATTGCCGCATCTAGATCATTTGCATTTAAGTCGCCCATTTTTTGTTCAGCTATTTGGCGACCCTGGGCCTTGGTCACTTTGCCAACTTTGTTTTTTATTTGGCCCGCGGAAACCTTTTTCCAACCCAGCCGCAACCCGCAAAAGATATGCCGCCGGAGCCGTTCTTAACTTAAAATCAAATGTCCTATCTTCGTAAATATTGATTTCTACCGGCACCACTTGGCCAGCCTTGTCTTTAGTCGCTTCATTAACTTGCTGCATAAACTGCTGTAAATTAATACCATGGGGACCCAAAGCCTGCCCGACCTTAGAGGGTTCTAGTTGTCCGCCAGTTACTTGTATTTTTACTTGTGTTTTTAGTTTCTTTGCCATTTTGTCTATAAGCGTAGCGCCTGCCTGCCGGCAGGCAGGAATAGCTACAAAAATGAGCACCTCGCCGAAGCTCCGTCAGAACGAAGGCGGGTGGCCCACATATTTTTATAATTTTTTAATTTGTAAGAAATCCAACTCAACCGGTGTTTCTCTGCCGAATATTGTTACTAGCACTTTGACTCTGCCTTTCTCTGGATCGATTTCAGAAATCTTGCCATCAAAGTCTTTGAATGGTCCATCGGTTATTTTTACCCTATCCCCGACAGCAACGTCAATCTTATATTTGGGTTCCTGAACTCCCATCCTCTTCATTAAAGTATCTACTTCTTCACTAGACAACGATGTAGGAACAGTTCCGGCACCAATAAAGCCGGTAACATTGGGCGTGTTTCTAACCACATACCAGGAAGCATCATCAACCACCATTTCTACAAGCACATAGCCCGGATAAATTTTGTCTTCAACTGTTTCTCTTTTACCGGCTCTTATTCTAATTTTCTTTTCCTTGGGAACTAAGACATTAAATATTTTATCTTCAAAACCCAAAGACTCAACACGCTGTGTTAAGTTTCTGGCAACGTTATCTTCGTAGCCGGAATAGGTATGAATGGCGTACCAATGTCTTTCCCCTGTTGTAACTTGCTTTGGCATTTATAACTTGTCTGCTAATTTGTCGGGCCTTACAAATATTTAAGGCCTTCGCCAAATTAGCCTTACAGGTTTGCTCAACTTCATCGTTAAAAGATTCCGTTTCGGTCTCGCCATAGTTCACTATGGCTCGCCCGATACTCATCTTTTGCCTCAAATTTGAGCAAACAGACTGCGTTCTAAATCTTAACTTAAAAACCTATTTCAATATAAAATTATTCAAAATCCTTTCAAATCCAAAATCTAATAATCCTAAAAATACAGCCAAAACAGTCGATAATACAATCACAACCAGCGTATACCAAAGTGTTTGCTGTTTGGTTGGCCAGCTTACTTTTGCTAGTTCTATTTTAACTTCTTTTAAAAATTGTCCTATATTCATTAATTTTTATCGATTTTAAAACGCCCCGCGGCGTAATAATTACCATGTTATCAAAACCACGCTAAGGTGTCAAATCTGAATACCGGAACTTCTTCTAAATATCCAAATTCTGGACACTCTTCGCGTGCGATTGAATAAACTTTTTTCTTGGTAAAACATCAGATCCCATTAACACATCAAAAACCCTATCCGCCTCCTGGGCATCTTTGATCGTAACCTGAAGTAATACTCTGTTGGCTGGATCAAGAGTAGTTTCCCATAATTGATCTGGATTCATCTCTCCCAGACCTTTATACCTTTGGATACTGACTCCTGAAATTTTTTCCTCTTGATCACCCTCCTCTTCAGCAGACGCTAATCCACTTCCGTTGCCAGATACTGGGGTTACTTCCCACTCGCCATGACTTTTTGAGGTTGAGGCTGTTTTTTTGCTTTGGGTCTTTTCGGGCATTAACTTTTTAAATTCAGACAAAAATTTCTCTTTTTCATTATCGTTATAAGCATAGTGAGACTTGCCACTCTTGGATATTTTATATAACGGCGGCTGAGCTATATATATGTGACCACTTTCTATCAACTTAGGAAAATATCGATAAAATAGTGTCAAAAGTAAAGTGCGAATATGAGCGCCGTCAACATCGGCATCAGTCATAATAATAATCTTGTGATATCTTAATTTACTTAAGTCAAACTCTTCCGCAATCGCTGTACCCATTGCAATAATCAAAGCCCTCACCTCTTGAGATGCGAGCATCTTATCTATTCGAGCTTTTTCAACATTCAAAATCTTGCCTTTTATCGGAAGAATCGCTTGAGTGTGACGACTTCTGCCCTGAGTCGCACTACCACCAGCGCTGTCACCCTCGACAATAAATAGCTCTGACTCTGATGGATCCTTACTCGAACAATCTCTTAGTTTCCCAGGTAACGTCATGCCATCCAAAGCACCCTTTCTTAAAACCGTATCTCTGGCCGCTTTTGCCGCAAGTCTGGCTTTGGACGCCAATAAAACCTTCTCTAAAATATCTCTGGCATCATTAGGATTTCTATCAAGCCAATCAGCAAATTCAGTGTTTATGACAGTTTCGACCGCTGTTCTGGCATCCGGAGTTCCAAGCTTGGCTTTTGTTTGTCCTTCAAACTGTGGGTCTTTTAATTTAACGGAAATAACTGAAGTTAAACCTTCTCTGACGTCGTCTCCTGAAAGATTCTCGTCTTTTTCTTTAAGAAAACTGTTTTTACGCGCATAATCGTTTAAGGTTCTAGTAATGGCTGATTTAAAACCGGTTAAATGCATACCGCCTTCGATTGTGTGAATATGATTGGCAAAACTTAATTCCTTGCCGGATATTTCGTCCACATACTGCATGGCCACCTCGACAAAAATGCCTTGCTGCTCCTTGGCAACATAGAAAATGTTCTTATGCTTGACCTCCTCGTTTCGATTTAAATATTCAACATAAGAAACAATTCCGCCTTCGAAACAAAAAGTATAATCCAAGCTAAATACTGTTTCTTTTTTTGTCTCGGGGTGTATGGCAATTATCGAATTCCGTTCGTCTCTCACGGTTATTTTAATCCCTTTGGTCAGATAAGCCTGCTGACGGAGACGGTTTAGAATTGTAGTCCAATCAAAATTAATTTCTTTGAAAATATCCGAGTCGGGCTCAAAGGTAACGATTGTCCCTGTCTTTTTGGTGGAACCGATTTTCTTGACCGGACCGAGCGGTTTGCCAATTTTATATTCCTGGGCAAATATGTCCGGTTTGCGATGGACTTCAATTTTCATCCACCTCGAAAGCGCGTTCACGACCGAGAGACCGACGCCATGAAGACCACCCGAAACCTTATAGGTATCGCCGCCAAATTTGCCACCGGCATGAAGAGTAGTCGCCGCAATTTCAAGAGCTGATTTCTTTTTCGTGGGATGAATGTCGGTCGGAATGCCTCGGCCGTCGTCAGAAACTCTAACTTGGTTTCCAGCCAAGAGTACAACCTCAATGTTTTTGGCAAAACCGGCCATTGATTCGTCAATTCCGTTGTCCACAACCTCATACAATAAGTGGTGGAGACCATCCGGCCCCGTCGAACCGATATACATGCCCGGTCGCTTCCGAACCGGATCAAGACCCTCTAGGACTTGAATATCCTTAGCGGTATATGACCCTGGTTTTTCCGGCCTGCCGGCAGGCAGGGAGTTCTCTTTATCTTTTGTCATAACAATCTATTAATTTTAACATTTCCCAGACTAAAAATCAATCCCGTTAGAAGTCCGAAATCCACAGATTTCGGCAGATGCCTAAGGCATCTTACTTCTAACGGGATCAACTCAATTTTGTGGGTAAAATTGTATGAAAAAAGCTCCGATTTGGAGCCTAATGAATTATACTCTTTGGGGATCCAGGGACACTCCCGCGAATACTCTCATAATCCAGTGCTACCTGTTTAAGGAAATTTTCTAATCTCAAATCCACTACACTTTCATATGTTTTGCCTAATGCGCATATTCGAGCGATTATATCTCTGTCTTTTTCAATAAACTCCCGAAGTTGAGGATCTTGCAACATCAGCATTGGATTCTTGGAATGCCGAGAACCGTTTTGCCTTAAGAACTCCCAACACAAAGAGTTGTTTCTCTCTTTTTCATCCATCATTATCTTGTAAAGAGCGTGGTTTCTGTTAATTCTCTTTATCTCAATTCCAGAAACAACTATAATAGCTAGACAGATCACGACACCTGCTATTGAAAATACAAGGACAAGCCCGCTCATTTCCTTTCCTCGTCAAATATCTACAAACATCCTAGCACATACCTTAATAGGTGTCAACGTAAATCAGCCTTAAACTGTCTCGCTGTTTCTTGGTATATCTTGGCCTGAATCGGATCTATCTCTTCGGTCGTAAGCGTGCGCTCGTTAGAGCGATAAATAATTCGGTAAGTGTAACTTATTTTGTCTTTGCCGAATTTATCAGTATTTTCATATTTATCCAAAAGTTCAACCTGCTCAACCAACTCCCCTCCCAGATCACGGATAAGATCAAAGTAATTATTGGGTACGAAACTTTTATCTACAACAAATGATATGTCTCTGGTGATAGGAGGAAACTTAGAGACTTCTTTATATTTATTGCCTAGTTTTAATTGCTTTTTAACCCTCTCGTCATTAGACCAAAGCAATCTGATATCCGGCAGTTCCATAGATGCCATAGCCAAGCGCTCAAGACCAAAACCAAATGCCCATCCGTGATAACCAGTCAGTCCAAAATTGGCCAAAACGCTTTTTCTAGCCATACCCGAACCAAGCATTTCAATCCAGCGTCCATTAATTTCTGCTTCCATTTCAAAGCTGGGATCGGTATAAGGAAAATTATGATCATAAAACCTGAATTTAACATCGCCGAAAATGCTAGTCGCTATTTCCGTAAGCGCATGCTTTAAGTCATCCGGGGTAATTGTCTTTATATCATCAGGAGCAATTAAAAGACCTCCAAATTGATGAAAAACATTCATGTGAGAACGGTCAATCTCGTCTTTACGATAAACTTTGCCGTAGCAAATTACTCCCAAGGTTTCCTTTTTTTCAATCCTTTTTTTGATTTTAGGATCGTTCAAATAGTAATACCAAAAAACCGTATCGTGAGTACGAAGAACATTTTTTTCATTTACATAATATGTATCAGAAGGACTCCTGGCCGGATGGCCTGGGGGCATGTTAAAAAGGTCAAACAAAATATTAGTCGGCACAATCTCCGGAACTTCAATAACATCAAAACCCATTAAACTGCTTACATTAGATGCTCTATCAACTATTTCTTTCAACGGACTGCCTGGTGTACGCGACAAATCAGGCATAGCCAAAAAGCGCTTTATTCTCTCGGCCTCAGCATCGTGCCGACTGTTTAACTCTGTTTTAATCACCTCAACTTCTTTCGTATCAAAATTTATATATTGTTGGGACATTTTGCTAAATTATGAGGGATTTTAGACAAAAATACAACGGCGGGAGCGACGGCAGCGAAAGTAGATTGCTTTACTTTCGCAACTAGTTTTAGCCTTGCCTTGTTGCTTTGGCAACGACAAGACGTTAAGAAATTCGCGGCTCGGATAAGTTTCCGTGCTTTAGCCGGAATCTCTGTAGAACCTTGATTCGAGTCTATCGTATTTCACGATAATTATAAATCAATACCGCCCATATGGGCGGTATTGATTTATAACCGGCGGGAGCGACGGGACTCGAACCCGCAACCTCATCCGTGCATGTAATCCAATATTTTCATAATGGCATGGACTATATCTTCGCCATGTCCTATTAGAATTTAGGCGCTCCGGTATCTAGTCTCTACGGCGCTCCCAGTTAAGGGTTCCCACGGTGTTCGCTTGTCGCAAAGATTTAGCCTTCACCGTTATCCCGGAATTATTCACCTTGAGATTTCTCCCAAGGGCTGCAGAACTTGACAAATCTACAGGGATGCGCTCTAACCAATTGAGCTACGCCCCCAAGTTATTAAAATACTGCTGAAATATAACCTTTTTTCTATCTAAGCACAAGTCCCTATCTTGCTTATACATATAATTATAAAGTCGCAGACTGTCTCGAGTTGAAAAGCATACAAAATATCCTCGTAAAAAATGACTTAAAAATTGAATTGGAACTTTGGGCATTCTGATAGTTAAGCTTTTGTTTGGGGTCATGCCTAATTTAGTTAAATCATCAAAAACTTCTTTACTGCCAATCTGCAGTTGATATGCTAATTTCCACTTGGGATTTTCTATCCTTCTATCTTTAGCGGATATCTTGTGACTAGATTTAAGTAAAAATTTAATTTTTTCTATAATATCTTTGTCAGTCCTATAAAATGCTATAAAGTGAGCACCACGCTTATTCTTAATCATATTCCCATCAGCTACAAAGAATCCCAAAACATATGCCATTTCAGATGACCAAGTTTTAAAAAAATCCTGATTAAGCGTTCTATACATCGGCATATAACCTAATAATTCTAACATCTTTTTTACAAAATTAAAAGCCCGATTAAGGGCTTATGAATTATCTATCAAATGATTCTTTTTGAGATGCCAGCGATTGTTGGATAATATATTTTTCTGGATTTTCCCAGAATATTTTCTTGGCTTCTTCCAATGATAAACCGCCTAGATAACTGACCGCAGAAGCAATATGACCAATCATCTCGTCAACCATGGGAACAACTGATCCTTTGTATGGGATGTCTTTTTCGATTCCTTCCGGACTAATCCGAGATGACACTGCGTAAGGATCTTCAAACTCCTCCGCCTTGAACTTTTCATGCATTGCTTCTCGCGACGCCATACCCCTGAATCGTTTTACGGTTTGGCCATCTGATTTACGAAATGTTTTTCCGGGAGCTTCCTCTGTGCCACCGAATTCTCCGCCAATCATTACCGATGAAGCCCCTAATAAAAGTGCGGTAACAATATGACCGTGTCGTCTAATACCGCCATCGGCAATAACCGGCACGCCCGATATACATGCACAGTCAAAAATAGCTTGTCCTTGAGGCACGCCGATATTGGTATTTCGACGCGTAGTACAAGCTGATCCAGGGCCAAGACCAACTTTAAATCCATTAACGCCTAGGTCTCTATATCGCTCTACCGCCATTGGTATTGCAATATTACCGACAACTAACTCGACACTAGCAGATTGTTTTCTAAAGTTAGTTACTGCGTTTAAGCCAGGGTCAGACTGGGCATTGGCGATATCAAGCACCAACACATCTACACCGGCCCTAACAAGCTCCGCTGCACGCTCCAGATAATCTCCCGTAGCGCCGATCGCCGCACCAACTATTAACTGCCCGTTCTCGTCCTTATTTGCCAAGGGATAACGTTCAATACTTTGAATATCTTTGGCCGTAATCAGCCCCGCTAATCGTCCCTTGTTATCAACAAGCGGCAGTTTCTCCAAACGATACGCATCAACACATTCTCGAGCTTCTCTAAAAGAAACGCCCGGATACATAAACACAAGCCTCGCAAACGGTGTCATACGTTTAGTAACCAATATACTACCATCGCAAAAACGAACATCTCGGCCAGAAAGCATGCCGACTAATTTATGATCACTGTCGACAACTACCAGCCCACCCACTTTGTACTTATTCATTAAGTCTCTAGCTTCAGTAACTAAGGCCGTTTGCGCAATCTCGTATGGCTGCTCAATAACAAAATTCTCAGCACGTTTTACTTCCCTCGCCTTTGCGCATTGATCCTCGATAGAAAGATAGCGGTGAATTATACCAACACCCCCTTTACGAGCCTGGGCTATGGCCATACGCGCACCAGTTACCGTATCCATATTAGCAGAAACAATCGGCGTATTGAGTGGTATATGTTCAGAAAAAAGAGTCCGCAGTGAAATATCTTTTCTGCTGTTTGCCCTGCCCCAGCCCGGTGGGTCAATAAAATCATCAAATGTCTTGCCTCTCACATATTCTGAAAGCCAAAGAAGGTTTTTTGACATAGTAATTTCTTGTTAATGTACTGGCCTATTGTACAAAAAGATCAGTTATCAAGCAACCACAAAAGACCGCCCCGCCACAGATTGAGAAAATCTTTTTTGTTTAAATAATAACCTGTCTTGCCCCTTGAGTCTGGGTCAAGGACAAAATATCCATTAACCAGTTCATCCTTCTTCCGCAAACCATTTACAACTACCATGTGCCCACCCGTTCTTTTTTTGTTCCAAATTGAAGCCATTATTGGTTTGCCTTTTGTTATGTTTTTGTTTATAAATGCAAGACCTTTTAGTTTTTCTTTTTTGGTATAATAAAACTTTTTCCTATAACTCATTCTAATTTCATATTTTTGGGCAAGCTCCGTAATGGTTTTGTGGTCCCAGCCCACAGCCTTATTGTAACCACCAAGTCTTACCCCAGTTTTTACTAAGTCCATAATTTTTAATTTCGAGTTTTTATTATTCTTAAAAACCAAAAACATCTTCAAGCAACAAATGGCACAGGTCTTCCCTGCCCATTTTTTATTTTTCGTATCTAACCACTGGTCATAATAAGAAATATTTATAAAAGTGTTTATGTCAATCATCACTCCCCCACTATTGTTATAATTGTTTCGTACGAAACAATTATAACAATATGTGTGCAGTGAAGTCGACATCATTCTTCATCGAGAGCTGGGTGCCAATATATTTTTTCTATTTTACGGGTATCGTTGTAGGTATAGTGGTGCTTATGCGGAAAACCGGTACCCCTAGAATCGTTACTAATTGCTTTATTATCGCCCATATAAAAACCGATGTGATTATGGGGCATACCATTGCGCCCGTCTTTCTTTTCCCAAATTACCACCGCCCCCGGTCTTAAATCTTTTACCTCATACCAACCATTTTCCTCCATATCTTTTTCGGTTGAGACAACGTTAGCGTGAGGTGCTTTGATCCAATGGAACAAATCATTGAAGAAAACAAGAATCCCAGAGACAAGCACAGCGCATGATTTTTGACCATCATCAAGAGAATCCATTACCACGCCATCTTTTTCTATGTAAAAATTCCTGAACATCCAATTCTCACCCTTGACGGAGTTTTCAATCATGGTTAAATAGTTTTTCTTTTTCAAAATCTTAATCGTCATATACTAACCATACCAAAACAAAGGCCGCCTTTGCAAAGGCGGCCTTTGTGATTTTAACATTGTGGTCCTAAACTAAAACTTATTATTCCAACACTCTTATACTCTTGGCCTTATTTCCAGATGTATCGGTTATAATTTCAATTATTTGTGAGGGCTTAATATCCGATAATTTACCCTCGACGTCCTTGAAAAAACCATTGTTGTTAACCTGTTTAATAATCTTTGTGTCAGCGGTTACTGTTACGGATTTATCTTTACCTATCCAAGTAAGAAATATTTTCTGGCCTTCAACTCTCTGAACCTTTTCCATCACAGATCCAGGCAAACCGGGACCTGGAACTCGCACCTCTGACTTTTTTGATGATG
>OBEQ011845900.1_pt1 | contig 13764 bp, 8 predicted proteins | sample 1670901 | NCBI WGS metagenome assembly OBEQ01 (sample SAMEA104232315, study PRJEB22302) | groundwater metagenome | biome: forest; feature: aquifer; material: groundwater | place: USA | collected 2011-08-07 | depth 5.4 m
AGAGGAACATCGGGGCGCATATCGAGCCCCGCCGGCAAGTCCTCCACCGCGGCATCGAACAACGGCTCGTTGGCAGCATCGACGGGACCCTCTGCGGCAACGAGGACACCAAGCGCCTCCTGCGCGCGACGGATGGCGAGCCGCGCCTCCTCGACGCGCGTTTCGTCGCTCGTCAGCTCCTGTTGCGCACGAAGCATGTTGAGCCGGCTCCCAATGCCCCCCTGGAAGCGCTGGTTGGCGAAGTCGAAGTGCGCCTTCGCGTTGTCGCGCGAGCGCTCGTTCAGCTCCAGCACGCGGCGGTTGGCGATGATCGCGAGATACGACTGCGCGGCCGCGACCGCAACCTGGCGGCGCACGTCGGTCGCCGACTGCTGCGAGACAAACACCTGGTCGGCCGCCTGGGCCCGCTGTGCCCACGCGACCGGCGTCAGCAGCGGCACGGTAAGGCCGCCCACCGTCTGCGTCTGCGTCCTCGGAACGATGCTCTGACCCGAAAAACTCGTGACCGGCGCGACCACGTTGGTCGTAAACGTCGCATTGATGGACGGGAGCGCCGAGGAGCGCACCTGCTGCAGGATCGCCTCGGCCCGCATGATGCCCGCAGACGCCTGCCCGATCGTCGGGTTCATGGTCACCGCGCGATCGATCGCCTGCTGGAAGGTGAGGCGTTCGATGGTCTGAGCGGACACAAGGCCGGCCTGAAGACCGGTCCCTACGACCGCAATCAGAATGACAATCGCCAGGCGGCGCGGACCCTCCAAGGTCCGCGTGGAGGAGTTACGCATGTGCGTTGCCCTCCTTCGCCTTCACATCTCCCTCACCGCGAAGCGTTTGAATCACCACGTACAGAATCGGAATGAAAAGAATGTTGAGGAACGTCGCGAAGAACATGCCACCGGCCACCGCCGTGCCGACCGAATGGCGCCCTTCCTGGCCTGCGCCCGATGCGAATACGAGCGGCATGACGCCGAGGATGAACGCGAGCGACGTCATGAGAATCGGCCGCAGCCGGATGCGCGCCGCTTCGACGGCCGCGTCGACGACCGACATCCCCTTGTGCCGTAACTGCTCGGCAAACTCGACAATCAGAATCGCGTTCTTTGCCGCAAGGCCGATCAGCATGACCAGTCCGATCTGGCAGTACAGATCGTTCTGCAGCCCGCGCAGCCACACCGCCGACAACGCGCCGAGGACCGCGAGCGGTATGCCAAGCAGCACGATGAACGGCAGCACCAGCGATTCGTACTGGGCCGCCAGCGTGAGGTAGACCAGCAGGATGCCGATGCCGAAGATCGCCGCCGACTGGCGGCCGGCCTTGATCTCTTCCAGCGAGATACCCGACCACGCGTAGCCGAAGCCTTGCGGCAGCGCGGTCGACGCCAGTCGCTCCATCTCCGCGATCGCCTGGCCCGAGCTCGAGCCGGGCGCGGCCGACCCGTTGATCTCGGCGGATCGGAACAGGTTGAAGTGACTGATGACCTGCGGCGCGGTCGTCTCGCGCACACGGACCACGCTCGCGAGCGGCACCATGTTGCCGCTGTTCGTGCGCGCGTAATACTGCCCCAGCGACTTCGGATCCGACCGGAACGCCTTGTCGGCCTGCACGTACACGCGATACGCACGGTTGTTGAAGTCGAAGTCGTTCACGTACGCCGAACCGAGATAGATCTGCATCGCGTCGGTGATCTCGTTGATCGGCAGGCCCAGGCTCCGCGCCTTCTCGCGATCGATCTCCACCGCGAGCTGCGGGTCGTTCGCGGTGAACGCGCTGAAGAGCCCCGTCACGATTGGCGACTTCTGCGACGCCCCGACCAGGCCGTAGGTGGCTCCGGCCAGGTTCTGAATGTTCGCTCCCCCGCCCTGATCGAGTACCTCGAACGTGAAGCCGCCGAACGCGCCCAACCCCTGGATCGACGGCGGCGCGAACGGGATGATGAACGCGTTCTGGATGCCAAACAGCTGGCCGCGCAGACGCTGGAGGATGGCCGGCAGCCGATGCTCGTCGCCCTGCCGCTCGTCGAACGGCTTGAGCGCGGCGAAGATCAGCCCCTGGTTCGGTGCGCTACCGCTGAAGCTGAATCCCATGACCGAGAAGACGCCGACGACTTCAGGCGTCTCCATCATGATCTTCTCGGCCTCCTTGGCGACGTTCGACGTGTACTCGAGCGACGCGCCCGCCGGCGCCTGCACGACCGCAATGAAATACCCGGGATCTTCCTCCGGCACGAATGACTGCGGCACCCCGGTGTACACGTAGTACACACCGACAAGCAGCGCCGCGAAGACCACGACCATCGCCCACCGCAGGCGCATCAGCCGCGAGACGATGCGGACGTACAGGTTCGTGCCGCCGTGAATCGCGCTCTCGATGGCGCCGAAGAAGCGGCCCTTGCCGAGATCGTCGTGCCGCAGCAACAGCGCGGACAGCGCGGGTGTGAGCGTGAGCGCGTTGAACGCGGAGATGGCGACCGCAAACGCAATCGTCAGCGCGAACTGCTGATAGAGGCGGCCGGTCGTCCCGGGGAAGAACGCCACAGGAACGAAGACCGCGATCAGCACCAGCGCGGTCGCGATGACCGCGCTGAACACCTCGCGCATCGCGTCGGACGCCGCCCGCTGCGCCCCTTTCTTGTACTCCTGCACGTGCCGCTCGACGTTCTCGATCACCACAATCGCATCGTCCACGACGATCCCTGTGGCCAGCACGATCGCGAAGAGCGTGAGCGTGTTGATCGAGAAGCCGAGGAGATGCACGAACGCGAACGCGCCGATGAGCGATACCGGCATCGTCAGGGTCGGGATGATCGTGGCGCGCCAGCTCTGAAGAAACAGGAACATGACGAGCACGACGAGCCCCATCGCTTCGGCGAGCGTCTTGAGCACTTCCCGGATCGACTCCTGAACGACGGTGGTCGTATTGAACGCAATCGAGTACTGCAGGCCAGGCGGGAAGAACTTCGCCAGGCGCAGGAGCTCGCCTGTCACGGCGTTGTTCACATCGAGCGCGTTGGCGGTGGGCAGCGCGATCACGCCAAAGCCAACCGCATCGCGTCCCTGGAAACGCAGGATCGACGAATAGGTCTCGGCGCCGAGCTCCACCCTGCCGACATCCTGCAGGCGAATGAGCGTGCCGCCGTTTCCAGCCTTGACGATGATGTCGTCGAACTCGGATCGCTCGTGAAGGCGGCCGGCGGCGCGGACGCTGAGCTGATAGGTCTGGCCCTCGGGTGCGGGAGAATCGCCCACGCTGCCTGCGGCCACGTTGACGTTCTGCTCACGCAGCGCATTCACGACGTCCCCCGCCGTCAGGTTTCTCGCGGCCAGACGGGACGGATCGAGCCAGATCCGCATCGAGTACTTGCGCTCGCCGAAGACAAACACGTCGGCGACGCCAGGCACGCGCTTGAGCGCGTCCTTCACGTAGACGTCGATGTAGTTCGAGATGAAGAGCGAATCGTACTCGCCCTGCTCGGAATAGGCGCCCGCGGCCAGCACGAAGTTCGTCGCCGACTTCTGCACGGTCACGCCAAGCTGACGGACTTCTGCCGGCAGGCGGCCCAGGGCCTGGTTGACGCGGTTCTGCACGTCGACCGCGGCAAGATCCGGATCGCGCGTGACGTCGAACGTGACGGTGATCGCAGTGATGCCGCTGTTCGTACTCGACGAAGACATGTACAACATGCCTTCGACGCCATTGATCGCCTGTTCGAGCGGCGTCGTAACGGCGGTTTCAACGGTCTCGGCATTGGCGCCCGTGTAGATCGCCTGGACCTGCACGGTGGGAGGGGCGACCTGCGGATACTGCGCGATCGGCATCTGCGGGATCGCCAGCGCGCCGGCGAGGATGATGACGAGCGAACAGACGGTCGCGAGGATCGGCCTGCGGATGAATGTGTCTACAAACATGGTCTATGTCACTGAGCGCGGAGATCTATGTCGCTGCGGTGCGGACCCTGCGGGTCCGCGGGCGAGCCTGCAAGGCTCGCCCCGCACTGTCAGGCGGCAGGCTTGACGGGAGCACCATCACCGATTTTCTGGAGGTTCGAAATGATCACCTTCTCCCCTTCCTTGATCCCGCTGCGGACGACGTAGCTGTCACCAATGAGCTCGCCGACGGTGACCGGCTTCTGCCGCGCGACGAAGCCCTGCTGCGCCGCCTCGGCCACGAACACGAAGTACTGACCGCTGATGCGGTTGACCGCCACGACGGGCACCGACATTCGTGGGTCGTTGCTCCAGACAATCCGCGCGCGCACGTACTGCATGACCCGCACGCCGGGCGGACGCGTGCGCAGCGTCGCCTTCACGAGCACGGACTGCGTGGCATCGTCGGCTCGCGCGGCGATGAACGTGATCGGATTCGACGCGACCACCCCGCCGTCGTTGTCGAGCAGCTCCACGGTGAGACCCTGCTTCAGGCTTGATGCGCGCTCGAGCGGCACGTTGATGTAGGCCTCGAGGCCCTCCGCCGCGTCGATCGTCGTGATGAGCGTTGAGGTCGTCACGCGATCGCCTTCCCGCACCGGGATCTCGCCGATGACGCCTGCGGTCGGCGCGGTCACGCGGTAGTACTCGAGCTCCACCTGGGACTCGCGAATCTGCGACCACACCGCCGCGAGCTGCGCCTCGGCGGTCTTCTGGGCGGTTTCGGCCTGCTCGAGCTCCGCCTGGCTCACGGCGCCCGCCGCGAACAGCTTCTGCATCCTCGCGAGCTGCTGCTTCGCATACGCGACGTCCGCTTCACGCGACACGCGCTGCGCCTGCACCGTCGCCACGGTCGCCTGCTGCTTGTCGGGATCGATCTGGACGAGCGGCTGACCGGCACGTACGCGGTCGCCTGCCTTCACGAGAATCTGGCGGACGATCCCTTCCACCTGTGGCTGCAGATCGGTGGACCGGAGAGAGCGGACAGTGGCGACGAACTCGCTGGTCTGCGGGATGGGCCTGGGCGCAACCGTGACAGTCTTCACGTCGGTCGGTGGAAACGCTCCAGGGCCGCCACCGCCCGGGCCGGCCTGTGAAGCGCCGCCCCCGCAGGCCGACGCCGCAAGCGCGGTACACAAAAGAAGTGGAAGAGACGCACGAAACATGAGTTTCCTTGCTGGTTTTCCGTGCGATTCGCACGGAGGGACAACGCGATTCTACCTAAGACGCGTAACGGGCCCTGCACGATCCCGCCGCCCAAAGAGCTCCCGCCGCCCCCGTTCTATCTACTCGTCGAACGGGGTTGCGTGAAATCGACACACGACGTCATTAATCTACTTTGGAACCCGTCTTCGTGTCTTTGTCGCTACGCGGATGGGGCGGCTACCCGTGAGATGGCTCCCAGCAGAGCTGCCCGGACAAATGGCTTCTCCAAGAACACTGCTTCACCCCGGTCGACGTCGGCAAGCAGTTCGGTGTCCCTGAACCCTGACATGTATACGACACGCGTCGATGGGCGGACGGAGCGCACTCGTTTGGCCAGTTCGGGGCCCCGGATGCCGGGCATGACGACGTCGGTCAGGAGGACGTGGATCTCACCTTCATGCGCGACGGCGATCTGCTCCGCTTCCGTCCCGTCGACGGCTTCAATCACCGTATAGCCGGAACGGCGCAGCATCGCTGACGCGAGATTTCGCACGCCCGGATCGTCGTCGACGACGAGCACGGTGAGCGGACGCTCCTCTGTTGGGCGGTCGGCAATGGTCATGGACACCGCGGATTCAGGCGCAGTGAATGCCGGCAGATAGAGGCGGAACGATGTGCCACCGTCCTCCTTGCCGCTGACGAGATCGATGTGGCCGCCGCTCTGTCGAACGAAGCCGTAGACCATTGCGAGGCCGAGGCCGGTGCCCTTGCCTCGTTCGTTCGTCGTGAAGAACGGTTCGAAGATCCGCCCGCGGATCTCCTCCGCGATCCCGACGCCCTTATCGGCAACCTCGAGGACCACGGCCTTTGCGGGAGGCGACGGCATCCGCGCAATCGCGTCGTCATCGTCGTGGGTGGCCAGCCGCGCGCGCACAGAAATCGGCCCACCGTCCGGCATCGCATCGCGCGCATTGATGATCAGGTTCATGACGACCTGTTCCATCTGGCCGCGATCGGAGGCGATGGGTGGCAGTCCGTCAGCGATATCGACGCTGAGTTGATACTCCGGCCCAAGCAGCCGTGACAGCATCTGCTGCATATCGCCCACCACGGTGGCAAGCACGAGAGGCTCGGGCTGCAGGACCTGTCTGCGACTGAACGCGAGGAGCTGGCGGGTGAAGCGGGCCGCCCGGTCGCACGCCGTGAGGATATCGTCGAGCGGTTCGCGCTTTGGATCGCCGGCCGGCAGCAGTTCGACCACGAAGCCGGCGTTGCCGCCGATCGCCGTCAACAGGTTGTTGAAGTCGTGCGCGATGCCTCCAGCGAGGCGGCCGAGCGCTTCCATCTTGTGCGCCTGCTGCTCGTCCTCACCGCTGCGGCGCCGCGTTTCTTCCGCCTGCTTCTGCTCGGTGATGTCACGCGCGACGCCGAACACCGTGGGCCCCTCCTGGCCGGTCGACGCCACTGCGCGCAGCCGGTTCTCGAACCAGCGGTACTGTCCATCCTTGTGCTTTACACGGTACCGAAATGTGGTCGTCGCCGAGGTTCCAAACGCCTCGTGTGTCTTCTGCCGGACGTGCTCGACGTCCTCCGGATGGATGATCTGGTTGCCGAGCGCGATCACGTCGTCGGGTGTGTACCCAAGCAACTCCGTCACTCGTCGACTCACCGATTCGACAACCGAGTCATCCCCGACCGATTTGAGGCGAAAGATGATCTCGTCGATGTTTTCGAGGACCATCGAGTCGCGCAACTGCGTGGCTCGCAGGGCGGAGATGATGTCGTGGTGTTCGCGCAGCGCGACGTCGTGACGACGCCGCTCGTCCTCGAGCCGCGCCTGCATTTGGCGGTAGCGGACGAAGAGAAACACCAGTCCGCCACCGACGAGCAGCGTCCAGATGTACATGAAGAGCATCGATCAATTTTACCTGTGGAAGATGCCTTTCAGGCCTTTGCCAATCGCCCCAAAGATGCCCTGGACGACTCGTCGTGCGCGCTGCTTGAGATTTCCCGCGTGAACTGTGCACAACCGTGAAGGGATCTCGTCGCCGTCCTTGAAGTACTCCACATAGCCGGGGCATCCGTCGACCGGTCGGAGATACGACACGCGGCACAGCTCCTCGGTCCGCAAATCACCGGGAGGCTCAAACGCGTGACTCGGCAAGCGCTGCGCGGTGCGGCGCATGAAGTCGGCCCAGATGGGCAGCGCGACGCGCGCGCCCGTCGCACCCTCGCGAATCTTCTCCGGCTGATCGAAGCCCGCCCATACGCCGACGACCACAGCGGAGTTGAAGCCGACAAACCACGCGTCGCGGTAGTCGTTCGTGGTACCTGTCTTGCCACCGACGGCGCCGTGCACGCCCAGCCGGCGCGCCGACGCACCTGTTCCGCGATCCACCACGTCCTCGAGCATCGTCAGCATCTGAAAGGCGACCTGCGGCGACAGCACCTGCTCGCTCTCGATATTCGTACGGCTCACGATGTCACCGTCGGCGTTTTCGACCGAGACGAGCCCGCGCGGGCGAACGCGATAGCCGAGGTTCGGGAAGACGGCGTAGGCGGAGGTCAGATCCAGCGGCGTGACCAGGCCGCTGCCAAGGGCAAGCGACGGTACGTCGGGCTGATCCTTGACGCCGAGATCGTTCGCCAGCCGCAGCACCGGACGCGAACCGACGCGCTGCTGCAGCAGGACGGCGGCGGCATTGCTCGATTCGAGCAGCGCCTCGCGCAGCGTCAGCTCGTCCTGCGCGCTGGCGCGCTCGTCGCGTGGTATCCAGACGCCTTCCGGCGCCGCGATGGTGACCTGGCGGAGGCCGCTGATCGTCGATCCCGGCGACATGCCGCTCTCGAGCGCCACGGAATAGACGAACGGCTTGAAGGCGGAACCCGGCTGACGCCGGCTGCGAATCGCCCGGTTGTACGGAGTGACGACGAAGTCCGAGCCACCAACCATCGCGAGCAGGTTGCCGGTGGCTGGGTCCATGGCGACGAGAGCGGCCTGGAGTCCCTTCACACCCAGCTGCCGGAGCCCGTCGCGCACGGCGGCTTCCGCGGCGTCCTGGAGCTCCGGCACAAACGTCGTCTGGACTTTCCAGTCGGGTGGATTGTCGCCGCCGTAGATGTCGCGAAACTTCTGACGAAGAAATTCCTTTGCGTACCCCTGCTTCGCGTTCGAGACCGATGGCGGCGGACCGATGTGGATCTGCTCGACACGCGCGGCCTGCTCCTGCGCGGCCGTGATCTTCTTTTCCTCGCGCATGCGCCGGAGCACGACAAAGCTGCGTTGGCGCGCGGCGTCGAAATGCGTCCAGGGCGAGTACGACGCGGGGGCGCGAATGATTCCCGCGATCAGCGCCGCTTCGCCGAGCGTCAGCTGCGAGGCCGGCTTGCCGAGCATCTTCTCGGACATCGACTCGACGCCGTAGATGCCGCCGCTCAGGTACACGCGATCGAAGTACAGCTCGAGGATCTCCTTCTTGCTCAGAAAGATCTCGAGCATCACCGCAAGCGCCGCTTCCTGCGCCTTGCGCGCGAACGTACGGGCGTTCGAGAGATACAGCGTCCGCGCGAGCTGCTGCGTGATGGTGCTGCCGCCCTGCGTTCCTGCATCGGACCGCAGATTGACCATAGCGGCGCGGCCGATCGCAATCGGATCGATGCCGGGGTGCATGTAGAACCGGTGGTCCTCGATCGAGATTACCGCGTCCTTGAAGTAGGTGGAGATCTGCTCGAACGGGACGTCCTTGCGCTGCTCGTCGAGCGGGAACCACTCCCGTCCCGCCGCGTCGTAGAACATCGTCCCGCCGACGCCGCCATTCAGCCGGTAAATGGCGAGGCCGTGACGTCCCGTCCAGATGAGCACCGTCACCGTGAAGGCGATGACGAAGGCGCCGCCAATCGCGATCAACCAATCGCGGAAGGACAGGTCACGGAACACCGAAAGGCGCATATTCAAATCCCAAAGGCCAAATCCCAAAACCCAAAGCCCAAACGGCTTGGGAATTTGGAGTTGGGAGTTGGGAATTGACAAAGTACACCGGCAGGCCGCGTAGTGCTACGCTTTCCAGCAAATGAGGTTGAAAGCCCTGCTCCCCGTCGTGGCCCTCGCCGTGGCCGTCGGCGCTTTGGCTCAGAGCGCGCCACAGTACAAAGAGAGCGACTTCCTGTCTCGCGTCCGGCGGCTGACTATCGAGGGTCGCCGCGCCGGTGAGGGCTACTGGTCTCCTGACGGCCAGCGGCTGATCTTTCAGAGCGAGCGCGAGCCGGGCAACCCGTTCTATCAGATTTACGCGCTCGACCTTGCGACCGGCGACACGAAGCGCATCTCTCCTGGCTACGGCAAGACGACCTGCTCCTTCTTCCGTCCCGGCAGCGACGAGATCCTGTTTGCGTCGACACATCAGGATCCGAAGTCGAAGCAGCTCCAGCAGGAGGAGCTCGACTTCCGCGCATCGGGCAAGGAGCGCCGCTACTCGTGGGATTACGACCCGGAGTTCGAGATTTACGCCTACGCGGAAAAAACCGGGAAATATACACGCCTGACGAACGCGCGCGGGTACGACGCCGAGGCAAGCTATTCGCCCGATGGGCAGTGGATCGCGTTCACGTCGATGCGCGACGCGTACAACCGGCCGCTGTCCGCCGCCGAGCAGAAACAGCTCGAGGTGGATCCGAGCTACTTCGCCGAGATTTACATCATGCGCGCCGACGGCTCGGGCCAGAAGCGGCTAACCAGCGTGCGGGGCTACGACGGCGGGCCATTCTTCTCACCGGACGGCACACGGATCATCTGGCGTCGCTTCGACGAGACCGGCCTCATTGCGAACGTGTTCACGATGAGTCCGGACGGGACCGATGTGCGGCAGATCACCGACTTCGGCGCGATGAGCTGGGCGCCCTATATCCATCCGTCCGGGCAGTACATCCTGTTCGCGTCGAACAAGCTGGGGTTCGAGAACTTCGAGGTCTACATGGTGGACATCGACGGCAAGAAGGAGCCGGTGCGCATCACGTACGCCGATGGGTTCGACGGCCTGCCGGTCCCATCGCCCGATGGGCGCCAAGTGGCGTGGACGTCGACGCGCGGCGGCGGAAGTAACGGGCAGATCTTCCTGGCGCAGTGGAATCATGCGAAGGCGCTCGAAGCCCTTCGCGCAGCGCCGGACCGAGGGGTCAGACCCCAGTGACGCCCCGTTCCGGGGTCAGACCCTGGTGACGACTCGTGCGAGGGTCAGACCCTGGTGATGGGTGGACTCAAGGTTGCAAATTATGACACGCAGATTTATCGGACTCGCCGCAACGCTGGCGCTGCTAGTACCGGTCGCGTCGCCCTCACAGACCGCCGTCGCATCGCGCACGCGGGCGCATGTCGAGCTCCTGGCCTCCGATCGCCTCGAAGGACGCGAGGCGGGATCTGCCGGCGAGCGGCTGGCCGGTGACTACATCGCCATGCAGCTCGCCCGCGTCGGCGCCAAGCCGCTGCCGGGCCACGCGAACATGTTCCTCCCGTTCGAGTTCACGGCCGGCAGCCGCGACGGCGGGTCGACGATCACGATCCGGCGCGATGGCGCGACGCCGCAAGTACTGAACGGCGCCTCCCACGTCCAGGCGCTCTCGTTCTCGGACGATGCCCAGGTGAGCGGACCGGTCGTCTTCGCTGGATACGGGCTCGTCCTGCCGGCCTCGCAGGCCTTCGGCTACGACAGCTACGCCGCCCTCGACGTGAAGGACAAGATCGTCCTGGTCCTCCACTATTTCCCGGAAGACACCGACCCTCAGACCAAAGCCGCGCTCGCTCGCTATTCAGACCTTCGCTACAAGGCGCTCGCCGCCCGTCAGCGCGGCGCGAAGGGTCTGCTCATCGTCACCGGGCCTCGCTCTCCCAATGCGGGCCAGACGCTGCGAATGAGCTTCGACACCGCACTGTCGGGCTCTGGCATTCCGGCGGCAAGCATCAGCGAAGTCGCGGCGAACGCGCTCTTCGCGGGCGCGACGAAATCGCTCACGGCGGCGCAACAGGAACTGGATTCGGGAAATCCGCACGTCAGCGGATTCGCGCTGCCTGCGACGGTCGATCTGACGACGAAAGTTGTTCGCGAAAAGCAGACGGCGCGGAACGTCGTCGCCTATCTACCGGCGAGTGCGCCAACGCCTGACTTCGAAAAGCCGTGGGCAATTGTCGGCGCGCATTACGACCATCTTGGTCACGGCACGCGTGGGACCTCGCTGGCCAACAAGGACGAAGCGGGACAGATTCATCACGGCGCGGACGACAATGCCTCGGGTACTGCAGCGGTGCTCGCCGTCGCGGCGCAGGTCGCGAAGCAGCCACATCGCCGCAATATCGTCTTCGCGCTCTGGTCCGGGGAAGAGATCGGCCTGGTTGGATCCAACGCGTTCACCGCGACGCCGCCGTTCCCGATCGATCAGATCGCCGCGTATCTCAACTTCGACATGGTCGGGCGCATGCAGAACAATCGGCTGGTGGCCGAAGGGACCGGCACGAGCGCCGTGTGGCCGCGGATTCTCGAGCGCGCCAACGTGGCCGCCGGATTCGATCTGAGCGCCCAGCCGGATCCGTATCAGCCGACCGACAGTTCGAGCTTCAACCAGGCCGGTGTCGCGAGCCTCTTTTTCACGACCGGCTCGCATGTCGACTATCACCGGCCGACCGACACCGCAGACAAGATCAATTACGAAGACCTCGACCGGATCGTCGATTTCGCGGCCGCGATCACCCTGGCCGTGGCGAACGTCGACATGGCCCCGCAGTTCACGAAGGTCGATCCGCCGGCGACCGGAGCGACACTCGCGGGCGTCCGCGTGACGACCGGCACGATCCCGGATTACACGACCGAGGCCAAGGGGCTGCTGCTTGCGGGCGTCGTGGGCGGCGGACCAGCCGAGAAAGCCGGTCTGATGAAGGGCGACATCATCACCGAGATCGCCGGCCAGTCGATCACGAACATCTACGATTACACGTTCGCCCTGGAATTGTTAAAGGCCGACACGCCGGTCAAGGTTGTCTTCATGCGGGATGGACTACGACGAGAGGTTCAACTGATGCCCGCCGGGCGGCGGTAAAACCCAAACCCCAAACCCCAAACCCCAAATCCCAACGAGACCGAAGCCCAAGGCGCCTTGAGAGTTGGGAGTTGGCGATTGGGAGTCAACGGTTCTTGGTCGCGTTCGGCTGCCCAGACGCGAGGAGTTCCGTGACTTGCTCATCGAGGTCGTCCGCCGATTGTTCCACCGGCCCCTTCGCACGGGCATATAGGTACGCGATCGCAAAGATACCGACCACCAGGGAAAGCGAGACCGTCTTGGACACCTCGAAATGCACGTAGCCGATCGCGTAGAGATACTCGAGCGATAGCGCAATGCCGATCCACGCGATGATGATGAAAGCCCCGTCGACAAGTGGTGGATAGCGCTCAACGAGCCGAAGCAGCTGCGCCGCGATCAACCGCATCGCCACGATGCCGAGAATGCCGCCCGTCATCACAATCCAGATATTGCGGGACATGGCAACCGCAACGAGTATCGAATCGATGGAGAACATCAGGTTGACGGCCTCGACGCGGACAACGGTCGACCAGTACGTGGAAAGGCCGAACATCGGCTTTGCCTTCTGCGCCGTGTGGCGCCCGCCCGCCCCCGAGCGTCCCCAGAAATGGGAGTAGGCCAGGTACAGCAGGTAAAGACCGCCAACCAGCTTCACCCAGAGGAGCCGAATCAGGTTCACCGCCAGCAAGGTTGCTGCAATGCGGGAGGTGAAGGCGCCCGCCAGCCCCTGGCGTAGAGCTTTCTTTTGCTGGTTGCGCGGAAGACCAAGGACGATGACGGCCATCACGAGCGCGTTGTCGGCACTCAGCATCGCCTCGAGCACGACAAGGAGGCCCACTGTCAGGAACGCGGAGACCATCGAGAAGTCCCTAATGCTACTCGCGAGTCGGGATTGGGGATCCGGGATTCGGGTCTCGAATTCCCCGGGCGCAGTTCGAATCCCGAACCTCGGAATCCCGCACCGAACTCCGGGGTCAGACTCTGGAACGCAGCATCACCAGAGTCAGACTCGGGAATGAACCGACTCATGACCTTGACACGATCCGTATCAACTTTTAAACTCGATCTGTATAGGGTGATGCACTAACACGACTCAGCTCTTAGGTTCTGGGGTATGGCTCTCGATCAGGATCTGTTTCTCATCAGCATGGCGGCGGAGATGCTCGACATGCATCCTCAGACGCTGCGCAAGTACGAGCGCCTGGGATTGATTCAGCCGTCGAGGACGGTCGGCAGCATGCGTCTCTACTCACGCGAAGAGCTGGAGCGCCTGCGCCTGATCAAGCATCTGGTTGACGAAGTCGGCATCAACCTCGCAGGCGTGCAGCGGCTGCTTTCGATCGCCGACGTGATGCATCGCATCCAGCCGCTGATGGACGAAACCGCGTTGAGCACCGGCGCCGGTCGCCGGCAATTGCTCTCGGAAATACGCAGATTGAACGAGATGGTCGGATTGTGAGCGTGTCAAGCACACAAAGAGGTCTAACCACGAAGAACGCGAAGGTCACGAAGGGTTGTTTTTCTTCGTGTTCTTCGTGACCTTCGTGGTTGATCCGTCTTCGTGATCCTGGCAGCGAAGCCGCTATGGACTTCAAGGATTACTACGCAACGCTCGGCGTCAACAAAGGC
>OBEQ011998179.1_pt1 | contig 13764 bp, 12 predicted proteins | sample 1670901 | NCBI WGS metagenome assembly OBEQ01 (sample SAMEA104232315, study PRJEB22302) | groundwater metagenome | biome: forest; feature: aquifer; material: groundwater | place: USA | collected 2011-08-07 | depth 5.4 m
CAAGCGCTCTACCAACTGAGCTATAGCCCCTTATAGAACGGCGCGAATTATAAAAGGATCCAGAAGTCGGTCAAGCTTTTTTTCGCGGCCCAGCCGCATCACCTATGATAGTTTGCGATAACCCAGTCCCTTGAAAGGCGATGGGTATACATCTCCAATAAAAAATGCGTACAATCGTGACTATAGAATAGTAAAAATTTGAAGCCTGCATGAAAATCTCCCAGTTACAAAAAATATTACTTGGCTTTAACGCTGCTTTTCACGAGGAGTTTCCCTTCATTCACCTATTTAAAAATCAGCCCCTGTTCATTCAATCCATTGAACTATTATTTGAAAATTTTGGCACGACCGCTGATCGAGATCTAAACCCAAATGAACTGATCACTTTGGCTCTGATTTATCACCGAGGACGGCGTGATGAATCTACCGAAATTGCTAACAAACAAACACTTCTTGCCTTGGAAAGACTGATGGGCCGCTCTTTTGTCCGCTTGGTAAGTTATTTTTCTGCTAAAAATTGCTTGGACGAATTTGGACTTTTAATTGCAGCTCACCTAGCCGATCAAGCCACTCTTCTGGATAACCTCCAATACTTGTCAGATGAGCAGATTGATACGCTTGAAAATCTGCGTCTTTGCTTCGCGGCTTACACCGATATTGATCATTTTGAGGCCAGAGTAGCAGCCATTAATCATTTACATCACTTTCACCCTTCTCTCGTGACCTTAGAAAATATTCAGGCACTCTTGAGTTTTTTTGTCAGCCCACATGGACGTCACTTTCACCGCGTGTGTGAGCGCTTGAAAAATTTAGCTCTACGGGCCAGAACGCCTACAGAAGCCTCTGAGATTTTTGCTCTCTTTTTAGCAGCCGAACACGGCTTGCCGGATCTGTGCGAAGTTACGAAAATTCTCCGTAAAGCCGATATCACTCTGCCTGCTTATCAGCTCCACACTTTACCTGAAAATCCCTTTATGGCTTCACATCGATTTGCTTATCAAATTGCGAGTACCGCGAAATATTCAATATTTGCTGCAAAAATCATTGCAAGCTTTGCCTTTCTTCGACGCTCGCATTCAGATATTTTTCAAGATTATGCTCTAAAGATCATTCTTGGTAGTGAGCGATACGACTCGAATCTTTTAACCTTATTGAGTAATTATCATCGGCACTTTCACCCAGTTGGGGACCGAGATAATGGATGTTTATTTTTAAAAAGCTTATTCCATCTTAGTGAATCAAAGCTGGGTGAACTCGCTGTCGCAATCCATGATGCCAATCCCATCTTAGTCACCATGCTCAATGACTACACGCATAAAATTTCTGACCACGAGATGCACAGTAAGCTGTTAGTGTATGCCATTCGCGCTGTAATCAAAAACAAACTCCCAGGAAAACTGACTCGAGCCGATTTAAATCTCTTATTGAACAGGCCCGAGAATGCCGTTCTGCTGGCCATGTCGCTCGGAGCTATTTTTTCCAGAAAAGATTCTGTGATTAAAGCGATTTTTGAGGGGTTCAAAGCCCTTTCTTCTTTCAATGCCGCAGCAAAAAATATTCCAAAACTTTTTTTGGACAACACTGCCAAGGTTTTGGGCTTATCGAATGAACTCGCTTTGCTGGTAACGGCCGACACTTTTGAAGAACGTCATATTCGACGGCAGTTTTTTATGGATCACTTGGAACCTCGAGTTCGAGGCTCATGTCCAGGCAGACTTATTGCCATTGCTGGGGCGGGAGCCGCAAATACCTTTAGCGTTGGCGAAGAAGGGATGCTGTGGTTTTAGAGGTATAAAGATGACTCGCAAACCACTTCATCCATCGGAATATCCCAGGCCTCTAATTTAATTTTTTCCACTCGCTGACAATCAAACGCGCAGCCTATCAATCGAGGCCGTTTTAATTTTTTTGAACAGGGTCCTAAAACGCGATCATAAAAACCACTGCCCATCCCAATTCGATTCTTGCTTGCATCAAAAGCGACTAAGGGAACGCAGACTAAATCCAAGTCTGCAAAAGGAAACCCTGTCATGTTTTCATGAAATATAGGCTCTCGAATACCAAAACTTCCTTTTTCATACCGGGTTTCTGAACTGATCAGAAAAAACTTAAGGCTTCGTTCAAGCGCTAAAGATTTCTGAATGACAGGAGCATACAATTTCTTTTTTTGTTCCAAAGCCCAGTTCAAAAATGACGTCAAATCAACTTCTTCATCCATTGCCAAATAAACGCCAATATGCTGAGCAGAAGCACTCAATCCCTTGAGTTTTTGACAAATTTCATTCGAGGCCCATTGCCGATATTCAGGACTTAAGCTTCGCCGTAAAGCTCGACAATGCACTCTCTGAATGGACTGCGATACATTCATATATTCCTCTTAACTTCCAGCAAATGAACATCGTTGCGGACTTGCGTCGCCAATTCTTCTACTTTCAGTGAAAAAAGGGACAGTATAATGCAGAAGAAAAGCATCAGAGGCAGAATGAATCCTTGCTCAGCTTGAGGCGAATTCATATTTCACCCCCTCTACTTGAATCACAAGCTCCATGCGCACTGGGTTTTTTTGAATTTTAAGCGCCAAGTTCTCAACGCCCTCGACCATTTTTTCAGCGCTTCCGTCCTGCCATCGATACAAGGCTTTTTTCCCCTGTCCCGTTTGCCCCACGTACCATAATCGACTGCTCAACAAACCCAGCTGTGCATTATCGAGTGAGTGAATGAGCGCCTCGTTCAGCGTAATTTTGAGCGCGTTTGCTTGCTTCACTTTAAATAATTGAACCTGATGCGCTTCTTTCAACGCAATGATATCTCCCTCCGACAAATGCTTAAGGGCATGCGCTTTCAATCGATCCGTTGAAGTCCCCAGTAAGAAATTCTCTCCCCCTCGACCTACAACATTTCTCCAAGGCCGCCAAGCATGGACTGTCCAAATTGAATCTCCCCCGGCATAAGCAATTGAAAGTTTAAAACAAGGCAAAGGAGCCGCCAGAATTTGAACATTCTGCTGCAACGGATAAAGCAGATCTTCTTCAGGGCTTAAGTGAGATTGAAACTCCGCATGCAGAGGGAACTCAACGCGCCGAGCTTCATCAAAATCTTGTCGAATCCACAAAAAAGCCTGAACCGCTCGATCGAAGTTATTGGCTTTCGCTTCCAATTTCGTGAATCTTAAAGCAAAAATTGAAAGCGTTTGGCTCAGTAAAAGAATCACTAAAGAGGCTGCTAGCAAAGCCACCAAGACTTCCAGCAAAATAAATCCTCTTGAATGAGGGCCTGCTCTAAGATTTTGCGACAAAAAAAGAGACCTGCTTCGATACTTGAGCCGATGAATTCGAAAAAATCGTACTCACTGAAAGCAGACTCAAGAAAAAAATAAAAAGGACACTCAAAACTTCAGCAGACGACATTCCTACTTCCCCTCAAAAAAATAATCGTTACATTAAAACATAATAATTTTTTTGAAAGATCGCAAGAGAATCTTTATTCGATCAGATCTCGTAAGTGCTTTGAGAAAATTAGCCGAATCGCGATCAAGACTAAAACAGAAACCCAAATCGCAAAGAAAATTCTGAAGTTGCTAATATTCGATGCCATGCTGAGCGCAATCCCGGCAGCAGGAGGATGCTGTGCCCCCAAGAACATCATAAGAATCATGGTCGCAGCAACGGCCAAGGCAGAAAGTACCCAGAAAAAATGACTATCCACCGAATAAAAATTACCGGAGACTTTCAATGAAAAATATCCTAAGACTGCATGAAAAATGAGCCCTACTACCGAGGCAATCCCGTAGGCCAATAAGATTTTCTTAGGCCTGGAAATGGCTGAAAAAGGCGTCACGAAAACGGAGCAGGCACTTGAGGCCAAAGACGTTGAACCCACCGCCCAGGCCACAGAATCTCCTGAAAAAATGCCCATGATCAATAAAACAAATCCCATAAAAAGCGTGCATAAAAACGTTTGTCCCATTAAGTGGTATTTCAATTCAGAAAATTTGTGACGTGGAAATCTCATGACACCCCTTTTATTAGGTTAAAATTAAACTTCGGTTGAAAAAGGAAATTTTATCTCATGAATACAAAAAAACATCCTATGCATCAGCGATTTCGAGGGTATTGCCCTGTGGTAATTGATGTCGAAACCGGCGGATTAAATCCTGAAAAGCATGCCTTACTTGAGATTGCTGCTGTGCTTCTGACTCTAAATGAGCAAGGAAAATTAGTCCCCGTAGAAACAATTGATTTCAAAATATTTCCGGATCCTCACTGTGAAATGGATGAACATGCGTTAAGAATTAATAAAATCAATTTAGAACTTCATCAGCTTTCCGCGATTCCAGAAGCTGAAGCCCTTAGAAAACTTTTTGCTGCTATTCGAAAATCGATTAAAACTCAGCATTGCGTACGAGGAATTTTAAGCGGCCATAATGCCCATTTTGATTTAGCTTTTCTCAATGCAGCAGCGAGAAGACAGGGGATTAAGCGAAATCCTTTTCATCCTTTCAGCGTCATTGATACGGTCAGTCTGTCCGCACTTTTCTACGGACAAACCACCTTAAAAAGTGCTTGTGCTGAGGCAAAGATTGAATTCAACGAGGCTTGTGCGCATTCCGCTCGTTACGACGCTGAGAAAACCTCGGCTTTACTTTGTCACATCCATAATCAACAACAAAAATATTAAAAGTAAAATGAGCTGTCGAGAGTCAGCTCGTACGTCTTCTGTCCGTTGTAAAGTTTATCTCGAGCCACTTCAAGCCCGAGGAAATAGCCTTCCAACATTTCTCGGCTCACTGTTGCAATCCATTGATTAGAAAAACCACTTTGCACTGAACGCCCCGGAGAAGTTTCTCCACTTAAACCCATGGGAGTGTTTTGCATATGAGACGTATGACTGTAAGCCAGCATGAAGGTTAAAGGTTCTCCATAAACATCAGGAGAGATGCTGCCATCAATGTTCCAGGCTTGAGGTCGACCTTGATTAGCCCCTGCGGTCGTAAAGATTTGATGTTGGGTACTGAGCCATTCCGCATCCAATTGAAAGAGTCCATAACCTATAGTTCCATTCACTTCGAGCACTGGATTGCGAGCGTTTTTACTACTGTTAAAACTTCCTCCTGAAGCAAATTGAGAACCCAAGCCAGAAGAAGTCCCTCGAAGATCATTTAAATAACTAAAGCCACCGCCGTAGGTCCATTTCCCTTGGTCTGTGTTGTACCCTAATCGGTAAGCAAAATCAGAGGGATAAGCGCTAAAACTAGAACGATCAAAGAAAGACAAGCTTGTTCCCAAACCTTGCTCATAGTACCCAAAAATCAGTTGGTTGCCTGTTCCAGGACGAAAAGCGATGCGAGTCAAAGGCGCTGCCCAGAGGCCTCCTCCTGGAAAAGCTCCAAAAGGCAAATAAGTTTTACCGATCGTGGCATAGAGCGGGAACTTACTTAAATTTCCAAAGGTGAGGAAAATGTCATGCATCCCTACACTTTCTGAAGACGTTCCAAGATTTTGCATTTCAGGACGCATTAGAATGCTGGTCCAATCATTAATTTTGGCTAAGAAATCTAAATTTAGGCTGGTAAAATAAAGCCCCATTCCGCGATGGTAAATCGTATTGTCTGTCGTCGTGAGACTATCGCCGTTCCAATATTGAACATCTTGCTCAAAGTACCCTCCAAATTTTAAACCTTCGAAGGGATGCTGCTGCTCCTCTTTCAAAATCGCTAATTCATAAGTCACCGAAGGTTGAGCATCGATATAAAATCCATCATCTTTATCAAGATAAGATTGACCATGCTGATAATCTTGACTCATCGAAGCCAAATTAGGAGAAGTTTGAACGACTTGCGGACTATTTAACTTCGCATTCAAGGCATCGATTTCAGACTGCAAGGTATTAAGATTCTCATCTGCCATTGTGAAACTCGACAGTAAAGCCGCCGTTATGGATAAAGCAGTCTTTCTAAATTTAAGCATGATTAAATTTAACCTTAAAATATATCTATAATTTCGTCATAATAACAGATCTGTTTACAAAAAAAAACCGCCCTTTCGAGCGGTTTTTTATTTTCAAGAACGCTAAAGGGATAAATCCGATTAGAATACGCCTTGAACGTCGAACAAGAGCGCCATGTCGCTAACACCGGTGAGGGAGCTAGGCACAGTTTGAGCAGCTGCTGTGTAAACATTACCAGAGCTACCAGCCACATAACGACCTTTGGATTGAGCGTACTCAATACCCATCCAGACGTTGTTGAAGGTGTTGTGGTCAAAACCAACAACCCATTGGCTAGCAGCGTACAGCGCGGAAACTCGAGAGTAGTCCAAAGTAACCTTGCTCGCTTTGCCCATAAGGGGGAAGTTGTAATCACCGCCCAAGTCCCAAGCACGGAACTTGTCGTTTGTCGCCGCACTCATGTTGGCAATCGTTTGAGTGAATTCAGCCATCACATCGAAGCCAGCGAATCCAACTTTCGCATTGAAGTCATAAGCACCGGTTTGATCGGTCACCCCTTGCTTAGAACCTGACAAGTAGCCTGCACCAATATGCCAATCAGCGCCTGAAGTATTCATGCCATAGCCCAAGTTGAAGGCATATTCACCAATACCATCGGTATGCTTGGTATAAGTGTTGAATGCTACGCCATCTCCGCGGGTGGTATTTTGGTTATCATTGATGAATGCGAAAGTTCCACTGAAGCCATAGTTCATGAAACCAATACCTAACTCATCCCCATAGGCTCTGAAGGCCAAACGGTTCAAAGAAGGCGTGCTGAGGTTAACGGTTTGGAAACTACCGAAGTCAATGGTGTTACGTCCCAAGAAACCGTAAACAGGCAATTGATTCAAGTTACCCAAGGTCAAGAACGCGCTATCAACACGCATGATTTGGCTCGAGTTCAATTGAAGATTTCGAACATCAAGGCTGAAGTAACCCATGCTCCATTGATTCAAGTTAGCAATCACGTTGAGTTCCAAACGAGGAATGACGAGCTGTGATGCATTACCGGTACCAGTGGTGTTGCTGGCCATGTCACTCACATGCGTTGTCAAAGCGCTAACGTCGGTTGAACCGGCTTGACTGACTCTTTCATAGATCGCTGAAGCTTCTGCAAAGCCACCGATGGTCACGCCATCCGCCAAAGCGCCAGATTTTTGAGCGTTCATCAAAGTTTGGATATTCCCCACTTTACCCATTTGGGTGCTCAACATCGATTGAGACAACGCCGCATTGGTATGAACGCCAGCCATTGGAGCGCCAGCTGACATGGAATTCACATGAGCTTGTAATTGATCCACTTGCGATTGGAGGTCCGCAACGGAAGGATCGGCATAAGCAACAATTCCTGCTGCAGCCAACCCAAGAACGATAGGTTTTAAATATTTCACAATGGTCTCCCTCTTAAAAAAAATTGCATCTTAATAAAGACATCGCTCCCCGAAGAAAGCGACCGGTGCGAATTCTAGGCATGACTTTTCCTTATTGCAAGGGCTTGAAGGCAAAATAATTACAATTTGTCACTTTCGGAAGCTAAATAGCTTGCCACTCCAGCTGCAGTCGGCTTCATTCCTTTTTGCCCTTTTTTCCAATTGGCAGGGCAGACTTCTCCATGTGTTTCAAAAAATTCTATCGCTTCGACAATGCGTTCGATTTCATCCATATTTCGTCCCAAGGGCAAATCATTCACCACGCAATGGCGAATCAATCCTTTCTTGTCGATGACAAAAGTTGCTCTCAAGGCCACACCTGCGACCGGATGCTCTACGCGATAAGCTTTCGCAATCGCATGATCAATATCCGCAAGCATGGTATATCCGACCGGACCAATGCCTCCTTTTTCAATAGGAGTATTTCTCCACGCACTATGCGTAAATTGAGAATCAATAGAAACACTGGCAACTTCTACGTCCAGATTTTTTAAGGTTTTAACACGATGATCCAACGCAATCAGCTCGGAAGGACAGACAAAGGTAAAATCCAAGGGATAGAACACCAAGACGACATATTTTCCTTTGTAATCCTGAAGCTTGAATTGCCTAATGCTTCCATCAGAAAACACGGCAGTGGTATCAATACCTGGGGCAGTTTGACATACGATCGTCATAAAGAAACTCCTTGTTAGTAAAGTGAATACGTAAAAAAGAAAGGTAAAAGTAAAATCTCCCCCCTATGCAGTCAATCCTGTTGCGATATATTTATCTTATCAGTTTAAAAGGAAACCTCTATGCCTAAGAATATTTTTCCCTCTTTTGAAATTGGCCCAACATTCAATCCGCTGTCTCGGGAAATTTCAGAAGATTACCTCGTTGAAGAATCCTCGCATGTCCTTAAGCTCATTGCTCTAGCCGAACTTCCCGAAGATTCATTAGAACGCATTCAAGGCACTGCAGGGACCTTAATTCAAAAACTTCGAGAGATTCGCTTCAGTCGTGGCGGTCTTGATGCTTTTTTAATGCAATATGATCTCTCTTCCGAGGAAGGCATTACGTTGATGTGTTTGGCAGAAGCTCTCCTTCGAATTCCTGATACCGACACGGCTGACAAGCTTATTCAAGATAAAATCAGCAAAGGAGAATGGGAGCACTATCTCGGCAAATCGGATTCCATGTTTGTCAACGCGGCAACCTGGAGCTTGATGTTGACCGGTAAGATTTTAAATCCTGAGAAATCCAGCAGTAAATTCAAAGAAACTTTAAGGCATTTTTTAGCCAACAATTCTGAAGGCGTGATTCGAAGCTCTGTCAGGCAAGCCATGAAAATCTTAGGCCGGCAGTTTGTGATGGGAGAAACCATCGCTGAAGCCCAGACTCGAGCGAAAAAACAAGAGCGCATGGGATATCGTTTTTCTTACGACATGCTCGGCGAAGCGGCTAAAACTGAAAAAGATGCCCTGTACTACCTTGAAGAATATCGATCTGCCATCCATGCCATCGGAAAAGCTGCTGCAGGACGAGGTCCTGTCTCAACTTCAGGCATCTCCATTAAATTATCTGCGCTGTATCCCCGTTATGAAATCAAACAGTATGAGAAAGTCCATGACGTCCTGTATGCGCGTACGAAAGTTCTCTGCAAGATGGCCAAGGATTACGATATCAATCTGACCATCGATGCAGAAGAAGCGGATCGATTCGAGATCAATTTATCACTCTTTGAACGACTCGCAGTCGACCCTGAACTCAAAGACTGGACTGGATTGGGAATTGTGATGCAAGCCTATCAAAAGCGAACGTATGCCGGCTTGGAATGGTTGCAGAAGTTAGCCTTGAAGACCCATCGTCGATTTATGGTTCGACTCGTCAAAGGGGCTTATTGGGATTCGGAAATTAAGCGTGCCCAAGTGGACGGCTTATCGGATTACCCCGTCTTTACTCGAAAGATTTATACCGACGTTTCTTATATTGCCTGTGCGAAATGGATCTTGGCCCATCCTGATCAATTTTATGGTCAGTTTGCCACGCATAATGCCTACACTTTGTCTGTTGTTCTTGAGTTGGCGAAGGGAAGGAAAGACTTTGAATTTCAATGCCTGCATGGCATGGGGGATACTTTATACGATCAGATCGTTGGCAAAGAACATTATGACATCCCTTGTCGAATTTACGCTCCTGTCGGAACGTATAAGCATCTCTTAGCCTACCTAGTCAGAAGACTCCTCGAAAATGGCGCAAACAGTTCTTTTGTGAATCGAATTATTGATGAATCTCAATCCATTGCTTCTTTGACTCAAGACCCTGTCACTTTAGCAAAAACCTTGGCAGGACAAGGGAATACCAAGATTCCACTTCCCCCAGATTTATATGCCCCTCGAAAAAATTCCTCAGGACTCAATCTCAGCGCCATGAATGTTTTGAATGATTTGCGAACGATCTATCAAAAAAATGGACAAATGACCTATCACGCCAAGCCCATCACTTCAGCAAAAGGAGAATTCAGTTCATCAAGAGAAGTGAAAAGCCCTGCTGACCCGAATGATATTTTGGGGACTGTCACTGAAGCTTCCTCCGACATGGCAAGAGAAGCTGCCGTCCTGTCAGCCCAGGCTTTCCCAGCATGGACGAATACTTCGGCTCATCAACGAGCTGATATCCTCAGAAAATTTGCGAACCTTTTGGAAACCCATCAAGAGGAATTAATGCTTTTGACCATTCGAGAAGCTGGCAAGACTTGGGGGAATGCCCTGGGAGAAATTCGAGAAGCCGTAGATTTCTGCCGATATTATGCAGAGATGGGCGAACGCTATTTCGCCAAACCTCTAAAAATGCAAGGTCCCACAGGAGAAGATAATCAGCTCGTTTTATCAGGCCGTGGGCCCATCCTGTGTATTTCTCCCTGGAACTTTCCCTTGGCTATTTTTGTTGGCCAGATTACCGCGGCCCTCGCCTCCGGAAATACCGTCCTGGCAAAACCCGCGGAATCCACCATTCTAATTGCGCATCGAGCCGTTGGATTGCTTCAGGAAGCAGGCCTTCCCAAAGATGTGCTCCAACTTTTACCCGGCAAAGGCAGTGTTGTGGGAGCAGCCCTCGTTGAACATCCTCATATTCGTGGCGTGATGTTTACCGGCTCTACCGAAACTGCACAATTTATCAATCGAACCTTAGCTGCAAAAACGGGACCGATTATTCCTTTTATCGCAGAAACCGGGGGTCAAAATTGTATGATCGTGGATTCATCCGCCTTGCCCGAACAAGTCGTCCGAGATGCTATTAACTCAGCTTTCGATAGCGCAGGCCAACGTTGCTCTGCTTTGCGAGTACTCTATCTTCAAGAAGAGGTCGCAGAGCCCATTTTAGAGATGCTAATCGGCGCCATGAAAGAATTATCTGTCGCTCACCCGGCTAAATTCGCAACGGACGTCGGCCCTGTCATTGATCTTGCGGCGAAAAAGACTCTGCTCGCTCATGTCGAGACCCTGGGTCAATCGGCCAAAATACTCTATCAATGCGAATTGCCCAGTACTTTGAAAGGGACCTTTGTTCCCCCCACCTTAATTGAACTGAAATCCATTAATGAGCTGAGTCGAGAAGTCTTCGGCCCCGTTTTGCATGTCATCCGATTGAAAGCGAAAGCGATTCAATCCGTCATTGATGCGGTCAATTCCAGTGGCTATGGCCTGACCTTCGGCATGCATACTCGAATAGAAATGAGAGCTCGCGACATTGCTCAGCAAGTTCATGCGGGGAATATTTACATTAACCGTAATACCATCGGCGCTGTGGTAGGAGTTCAACCGTTTGGCGGAGAAGGACTTTCAGGAACGGGGCCCAAAGCAGGAGGCCCGTATTATTTGCTTCGCCTGGCCACAGAACGCTGCATCAGTATCGACACCACGGCCAGCGGGGGGAATGCTTCATTGATGAGCCTGGAAAATTGATTAGATCTCTTTCAATATCAATTCATAGGCTTGACCAATTTCCTGAGCTTTCTCAGTTGCCGCTTTCATCATGGATTCTGGCAAGCCTTTGGAAGCTAATTTATCGGGATGATATTCGTTCATGAGTCGTCGATAGGCTTTCTTCACTTCCTCTTTTGTAGCTCCCGGTTTCAAACCCAAAACCCCATAAGCATGCGCCAGGGTGTTCGTGGAAGAAGATCTCGAGGAAGAACCTGTGGAACGATAAAACCCTTGTTGAGAGTTCGCATAATGCTGATGGAAGAAATAATGCGCTCGATGCATCGCGTAAAGTCGATCAAACTGAAAATTCGAATAACCCAGCGCTTGTGCATAATCTTTTAAAACAGCAGAGTCCTGCGCTCCCGGTTCACCTTCTGAAAAAGCAACCTGAAATTGCAGCTCCATAAACACATTGAGAATAGGTCGATACGCCTTTGTTATTTTTTTCAATGCAACGAGATCGGCCAGCATCTGTTCTCGAGATAAATTTTTACCTTCTCGGAAAAAAGCGATGGCCTGCTCTCGACTTCTTGCATCCAACTGCAAATGAGTCATCACTGATTCTGTCATGGCAATTTCTCGAGGGCTGACGCGTCCATCCGCTTTGGCCAAATGACCGAGGCTTAAGAATAAACTTCGAACAAAAGCTTGCTGCATTGCCAATTTTTCTTCTGTTGAAAATTGAACTCGCATCCCCTGAGCGAGCATTCTGTCAAAGAGATATCCCAGAAAAAATCCCAACAAAAGTCCAGGAACTTTTAAAAACAGCCCTCCAAAAATAACCCCTATCAATCGACCCAGAATCACGACCAATTTGCTCCTGCTTTATTCACTTGCTCAGACAGCCAGGTTCCTTGATAAAAACCTGGGAAAAATTTCTTATCCCCATTTTGATACTCCAAGAAAAAGACGGGCGTTCCCACAAATCCATAATCACTGAAATACTGATTATTTTTAGCCACTAGTTCAAACGCGTGAGCGACGGCGGAATTAGGGACTGCTGGAGGGACAGGAGGATTATTGGTTTTGGAAGGAGGCGTTGGAGCGTCCAGTTTTAATTCAGGAATGCCACCAGACTCGGTTTTCAGATCGAATTGATCTTCATCCTGCTTGAGCAAAGCCATTCTGTCAGCATCATTATTCCCCATTAGAATGGCAGCCGCCTTGCCCACACTACTTTGCGCCATGATCCCGACAGGAATCCATCGAACCTGCAGATCACCCGAAGCCAGCATGGGCTGCACGAGATTGTAAACCATATGACAGATTGAACAGTTCGGATCAAAAATAATATACAGCTTATGGGGTGCAGAATCAGGCCCTTGACTAAAGTAATTCAAGTCACTTAAAGCGCCATACATTTCACCAATAAGCTTGGAATCGATATACGTTTCCGTCTCTTGCTGCGTCACGTTTTCCCCTTTGGCACTGATGATGTTACCAGAAAATAAATAATCTCCCTCATGAGACGTATACACAATGCTCCCGCGTTTCTTCCCTTGCGCCTCAACAATGTAGCCCCGAAGCCCGCCAGGCGCTTCAAAATGACTCTGCACTTGAACCGAATGACGAGACAAAGTTTCAATCAAATTTTGACCTTTCTGCTCTGGCGTTAACACAGGGATTGAGGCTGCAGGGGCCGAAGCCTTGCTTGCATTGGAGGGTCCGGAGGATGGAACTGAAGCCGAGCATCCCGACAAAAAGATTCCAAAAATCCCTACGGTCAGCGCACATCTTAATTTCATACCATCCTCATTAAAATCATCAAAAAGGGCGAGGTTACGCAGATTTTTATAGCCTGTCTATGAGCTCGCTGGTAAACTGGGCCGCCCATTTTGTAGGTGAAAAAATCATTTGGCGAGTCTAGGGAATCAAGCAGCATGTTCGTTAATTTTTTAATCAAAAAATTTCTTCGTTCTCACTGCTTATTTTTATTTTTGATCGGAGCAAGCACAGCTACTCCGCTTTTTGCATCGGATAACAATCCCCGTCATTTAAATTGGACTTGCCATCGTGACGAAAAATCAGGGCAATGGGCTTGTCAAACGGAAGCCGGCGCCTCGGATGTCAAAAAGAATCTTGCTCAAGCCTTGGGTTGGGTTCCGGACACTACGGACAGCATTCTAAATTCCCCTCACCCTGAGGATTGCAGCACGTGCGGCGGGTATTATTATTTTCCTCCCTTCGAAAACCCAGCAGATTCCAACAAAGCCATCGGCGCAGTCCCTTCCAATATTTCCGCAGATAAGGCCAATTACCATATCAGTGGGGAAGGAACTTTGAGTGGCAACGTCAAAGTGATTCAACCCGGTCGGATTTTGTATGCCGATACCGCCACGATTTCCCAAGCGGAATTGCCAGGAGAAAGCACTCGCAAA
>OBEQ011495598.1_pt1 | contig 13762 bp, 8 predicted proteins | sample 1670901 | NCBI WGS metagenome assembly OBEQ01 (sample SAMEA104232315, study PRJEB22302) | groundwater metagenome | biome: forest; feature: aquifer; material: groundwater | place: USA | collected 2011-08-07 | depth 5.4 m
AGTATTCCACCGACGGCGGCGTGACCTTCCCGAACCTCATTGTGGCCACGACGCCGGCCGCGAACCTCAGCTACGCGTGGACCCTCGGCGCGACGACCAGCACGCAGGTGCGGGTGCGCATCTCCGATGTGTCCGACTCGACGGTGCTCAGCTCCTCGGGCGCGAACTTCAAGATCATGGGAGGCTTTACGCTCTCGACACCCAACGGCGGCGAGGTCTGGGTCGTCAGCTCGAGCCAGAACATCACGTGGACCACGGCCGGGAGCGTGGCGAACGTCAAGCTGTCGTACTCGGTGGACGGCGGCACCACGTACCCGAACACGATCGCGGCCTCGACGACCAACACCGGCTCCTATGCCTGGGTGATTCCCGATGCGATCGGCACGACACTGCGGGTGAAGGTGGAAGATGTCCTCGACGTGGACGCCTTCAAGACCTCGGCCGCCAACTTTAAGATCAAGGGTTCCTTGACGGTCACGGCACCCAACGGCGGTGAAATTTGGACGGTGGCCTCGGCGCAAAACATCACGTGGACGAAGACCGGCTCGATCGCCAACGTGAAGATCGAATATTCGACGGATGGCGGGACGACCTATCCGGGGGCGAACACCATCGCGTCGGCGGTTGCCGCGTCGACCGGCACCTATGCCTGGACGATCCCGGATGCGATTTCCACCACCGTGAAGGTCCGCCTCTCGGACGTGACGGACGCGACCGTGATTGACGATTCCAACGCGAGCTTCACCATCCGCGGCAGCTTCACCCTCACCGCGCCCAACGGCGGACAGAAGTGGAAAGTGGGGACCACGCAACAGATCACCTGGACGACGTTCGGCACGATCCCGAACGTCAAGCTCGAGTACTCCACCGACGGCGGCACGACGTATCCGAACGTGATCGTCGCCTCGGTGGCAAACAGCGGCGCGTACAGCTGGTCGGTCCCGAACGCGATCACGACGACCGCCCGGGTGCGCCTGTCCAACGCCGCGGATCCGGGCACGCTCGCCACATCGGCCGCCAACTTTAAGATCATGGCCGGCTTCACCGTGAGCGCGCCATCCGGTGGCGAGGTTTGGGTCGTCGGATCGAGCCAGAGCGCCACGTGGACCACGGCGGGCACCGTGTCCAACGTGAAGCTGGAGTATTCAACGAACAGCGGGACAACCTACCCCAACGTCATCACCGCCTCGACCTCCAATTCCGGCACCTACGCGTGGACGGTGCCGGATGCGATCTCGGCCACCGTGCGCGTTCGCGTGTCGGATGCCACGGATACCGTCGATGCGTTTGGAACATCGGCCGGCAACTTCAAGATTCGGGCCGGGTTTACGTTGACCGCTCCGAGCGGTGGACAGGCCTGGGCCGTGAGCACGACGCAGAACATTACCTGGACCACCGCGGGGACCGTGCCGAACGTGAAGATCGAGTATTCCACCGACGGTGGCACAACCTACCCGAACGTCATTGCCGCGTCGATCGCGAACGCCGGGACGTACGCCTGGGTCATTCCTGACGCGATCACGCCCTCGGCGCGCGTGCGCGTCTCCGACGTGAATGACGTGACCGCCAATGGCACCTCGGGCACCAACTTCAAGATCCAAGGCTCGCTGACCGTCACCGCGCCCAACGGCGGCGAACAATGGACCGTCGGCTCGATTCGCACGGTGACGTGGAACCGGACGGGTTCCATTTCCTTCGTGAAGCTCGATTTCTCGACCAATAACGGCGGGATCTATGCCGCGATCACCGCCTCGACCTCGAACACCGGCAGCTACGCCTGGACCATTCCGGACAACATTTCCACCACCTGTTTGGTCAAGGTGAGCGACACGAATGATGCGACGGTCTTCGGTGTCTCGGCTGCGGTCTTCAAGATCCAAGCCGGATTTACCGTGACCGCGCCGGCCGGCGGCGAAGTGTGGGGTGTGGGCAGCTCGCGGAGCATCACCTGGACGACCAACGGGACCGTCAGCTTCGTGAAGATCGATTACTCCAGCGATGGCGGCGTGACCTATCCGAACCTGATCACCAGCTCGACGGGCAACACCGGGACGTACGCGTGGACCGTGCCCGACAATGTCTCGGGGACAGTTCGAGTCCGCGTGTCCCAGACAACCGATGCACAGGCCTTCGGCGCGTCGGCCGGCAACTTCCGCATCCGCGCCATCTTCACACTCTCAGCCCCCAACGGCGCCGAGCAGTGGCGCGTTGGGCAGGTCAAGAACATCACGTGGTCGGTCATCGGTACGATTTCGAACGTGAAGCTCCAATACTCGCGGGATGGGTTTAACGTCGACGTGCAAACCATCAGCGCGGCAGCTCCCAGCACCGGCACGTATGCCTGGACGATTCCCGACGCGATCTCCAACACGGTGACCGTCCGCGCGTCTGATCCGAACGATATCGGGGCGTATGCGGGCTCCGTGGCGAACTTCCGGATCACCGGAGACTTCACGGTCACGGTGCCCAACGGTGCCGAGCAGTGGATCGTCGGGAACACGCAGAACATCACGTGGACCAAGACCGGCACGGTCCCGAACGCGAAGATCGAGTACTCGGCCGACGCCGGCGGCACCTGGATCTCCATCGCCGGGTTGGCCACGAACAACGGGACCTTCGCGTGGACGATCCCCAACAACATCACGGCCTTGGCACGCGTGCGCCTGAGTGATCCCAACGACGCGACCGCCAACGACATCTCCGACGCCAACTTCAAGATCAAGGCCGGGTTCACCATCACCGCGCCGGTCGGCGGCGAGATCTGGACGGTCGGCCAAGTGCAGAACATCACGTGGACCAATACCGGCACGGTCGCCAACGTGACGCTGACCTACTCCACCGACGCGGGCGTGACCTATCCGAACACGATCAACGCATCAGCCGCGAATACGGGGACGTATGTCTGGACGATCCCGGACGCGATCTCGACCACAGTGCGTGTCAAGGCGGGATCGTCGACCGATGTGGATGCGTTCAGCGCCTCGCCGGCCAACTTGAAGATCCGCGGCAACTTGTTGGTGACCGCTCCGAACGGCGGTGAAGGGTGGAAGATCGCGCAGATCCAAACGATTACTTGGGTGACCACCGGGACGATTCCGACGGTGAAGCTGTCCTATTCGACGAACAGCGGCACCACCTTCCCCAACGTGATCGTCGCCTCGGTCGCGAATACCAACACATACGGATGGCTCATGCCGGATGTCCCGACGACCACGGCTCGCGTGCGCGTGGAAAGCACCACGGATGGGACGGTCTACGATGACTCCAACGCGAACTTCAGCATCCAAGGCAACTTCACCATCACCGCGCCGGTCGGCGGCGAGGTCTGGACCGTCGGTGAGGTCAGGAATATCACCTGGAACTGGGGCGGTACGATCCCCAACATCAAGCTCACCTACTCGACGGATGGCGGCACCACGTTCCCGAGCGTGATCGCCGCGTCCACGGCCAACGGCGCAGGTTCAAGCGGGAGCTTCAGCTATGCCTGGACCGTCCCAGACAGCATTTCCACGACGGCACGCGTGCGCGTCCAGGATGTCAACGATGCGACGGTCTTTGGCACCTCCGCGGCCAACTTCAAGATCCAAGGCAAGCTGACCGTGCTCGCCCCGAACGGCAGCGAGCGTTGGGTCGTGAACGAGACGCGCAACATTCTCTGGAGCACGGTGGGAACCATCCCCACGGTGAAGCTCGAGTATTCGACCGACGGTGGGACCACCTATCCGGTGGGCAACCTCATCGCGGCTTCCGCCACCAACACCGGCACCTACGCGTGGACGATTCCGAACAATCTCTCGACGACGGTTCGCGTGAGGGTCTCCAACACGGCGGATGCCACCGTCTTGAGTGCGTCTGCGGCGAACTTCAAGATCGATCTCTACCAGATCATCTTCAACGTGAGGGATCTGTTGACCAACAACAACCTCGATCAAGTCACGGTCAACGGCAAGAACACCACGACGCCGGCGTACACGTGGGCCGCGTCGGGGCTCGCGGCGCCATTGTCCAACGGGCTGCAATTCGGCAGCTGGAGTGCCACCTTCACGCGCGTGTCCTACGGCGATCAAACCGTGAACTTCGTCGCGGACAAGGATCAGACGATCGACGTCTTCATGGAAACTCAGGTGGTCCATCTCTGGGAAGCGGTGACGGAGCTGTCCTACAATACCAACACCGACGTGGTGAACATCAGCACGACGCTGCGCCGAGACGGTTCGACGGTGCCTGGCGCTGTCTATTGCGAGGTGAAGTTCTATGACGGCGGGGCGCTGATCAAGAACTTTCTCCTGAACGGCGCGCCGGATGCGCAGGGGTTCTACACCTTCACCTGGAACGCTCCAACCGGATTAGTCGCAGGCAAGGTGTATAACGTGGTGACGACGACCAAGATCGGCACGGGCGGCACGTTCAATACGCCAAGGACCTTCTCGATCACCGCGGTCCAGAAGCTGCAGGACGTGCAGAATACCATCAACGCGAAGCTCGACACCCCATTGTCGCAGGTCAAGAGCGACATTCAGGTGAAGCTCGATGCGCAGAAGTCTGCCCTTGACGCCTCCTTGGCGGCGCAATCCAACACGTTGACGACCAAGTTGGATTCGCAATCCAACACGTTGACGACCAAGTTGGATGCGCAATCCAACACGCTGACGACCAAGTTGGATTCGCAGACCGGGATCATCCAGACCAAGATGGATACGCAGACGGGGATCATGACCGACAAGATGAATCAGCAGACCGGGATCATCCAGACCAAGATGGATGAATTCTCGGGGCAGGTGCGCACGTCGATCATCAGCCTCGAGAACGCGGCGTCGCGCAGCCAGACAGCCACGACGAACCTCGAAAGCGCGGCCACCCGCAGCTTGAATGCCGCCGGCGAACTGGAGAAGGTCGGCAAGAAATATTCCGCTCGCCTGCTGCTGCCTCCGACGGCACTGATCAACGATACGATCACGCTGCGCTACCGCGCGGGCGAAAAGCTGCAGCCGCTGATCGATATCTACACGCTCGACAAGGACAATAAGTCTACGACCATCGTGAAGGCGCAACGGATGCTTGAGTCCGCGGTCACGCCGGGCTTGTACGAGTACACGATCAAGATCGACAAGGCCGCCGGCTTCTCACCGAGCAAGCCGTTCACGGTGTTCGTGCAGGAACCCACGACGGGCAACCTTGAGGCCGGCTCGGTGTTCGTCGACTCCACGACGCTGGGCAGCATCGAGGGCTTGCTCGCGTCGCAGTCGGGCTCCAAGAACATCGCGCGGGAAACATTGGCGGCCGTGAACGCGGTGCGCGGCTCTCTGGGCGGGAGCGGCGACGTGGGCCGGGCGCTGGAGCTGCTCAAGATGAAGGTCGACCGCATCCCGCGCGCCATATCCGAGGATAGCGGCAACGTGCAGATGAAGCGAGCGGTCAGCGAGGTGGCCGAGAAGATCAAGACGCTGGCGGGCGAAGAGGGCTACGACTTCAGCCAGCTCGTGAAGAAGGGCATCGAGGAAGCCCCGACGATGAAGACGATCCGCAAGAAGACCGACGAGGTGCAAGGCGCGACCGAGGTCATGCAGATTCTGATGGAGCGCAAGTTGGGAGGCATCGATGCGCCGGTGGTCCACGCGACATTCGAGTAACGCCACGGCAGCGGCGGCGGTCCGGCCGAGCCGGCGTGCCACGAAATCAGCAGGGAGCGAGACGATGCAGCGGCAGGGTGAGATGGAAGCGGACGGGCGGTGCGGCGTGGAGTCGGGCTGGGGCATGATGCGGCCGAAAGCGCGAGGCGTCGGCGCGGCGGTGCGCGCGGGCTGGATGGCGCTGGCGGCGCTGTGCTGGCTGAGCCAGCCGGTCTCGGCGTCGGTCAGCGAGCGCGAGCCGGTCACCATGAGCGTCGTCGTCGTGAACCCGTCGGCGGATAAAACTCAGACTACGCCGGTCCGCATCGACCTGCCGCAAGAGGTCACACCGAAGGACGTCCTCGACAAAGGCGACTTAGCACTCGAATTCGACGAGGACCGATCGTTCTACTATGTCTACAAAGAATCCGTTGAGCTGAAGCCGAAAGAGACGCATGTGTTCGAAGTCGTGATCCGCGACCTGTGGTTCGTCCCCGACGACCAGTTGGTGTCGTTGAAGGAATACACGAGCCACGTCCTCGATCGCCTGAAGAAGACCACCTACTATGACTCCGGCAAGAAGCTCGCGGACACGATCAACCAGCGGCTCGACAACATCAGCGCCGTGCAGAACGACGAGACGCTCAGCCGCAAGTCGCGCATCGGCGCGTACCGGTATCACTTGCAAACGCTCACGCAGGTCAAGGAAGACCTCGCGCGCATGGAGAAGCTGCTGACCTTCACGGGCGGGCCGCCGGTGCCGGAGATGCTCGAGGAGTCGCCGCTGAAGTCGGACGCGCCGTCGACGACGACGACATGGCTCGTGATCTTCCTGGTGGTGATCTTCGTCGGCCTGCTGGGCGGCCAGTTCTTCTTTACCTGGCAGCGTCGCTCGCAAGTGACGCAGGAGCTCAGCGTGGTGCGGCAGGCGGCCTTCGGGCAGGCGCCGGCCACGGGCGCGCCGGCGAAGCCCGGCAACGGCAGCCCGCCGTCGCCGAACCGTTTGGGCGGCGGCGTGGCCGGGCGGAACTAGCCGAGAACGTTGCGCGCAAGTCAATGGCAGCACCCGCGGCGACCATCGAGGTCACGATCCTGAGCCCGGAAGAGATTCTATTCCGCGGCCAAGCTCATCGCGTCATCCTGCCTGGCGAGCAAGGCGTCTTCGAAGTCGCTCCCTTCCATCGCGGCTTGGTCAGCCGCTTGCTGCCCGGCATGATCGTCATCGACGACCAATACGTCCCGATCCGGCGCGGCGTGATGAAGGTCGCACACGACGTGCTGACCGCGATCGTCGAGCCTGAAGCGTCGTAACTCGGAGATGGGGTCAGACCTAGGTCTGACCCCAAGGTTGTAACGGGGGTAGCTGGGAATGTGCGGAGTGCCCACAGCGGTGCTCCGCACTTCCTATATATAGGCAGGATATGACGATTCTTTGGGTGCCATTGACGCTGGTCGAGGGCAGCAGGTATATTTTATGTAGCTTTGATCAACTTTCTGCAGATTCATACATTTGCGGCGTTTGTGTTGGAAGCGACAAAGCGGCATGGTGTATGCGCTGTGCCGCGTCGCGCGTTCTTTGAAACGCTGAACAAGCCCCACCGGTAGTCCGGGTCGGGGCGGCCCATCTTCGGATGGGTCGGCTAATCCGTCGAAAGGCGGAGGCGCAAAGCCACAGGTCCTCACGGCGAGGGATGCGTGACTCGTAGAACTCAGACGGGTCACGAGCGACGGAGTCCCTCGACGAAGGATAGTTGGGCTGCCTTCATCCGCGGCGAGAGCTGCGGGCGAAGCGCCGTCTCGATCGTCGAGGCGGCCAGCACTGCCGTCACGCATGCTGAAGCCCATCACTTGTCGATGGGCTTTTTTGTTGGCGAAAATCAGATGAACCGAAACGTCGCACTCACATTGATTTTCTCGATGTGTATTCTCGGGCCGGCGCTGGTGATCGGTGCCACCGGATACTCGAGCATCCACGCGCTCGGGCGCAATCCGTCCGCGGCGCCGAAGATCCTGACCGCGATGACGATCACGCTGATCTTCGCCGAAGCGGTGGCGATCATCGCGTTTCTCGTCGTCTGGCAGCTGTTCACGAAGACATGACGCACCGACGGAGCCGCTGATGGGGTTGGCACCCGCGTTGCTCTTGCTCACGGTCACCTTCGGCATCTTGGTGGCCGTGCTGCGCTGGTTCATGGGTCGCTACGCGACGACCGCCACCGCGCACTTGCAAGGCTTGAGCCAGGACTACCTGCGCAAGCAAGACGAGCTCAAGAAGCGCCTCGAAGAGGCGGAGCGGCTGTATCAAGAGCAGATCGCGAAGGCGCAGAGCGAGGCACAGGACATGAAGCGCACCGCGCTCAAGGAAGCGGAGACCGCTCGCCAGGAGCTGGTCGAGCAAGCGCGCCAAGAGGCGGAGCGGATCGTGCAGCAGGCGATCAAGACGCGCGACACGATGCAGCAGGAGGCCGCGGCGCTCGTGGAAACGCGGTCGCTCGAGCGGGCCGCCGAGCTGATCCGCAAACTGTTGCCGACCGAGCTGCGCGAGGCGGTGCACACGGCGTGGGTCGGGGCGCTGTTGAAGAACGGCCTGATCCGCGCGGAGCGGCTGGAGCTGCGCGAGGATTTGCGCCAGGCGCGCGTCGCGACGGCGTTCGCCTTGACGCCGGCCCAGCGCGACGAGCTGGCCGGGCGGCTGCGTGAAGTGATCGGTCGGGACGTCGAGGTGCAAGAGCAGGTCGACCCGCGCATGATCGCGGGCTTGGTCATTACGCTTGGTCATATGGTGATGGACGGATCGCTCGCCACGAAGCTCCAAGAGGCCGTGCGCCATGCCCAACGTCCCAGCGAGTGAGCCGCGTCCCCGCGCCACGGGTGCTGCGGAGTTCGAAGTCCGCGAAGTCGGCCGCGTGACGTCGGTGCGCGAGTTCATCGTGAAAGTCGACGGGTTGCCGTCGTGCATGAACGGCCAGATGGTCGAGTTCGGCGACGGCAGTCGCGGCATGGTGATGGGCTTCAATGAGGAGAGCGTGCTCGTGCTCGTCTTCGGCGACAAGTCGCACGTGCGCGCGGGCGATGAAGTCTACTCGCGCGGCGAGCTGTTCTCGGTGCCCGTCGGCGACGAGTTCATCGGGCGGATCGTCACGAGCCTTGGCGAGCCGGACGACGGGATGGGGGCGATCGCCTCGCAGAGCTCCAACCCGATCTTCCGCGAAGCGCCCGGTGTCATGGAGCGCGTGCCCGTGAGAGAGGCGCTCGAAACGGGCGTGCGCATCATCGACGCGAGCTTTCCGATCGCGAAAGGCCAGCGCCAGCTCGTGATCGGCGACCAGATGACCGGCAAGACGACCATCGCGACCGACACAATCCTCAATCAGCACGACAAAGGCGTCTTATGCATCTATTGCGCGATCGGCCAGAGCCAGTCGTCGTTCCTGCGCGTCGTGCGGCTGTTGCAGGAGCGCAAGGCGATGGCCTACACAATCATCGTCAGCGGGATCGCCTCAGCACCGCTTGGCGAGCAATTTCTGGCACCGTACTCCGCGTGCGCGCTTGCCGAGTACTTCATCTCGAAAGGCCGCGATGTCTTCGTTGCCTTCGATGACATGAGCAAGCACGCCTGGGCGTATCGCCAGCTCTCGCTGCTGCTCGAGCGCTCTCCGGGCCGCGAGGCGTACCCCGGCGACATTTTCTACATGCACTCGCAGATGCTGGAGCGCGCGGGCAAGTTTCTGCCCGAACTGGGCGGCGGCACCGCGACGTTCCTGCCGATCGTCGCCACGATCCAGGGCGACATCACCGGGTACATCCAGACGAACCTCATTTCGATCACCGACGGGCAGCTGTACCTGAGCACCTCGCTCTTTCAGAAAGGCTTCAAGCCCGCGATCGACTTCGGGTTGTCGGTCTCGCGTATCGGCAACCGCGCGCAGTGCGCGGCGATGAAGGAGCTCAGCGGCAAGCTGCGCCTCGAATACCTGCAGTACCAAGAGCTGCTGCGCATGACCACGATGAAGGCCGACCTCTCGAGCAACGCCGAGACCAGGCTGCGGCGCGGCGAGCTGATCACGCAGCTGTTCAGCCAGCACAAAGGGCGTCCCTCGTCGCTGGCGGAGCAGGTCATTTTCCTGTACGCGGTGCGCAGCGGCCTGCTCGACGCGGTGCCGCAGCTCTGGGGGCGCTTCAAGCGTGACGCGTACACGTGGATCGTCAGCCACGCGCCGGACCTCGTGCGCACGCTCAGCCAGCAGCAACAGCTGGGCCCGGACCTGAAGCGCAACCTGGATCAGGCGCTCGCGGAGTTCCTGAAGGACGAGGAGCCGACCGCATGATCCCGATCACCAAACTCAAGAAGGACGTCTCCTTCAACACCGAATTGACGCAGGTCGTTGATGTGCTCAAAGGCATCGCGGCCGCGCGGTACCATTTGTTGGAGCGGCAGTTGTCGCTGTTCGAGCCGTTCTTTCAAGCCGCGGGCGAGATCCTCGCGGCCATCGATGTGCGCACGGTGCAGCATCCGTTCGTGCAGGTCTTCTCACCGGTGACCGCGGTGCTGATGGTCACATCCGACGGCGGATTCTTGGGCGGGCTGAACACGCAGGTCGTCAACGCCGGCGTCCACGCGGCCGGGAACCGCGGACTGCTCACGGTAATCGGCGAGCGCGGCGCGGGCTACATCAGTGATCTGCACCTCGACTGCACCGCGTTTCCCGGGATCACCGATGGATCGCGGTACTCACAGGCGGTGACGGTGGGGAACCATCTGATCCGGCAGCTGCTCGCGGGGCAGTGCGGCAAGATCGTGGTTACATATCCGAAGCCGACGTCGTTCTCTACACAGGAAGTCGTCAGCGAAGTGCTGCTCCCGTGCAGCGCGTGGATCCCGCAGGGCCAGGTCTCGCCGGATATCGTGTGGGAATCGCGGATGGAAGACGTGCTGCAGTACCTCGTGAGCTATTGGGTGGCGCGGCGGCTCGATGAAGTGTTTGCGCTAAGCCGGCTCGCGGAGCTATCGGCGCGCGTCGTGCACCTCGAAGGCAGCTACCAAGAGCTGGTGCGCCGAGGCAAAAAGCTGAAGCAGGAATATTTCCGCGTGCGCCACGAGATCATCGACCGCAGCATGCGCGAGATCTTCGCCGCGCAGCTGCTCTACCGTCGCGCATTGGAAGAAAAGGCCGCGGCGCACGAAACCGTCGGGGCCGAGCGCGAATCGACATGAGTACAACCAACGGGCAACCCACCAACGAATTCGGCTGGATCGTGGGCGTCCAGGGGCCGGTCGTGGACGTGAAGTTTCGCTCCACGGAGGCGATCCCCAATATCTACGAGGTGCTCGAGACCAACACGCGGGACGGCCGGCGGCTCGTGCTCGAAGTCGCCGAACACTTGCCGGGCAGCGTCGCGCGGTGCATCGCGATTTCCGCGACGCTGAACTTGCAGCGCGGCACGCCCGTGAAGCGCGGCGGGCTGTCGATCGAGATCCCGGTCGGCGACAACTGCTACGGGCGCATCATGAATGTGCTGGGCGACCCGATCGACCGGAAGGGCGCGATCGAGTCCAAGGAGCGGCGGCCGATCCGCCGCAGCGATCTACGCGGGCACCTCGGCCAGCGCCAAGTGGGCGCGCGCAGCATCGAGGTGCTCGAGACCGGGATCAAGATCATCGACTTGCTGTTTCCGATGGTCAAGGGCAGCAAGAACGGGATTCTCGGCGGTGCGGGTCTGGGCAAGAGCGTGTTGATCCTCGAGCTGATCCAGCACATCGTCGAGCGACATCACGGTGCCTTTGTGTTCACGGGCGTCGGCGAGCGCATCCGCGAAGGCAACGAGCTGTATCACGAAATGAGCCAGCACCAGTTGTTGAACAAAGGCATGCTCGTGTACGGGCAGATGAATGAGCCGCCGGGTGCTCGCTTCGGCGTGGCCGCGACGGGGGTGACGCTCGCCGAATATATTCAGCGGCAAAATAAAGACGTGCTGTTCTTCGTCGACAACATTTTCCGCTTCGTGCAGGCGGGCGCGGAGATCTCGACGCTGCTCGGCCGCGTGCCGTCGGAGACCGGCTACCAGCCCACACTGTCATCGGAAGTCAGCGACTTCCACGAGCGCATCCGCTCGATGGACGGCGGCGGCTCGATTACGGCCATCGAAGCCGTGTACGTGCCCGCCGACGACCTCACCGACCTCGCGGTGGTGACGATCTTCACGTACCTCGACTCGATCATGGTGCTCTCGCGCGAGCGCGTGCAGCTGGGTCTCTATCCTTGCATCGACCCGCTGCAGTCGTCGTCGGGCAACCTCGATCCCGACATCGTCGGCGAGCGGCACTATAACCTCGCGATGGAAGCGCTGCGCATCTTCAACAAGTACGAAGAGCTGCGCCGCATCGTGTCGGTCATCGGCATCGACGAGCTCTCGAAGGCCGACCGCACGCTCTACGAGCGCGCGCGCAAGCTGCAGAACTTTCTCACGCAGCCCTTCATCGTCGCGGAAGTCTTCTCCGGCATGAAGGGGCAATACGTGACCGTGCAGCAAACACTCGACGGCGTCGAGCGGATCCTCGTGGGGCGCGTGGACCACATTCCGGAAGAGAAGTTCTACATGATCGGCGTGCTGCCGTGATGAACAAGGAGCACTGAGCGATGGCCCGCGGGAAACGGCTCGGCGAACTCCTCGTCGAGAAGGGTGCGATCAAGCCCTGGCAGTTGGAGCTGGCGCTGGAGGAGCAGAAGCGCTCAAACGATTTTCTCGGCATGATCCTGCTGCGAAAGGGTTGGCTGAAGGAGGAGGCGCTCGTCGAGGCGCTGGCGGACCAATTCGGCATCGCGTATCAACAGATTGATACGGCGCATCTCGACCCGGCGGCGGCGAAGCTGTTGTCGTCGGTGCTGTGCCGCGAGCATACGTGCGTGCCGATCGCGATGGACCCGACGTCGGTGACGGTCGCGATCGCCAACCCACTCGATGCCTGGGCGATCAGCGAAGTGGAGCGCGCGGCCGGCTATCGTCGCGTCCGCTTGGTGCTAGCACCGTCGCAGCAGATTCGCGCCGCGATCATCCGCTTATATCAGCAAGCCGTGCAGTCGCTCGGGAATCAGGAGCGAAAGGGGCCCGATGACCACGTCTAAAAAACTCAGCCAATTGTTCCTCGATAAGAAGCTCGTCAGCGAAGCGCAGCTGGCCGAGGCGCTCAATGCGCCGCAGGGCGATCAACAACTGTTCGGCGCGGTGCTCGTCGAGCGCGGGTGGCTGACGAGCGAACAGCTGATGTCGACGCTGGCCGAGCATTACGGCATGCCGTTCGTGCGGCTCGAGTCCGTGGCGCCTGAGAAGGAAGCGGTCGCGGTGGTGCCGCTGAAAGTCGCGATGCACTTCCAGTTGATGCCGCTGCGGATCAAGAATGGCGCGCTGACGGTGGCCATCGCCAACCCGCAAGACGTGCGCGCCCTCGACGAGCTGCACCTCGTGCTGCACCAGCGCTATCGGATCGAGCCGATCCTCTCGACGCGGGACGACATCGTGCAGGCCGTGAAGAAAGCCTACGGCATGGGCGCGGATACGATCAATCGGATCTTGAGCGACCACGCGGGCTCCGCGTCGATCACGACGGCGGTCGACGAGGCGATCGAGGACATCGAACAAGTCGCGACCGACGAAGCGTCGGTCGAAAAGCTCGTCAACCAGCTCATCCTCGAAGCGCACAGCCGGCGCGCGACGGACATCCATCTCGAGCCGCACCGCGGCAAAGTCCGGCTGCGCTACCGCATCGACGGGCTGCTGCACAACGTCGACGTGCCGCCCGCCATCCGCCAGTTGTTCCCCGCGATCGTCTCGCGGATCAAAGTCCTCTCGAACCTGAACATCGTCGAGCGCCGCTTGCCGCAGGACGGCCGCGCGAGCGTCAAGGTCGGCGACCAGAAGATCGACCTGCGCATGTCCGTAATGCCCACACCCGCGGGGGAGAGCGTGGTCGTCCGCATCTTGCCCAACCACATGCTGCTCGACTTGCGCGACCTTGGCTATCAGGAAGGCGACCTACGCATCGTCGAGGCGATCGTGCGCAAGCCGCACGGGCTGCTGTTCGTCACCGGGCCGACCGGAAGCGGCAAGACCACGACGCTCTACGCGTGCCTCAAGACGATCGACACCGAAGACCG
>OBEQ012028365.1_pt1 | contig 13761 bp, 13 predicted proteins | sample 1670901 | NCBI WGS metagenome assembly OBEQ01 (sample SAMEA104232315, study PRJEB22302) | groundwater metagenome | biome: forest; feature: aquifer; material: groundwater | place: USA | collected 2011-08-07 | depth 5.4 m
CGGGCCCACCGAGTCGCCCGCGTTGTCGCCCGTGCAGTCGGCGATGACGCCCGGGTTACGCGCGTCGTCTTCCTTGATTTTGAAGACGATTTTCATCAAGTCCGAGCCGATGTCGGCGATCTTTGTGAAGATGCCGCCCGCGATGCGGAGGGCCGAGGCGCCGAGCGACTCGCCGATGGCAAATCCGATGAAGCACGGCCCTGCGTAGTCGCCGGGGACGAAGAGGAGGATGCCGAGCATCAGAACGAGCTCGACCGAGATGAGGAGCATCCCGATGCTCATGCCGGCCTTCAGCGGAATCGCATAGACCGGGAAGGGCTTCCCCTTGAGAGCGGCGAAGGCGGTGCGCGAGTTGGCGAAGGTGTTGATTCGAATGCCGAACCACGCGACGAGTAGCGAGCCCGCGATGCCGACCAAGCTGAACAGCAAGATCATGATGACGCGGTCGGCCGAAAAGTGCTGGATGAACCCGAAGTAGACGACGATGACGGCGCCGATGAAGAGCTCCAAGATGGCGATGAAGCGCATCTGGGTCTGCAAGTACGTCTTGCAGGTCTCGTAGATGAGCTCGCTCACCTCGCGCATCGACTTGTGGACCGGTGCGTTCTTCAGCTGGTTGTAGATGACGAGGCCGAAAATCATGCCGAGCACACTTACGGCGATGCCCATCATGAGGAGATTGCGGCCGTTCATCCCTTGGAGGGTGACGGTGTGGAGCTCCGCGGGGACTTTGAGGTTGGCCTCGCCACCCGCGTGGGCCGGCTCAGCAAGCGCCAGAGGGCTCGCCAAAAGTGTGAAAACCATGGCGGTGAGGGCGACCCACACCAGCCTAACGCGCGACTTCATATCTTGACCTCTCCGAGAAGGGCGAGAATTTCACCCGTGATCTCGAGGGGTTGGCCGCCTTGCCCACTTGACGGGCAGACGCTTCAGCACGCCTCGCATTCCTTTTCCGCTTGGAAGCGGGCTAGGAAGTGGCGGGCTCATACCAGGCTTTGGGGCCGATGTAAACTGACGGAGCATGCTAGAAGGGCGCCCTCATGCCGGCTGACACCATCCTCCGGGCCATCACGGACGACGGCGCTTTCCGGGTCATTACCGCTCAGACCACGGAGACCGTGTGCGGCGCGATCGCAGCTCAGCACGCGGAGGGTGAGGTCGCTCGCGTGCTCGCGGATTTGCTGACCGGCGCGGTGCTGGTGCGTGAAAGCATGTCGCCCGACTTGCGCGTGCAGCTCATCTTGCAGGCGAGCCCGCGCGCGCGCCTCGTCGCCGACACGCATCCGGATGGGCGGTCGCGCGGCCTCGTTCAAATCGCACAGGGCGCGCAAGTGCGCTTCGGACAGGATTCGGTGCTCCAGGTGGCGCGCACGCTCCACAACGGCGCGCTCCAGCAAGGCGTGGTGCCGCTGACCGACGCGCGCGGGGTTTCCGCGGCAATCATGCGCTACATGCAGCTTTCCGAGCAGGTCGTCTCGATGGTCGCGGTGGGCTGTCAATCCGACGCGAACGGCAAGGTCATCGCGGCGGGCGGCTATTTGGTGCAGCTCCTGCCGGAAGTCGCGCAGGGGCCGCTCATGGTGATGACCGAGCGCCTCAAGGACTTCCAAGACATCGTTCCTCTCATCACGGGCGGCGCCGCCGAGCCGCACGCCCTCATGAATGAGCTCCTCTACGCGATGCCGTACACCATCGTCGGGCAAGACTCGGTCTCGTTCGGCTGCACGTGCAGCCAGGCACGCCTCGCCGCGAGCCTCGCGTCGCTCCCAAAAGAGGAGATCGAAGCCATGGTGAAGGAGGGGCGTTTGATCGATGCCTCCTGCGACTACTGCGGCAAGGCGTACCAGTTTGCTCCGGAGCAATTGAGGGGGCTCTTGGCGCAGAGCTGACGGGCGGTACTGCCAAAAGAAAAATCGCGAGACGCTGGCGCGCCCGGATCCGTCTGCTACATACTCCGACCACCGACTACGCCGCTATATATGGGCGCATATGTAGGAAATCAAAATGGGGCGGAATTTATTCAATGGTTCCGCTGCAATAGCTCTAACCGCTGCGCTGATGTCCGGCTGCTCTGGAGCGCCGACGGAAGGCGCCCAGCCGAGCGACGGCCAAACCGAAGACGAGCTGCAGAAGAATGCGTTCGCCAGCTCCGTGAGACACCTGCTTCTCACGGTGGGAGAAGATTTCCAGCACGGAGGGGACGTGTTTTCGGTCGCGTCGGCCACGCCCATCGAGAACGCGCTGCGCGGCTACGTAGCGACCATCTACAAGGACGATCCGGACACGATCAAAGCGTTCACGTACAAGATCGGCTCTCACGTCTTTGAGAGCGACGGCCCGATCGCCGGAACCGTGTCCAACAACTTTGCGTGGAACGTCATCGAGAACGATCTGAACATGAGCGACGCGACCGATAGCAAAGCGAATGTGGCGAAGGCGAAAAAAGCCTTCGACACTCTCACGCGTGCCGGCGCGGTGTTCGGCTTCGATGGCAGCCAGCAGAGCGGCTGCGCGGCCCCCACCGACTTTCTGCTCGTCATCGATCCGAAGGGGAAGAAAGTCTACACGATCGAGCTCACGCCGTGCAGCGAGTCTTGATCCTGGCGTAGCGCGTCTGTCTCCGTTTGTTGCTAGCCTCGCCCGACGATGCGAACTGCGGCATCCGCGATGGCATGTCTCAGCGCGTTCGTGTGGGGCGCTGCGTGCTCGCTTCTTCCCTTCAATGACCTGAAGCCCACCGATGGCCCATGGGGCAATGGGCCTTCGGACGCCGCAGCGGAAGCCACGAGCGAAACCGCAGCTCCTTCTTCCGCCTACGCGCGAGCGGTGCTGGACGATTCTCCTGTCTCCTACTGGCGTCTCGAGGAGACTTCCGGAACGGTCGCGCGCGACGAGATGGGACGCCACGACGCTACCTACGAAGGAAATCCAGCGTTCGGTGAGCCTGGCGTGGGGGGAAGAGCAGTGCTCTTCAAGGGGCGAAGCACGCGACTCACCCTAGGCGACGCCTTCCGCTTTGCCGACCGATCATCGTTTTCGCTCGAGTGTTGGCTGAAGCCCAACGCCATTGCCAGCGACAGCGCGCGTTTCATCGTAAGCAGGCGCACGAGCACCGACCCCGAGCAGGGCTACGCGATTTACTACTCGGTGATGCCCGACAGCGGGTACGTGCTGTTCGAGCGCACGGTGGACAGCGCTCCGCAGGGCTACGCCTATTCGCGCGACCTTGTCAGAGACACGTTCGCTCATCTCGTGGCAACGTTTAACGGCCCGTCGCAAACGACGCGCCTCTACGTGAACGGCGTGCTTGCAGAGGAAAAAGCCTCCGCGGGAGCTATCGGAGACGGAAGCGGCGTGTTCGCGTGGGCGAACAATGGGCGGAGCGCGGATTCGACGGATTTCCAAGGGGCGCTGGACGAGCTCGCGGTTTACGACAAGGCGCTTTCTCCGTCTCAAGTCAGCGCTCACTACGCAGCCGGTACCAGGTAGGAGAGCGATGTGCCCGCAACACACAAGCATTGTCGAAAACAAATACAAGTTGTCGCGGTGCGCCGCTAAAGACTGCGAGATCGCGCGCGAAACTGGCCGTCTTGGGCCGTCCTGCGAGTTGGCACGACAGGTGCGTTGTGGGTGGGACATGACACGAGCGCACCTGACGCGAAGCTTCGCATGCATCGCTCTCATCGGATGCTCGGCGGACCAAACGGCGACCGAATCCGGCGTTGGGGCGGGAGGTGGCGGCCCGGGAGGAAGCCAGGCGGCAGACGGCTCCGGGGACGGCACCGGCACAGGCTCCGGCGTCGGGTGCGGCACACGCTGCGAAGGGGGAGCGAGCGACGGCGGAAACCGCGACGCCCAAGCAAGACCGGACGGCGCGCCCGGAGCGGTCAGCGAGTGCTCCCAGCCGCAGCCCGACTGGGTCTTCTGCAGCGGCTTCGAGGAAGGATCGTTCGACATCTGGGACAACTACGATCGTCCCGGAGCACCCACCGAAACGTTGCCCACCGACCCTGGGCCCTTCAACAACGGAGGCAACCACGTCCTCCGGCTGTACGCTCCCCCGGGCCGCAGCGGCGCCGGAGTCACCAAGGTGCTGACGACGGGCCACGATCGCCTGTACGCGCGCTGGTACATGCAATGGGAGAACGGCCACGACTTCGCCGCGCGCAATCACGGCAGCGGCATCCACGCGGGACCGCACGACTTGCTGGGCGTGTCTGGCAATCGGCCGAGCGGCAGCAATTGGTTCAGCTCTTGGCTCGAGCCCAATACCGACAATTCGCAGCTTCAGGCGTACACGTATTATCCGGGCATGCACATGGATTGCGCGGACCCGAACGGCGCGTGTTGGGGTGACGGCTTTCCGTGCATGTACGATCAAGGGCAGACCTACTGCAAGATCGCCAGCGAACGCCCGAAGGTCACCGCTCCGTCGTTGCAAACGGGGCGCTGGTACTGCATCGAGATGGAAATGGACGGCGGCATTCCCACACAAACCGCGGCCGGCGCCAACGGTGTGCTCGACTTCTGGGTGGATGGCCTGGAGATCGGTCCCTGGAACAATCTGTGGCTGCGCAACACTCCGGACCTCAAATTGGACATTCTTTGGCTCAGCACGTTCTTCCACGGAGACCACGCCGACGTGGGCGTTCGCTACGACGACGCGGTGATGAGCACGAGCCGAATCGGTTGCCGATAGGTCGGGAGAAACATTTCCATTGTGAGCTACCATGAAGTCTACGCAATGGACGAGTCTTCGCGCTACGAGCGCACTAAGCCAACCATTGACGGTAGCTCGTGGCCATCGCAGGCAAGACTGCTCGTGTTCTGGGACGGCGGCCACGTGTCGTACTGGCTAGGCGACGAGGAGACGATCACGGTCGGCCGTTCGCGCGACTGCAACATTCACATCGACCACATCTCCGTCTCGCGCGTTCATGCGCGTATTTGCGGTGGTTCGAACATCACCATCGAAGATCTCGGCAGCTCGAACGGCGTTCGCATGCGTGGTGTGCGCGTCGCCCCGCACATGCGCCACGGCCTTCAAGACGGCGACACCGCGGAAGTCGGTTCGGCGCTCGTCGTTCTTCAGCGCGCGCCAAATGCGACGGGCCCCCAAAACGAGGCCGCCGATCGCCGTCCTTTGGATCAAGGGGCGCTTGACGCGATGCGCCTTCTCGAGCTCGTGGCACCAAGCGACCTGAACGTGGTCTTTCTTGGCGAAACGGGGGTGGGCAAGTCCTTCGCCGCGGAAGACGTGCATCGTCGCTCACGTCGCACGGGGCGGCCCTTCGTCAAATTGAACTGCGCCGCACTTCCCGATCAGCTTCTCGAGAGCGAGCTTTTCGGGTACGAGCGCGGGGCCTTCACCGGTGCGCTCAAGACGAAGCCCGGTCTCCTCGAGCACGCGAACGGCGGCACCGTCCTGCTCGACGAGATCGCCGAGATGCCGACCGCGACCCAGGCGAAGCTTCTATCGGCGATCGAGGACAAGGCCGTCATGCGTCTTGGAGGACTCGAGCCGCGGGCGATCGACGTGCGGTTCCTCGCCGCAACGAACTCGGATCTCTTGGGCTTGGTCGCAGCGGGAACGTTTCGGAAAGACCTCTACTTCCGTCTCAACGGAGTGTCGTTGACGGTGCCGCCGCTGCGGGCCAGAAGCCACGAAATCCCGGCGTTCGCCAACGCGTTCCTTCGAGAGGGCACAGAACGCATGGGACGCGACCTCATGGAGCTGTCGGTTCCGGCCGTCGCTTCGCTCGTCCGCCATGCGTGGCCGGGCAACTTGCGCGAGCTCCGGGCGGTCGTCGAGCTCGCGATTGTGCTCTGCAGAGAGCGGACCATCTTGCCGGAGCACCTGCGATTCGACGTCCCGCGCACGCCGGAGCCCCTTCCGCCTCGTGACGCGAGTCCGGCCGTCGCCGAACAGAGCTCCTCGCCACCGGCGGAAGCGGTTCTTCGAGACGAGGTTCAGGCGCTGGAAAAGCGACGGGTCACCGAAGCCTTGGAGAAGGCGGGCGGCAACCAAACGACGGCGGCGAAGCTGCTCGGCATCTCGCGGCACGCGTTGATCCACCGCCTTACGAGCTTCGGCTTGCCGAGGCCACGCAAAGGGCCTCGCTCAGAATGAACCGAACGAAGCGGCCGTCGTCGATGCGGGTTTCTGCGTCGAACCGGTGAGGAGCAGAACGGCTGCCGCCCCGAGCGAAACGACGGACACCGCCAGCGCGACGTCGGCGATGACCGCATCGCGGCGAACTCTATGAATGTCGTCGCTCGTGCAGCCCGGCGCTTGGGCGCAGCTCGTTCGCAAATCGGTGAAGCGGCCGTTAACGGAGACTCCCAAGACCGCAAAAACGCCGAGCGAGATGAGGCCGGTAGCGCCGAGCGCGTACGCGAGCACCGAAGGCTTTTCATGATCCGTGGTCTCGGGCGCCGGGGGTCCATCCGGCGAAGGGCCCAGCGGAATGACGGCGTCGATCCTCCGCGCCTTCTCCCCCTCGTGAACGACGAGCTCCAAAATTCGCTCTTTGCCCTGCGACGTGGCGAGACGCAGCGTGCGCTTGCCTGGATCGACCGGGAGCGCGAGCCCAGTGATACGGTCCGCGACGCGCGCGCCGTCGACGTGTACGGTAACGTCCGACAAGTCGTTACCGCGTTCGTCTCGAACGGTGACGATGAGTGTCGGCTGGGCCGCATCGACCTCGGAGAGCCAGCCCGCACACTCGTCGCGAAGAACCGCAGGGCAAACCTCCTCCGAGCATGCACGAAAGCGGGCCTTGGCAACGAGAAACTCCCCGGCGTGGCGCAGCTTTTGGCCCTCGACGTGAGCGGCCAAGCACACCGTCTTCGTGTCTTCTCCCCGGGCGGTTTGCGAGATCGCCATCGAGGCCGCAAGACCAAGCGCAAGCCTCAGAAGCCGCTTGCCCCATTGGATCATCGTCGTCAAATGCACTCTGGTTTGTACCGCTTCGTTCCATCAGGATCCACGGTGTAGATGGGCGGAACGCACTTGTTGGGAGCGCCCGTTGGCGCATTCCGCAAGCCTGCCGGACGCCTGGGCGCCGCTCGGGGAACGGGCGCTCGCGAGGAGACCTGCGGGGCCTCGGGGACACTCGCGATGCGCGCCGGCTCGGCCGGGGGCGCCTCTCGTCGCGCCGTCGGCGGGGCATCCGGAGTTGCCGCCTGCGCGCTCGCCTGGGGATCGACTCTGGACCTTGCTCGTCCCATGGTCACGGCGGCCCCGACGGAGGTCGCAAGCGCAATCCCAACCACGACCCCTGCGCGCACGAGCCATCTCGGCGCCGCTCTTCCGACCGGGGAGGAGGCGGCCTTTCCGCTGGGCTCGACCTCGATCCTCGTCGAGAGCGCCGAAGGTGCAGCCGGCTGAAACCCCGGCCGCCGCGGGATGTCGACCGCCTCGCCGTCGCTCGCAGCGACGATGTCGAGCGTCTCCTTGATCGATCCGCTCTCGATGTCCACGAGCCTATTTGCGCGCGCGCGCAGGTCCGGCCCGGCAGTCTCCTCGACCCACTGACCAACCTCACGCGGGCTCGCGAGCGGGCCGACCGCCTCGAGCGCGGTGGCGAACGCGAGAGCGGTCGGGTACCGGTCCTCCGCACGGGCGGCGAGCCCTCGGAGAACGACCTCGTCGAGGCCCTTGGGCAATTCGGCGAAGCGGCTCGGTGGCGACACCTTTCCGTCGAGTACTTCCGTAACGACCGCTCCCGGATCGTCCCCCGCGAAGAGCGCTCGGCCGGCGAGCGCTTCCCAAAGAACCACCGCGGCGGCGTACACATCGGCCCGTCGGTCGACGAGCCCCTTGCGCAGCTGCTCCGGCGACATGTAGCGAAGCTTGCCTTTGAGCTGCCCGTCCCGCGTCGACTGCAGACGAAACGCCGCCTTGGCGACGCCGAAATCGATAACTCGCGCGACGCCATCGCTGCCGACGAGGATGTTCTGCGGGGACACGTCGCGATGGACGATCCCGAGAGGTTCGTCCCCCTCCCCCTTCGCCTCGTGCGCGCCGTGAAGACCGTAGAGCGTCCCGGCCAGGATGCTCAACGTGACGCGGGGAGCAGGCGGGCTCGGGCCTCCCCAAGCGGCCTTGAGCAGGCGGGCGAGCGATTCGCCCTGGACGTAGTCCATGACGAGAAAGAGCTCCCCTTTCTGAGCGACGACATCCAGAGTGGCCACCACGTTCGGATGGTGGATTCGCGCCGTGAGACGCGCCTCGTCCAAGAACATCGCCACGAACTCGGGGTCGCGCGCGAAATGGGCATGAAGCCGCTTGATGGCCACGCGACGGACGAAGCCGGCGGGCCCGCCGACGCGCCCGAAGTGCACCGTCGCCATCCCTCCAGACGCGATCTCGTCGTAGAGCGCGTAGCGACCGATCTCTCTGCCGCGGGTCCGGAGCCCCTCATCGGCCATCCGGGAAAAATAGCACACCGCGTGCGGTTCTACATGCTCGCGTCAGGCCGAGGTTACCACCCGGAGAACGCGCCAAAAAGGGCGCGTTACTTCTTCGCGCCCTGGAGCACGAGCATGTGAAACTTCGAGAACTCCGTCTGCCCGAGCGTGAAGAGCACCTCGACCAAGAGGCGGTAGGGCGTATTCGAATCCGCAATGACGATCGCCTCGGAGTGGCTGGCGTCTTTGCCCGTCGCGAGCCTCACTTGCTTGTCGCGCTCACGCCAGCTCTGGAGCGCGTTCGCGAGCGGAACCACGTACAAATCGTTCGGGCCGCTTCGCTTGTATTTTCCTTCGATTCCGTGGGTCGCGTCGGCGGGAACGGGGCACACCACGTTGTCGTCGACGATCACGTGGCTCTTCGAGACCATGACCGCGACTCCCTCTTGGGAAGCCTCGGTCGTGAGAACGCTCTTTGGCATCACGAGATCGCTGGACTGCGGGAGCGAGGCGGTGGACGCGCTCATCGTCTTCAAGAGAAAGACGAGGATGATGGTCATCATGTCCATCATCGCCGTGATGTTCAGGAAGTTGATCTCAGGCTCGAGCCTTCTCTTGTTGATCTCCTTCCGCAGAATGCGCTTGTACGTCGCCATGGACGCGGGCTTTGCCCGCGGGAGCGGCGCGCGCGGCGGAGGCTGACCACCTGCTTGGGGGGGCTGCATGACGTACCTCCGCCTATCTCGCGAGCCCGAAGTTTACGTCGGGGAAAAGACACCCAGGGCCGGCCCACACACCCTGCTTGTCGGGCGAGCACTCTGCGGCGTCGTCTTTGCGGACGGCGTCCATCGTCCCGATGATCGCCTGGAAGGGGATGTTCGGGTTGGCGCTCACGGTGACGGCCATTTCGTCCTTGAACCTGTCTTCCAGACCCTTCAGCCGCTTGGCGCATGCGGTGAGGGCGTTGTAGTCGTAGTCGCCATCGCGCTTTGGAATGGCGAGCCCCGGGCCGCGGTCGTTGCAACCCGGAGCCACGTTCCCGCCAGCCGCCTTCACGCTGAAGCCATCTTGCACGACGATGACGGTCAGACTGAGCGACGGCTGATCGGGCTTGGACGATCGTGAGCCGCCGGCGCGCGGAGGCGAGGTGTCGATCGTCGCCGTGAAGGTGACGCTGACGGTCGCGAGCACGAACATCAACACGTTCATGATGATGTCGAGGAACGGCACGATATTGAGCTCGCCGCCTTCTTCGTCAGGCGCAAGCTCCTTGGGCTCGGACAAACGGCGGACTTTGCTCCGCTGCTGGGCGCTCAGCCGCTCGGGTTCTTTGGGCATGACCCTGAGACCCCCTTTTAGTAGTTACCGGGGCGGGTCTGAATCGAGAGCAGATTGAAGACACGCTCCTGCGTCGCGTCCAGATCGTGCTGAATGTTCTTCGAGCGCTGATGAAGAATCAGGTGCGCGATCATGCAGGTCACGGCGATGCCGAGACCGAACGCGGTGTTCCACATGGCCTCGGCGATGCCGCTCGCGAGGATGCTCTGGCGCTGCGCGGCCGAAAGGCCCGGAGCACCGACGGCGCCGAAGGTGTGAATGAGGCCGAGCACCGTTCCGAGCAGGCCGACGAGCGTGGCGATGTTGGCGAGCGACCAGAGAGAGCCGATGCGCTTTTCGACGGCGGGCTTGAGCTCCCCCATCTTCTCGCTCATCGCGGCGTCAATCTCGTCGGGACCTTTGTTGGCGTGCGTGAGGCCCGCCTTCACGAGCTGCAGCGTGGGATAGTCACCGGCGTCGCAAAGCTTGATCGCACGGTCGATGTTGCCAGCCGTGACGAGCTTTTTGATCTGCGCGAAGAACTCCTTGGAGTTCACCCGGTACTTCCCGAGCTGGAAGGCAGCACGCTCGATGATGAGCGCAATGACGACTGCGCTGACGACGAGGTTGATGGAGAGGAACGTAGGGTTCTCTTTGAACGCCTCCACCAGGCCGGCGCCACCACTACCCCCACCCGCTGCAGCCGGCGCACCACTCAGAAGCGATACGAACATCCGCGAAGCTCCTTTCCTCTATCCACGGCAATACTTGGGCGACAGAAATCCTACGCGCCTGCCCAGCGAAGCGACGATACCGCCTCTGAATCTGCGAAGTCAACGAGACGTCTTCGCAGGCTTGAGGCCGCTCCGGACCCTTCCCAGGAATCCATATTTGGTGTGCGACATGGAATATATGTCTTCCAGTGACACGACAAACTTTCACAATCCCCGTGATTTTGGAGGTTTTTGCTCCCACTCGACTTGCCCCAACGCGCGATTTCGCCCAAACCAGGTTGACGGGTATGCGTCCAACCCGTCATCCTCAACCCGCAAGCGCAAAGGGCGCGAGCGAGACGCTCTGTCTGAACGGCAGGCGCGGCTTTCTCGACAACTGCGAGCTTGCTTCTTCGCAAACTGTGAAGCTAACGTGCCGCCCGAATCAGAATTTGCGCCCGGAAAGAAAGTTCCGGCATTCACAATTTCTTGATTCGGCGCGCGTTGACGCCCGCACTCGTTTGGACAGACCTCACCGCGACGGCGCGCCTCCGACTTAAGGAGCGCGGTCTACAAAGAAGACGGAGAAAGTCACATGGCCGGCATTTGGAAGCACTATACGGATGGTGGGTGGGGGATGCACATCATCCTCCTTTGGTCGATCATCACGATCGGCGTCATCATCGAGCGCGCCCTCTATCTGTATGGGTCGTCGATCAACAAGGATGTGTTCCTCGCGACGATGCAGAAGTGCATCTTGGCCGGAGACGTGGCCAAGGCCGTAAAGATGTGCTCCGCCGCGAACGCGCCGCTCGCGCGCATCGTGCAGGCGGGCCTGGTGAAGGTGAACCGCCCGGACGAAGAAGTTCAGGCGGCGATGGACGAAGCGGCGCTGCGCGAGATTCCGCGCATCGCGAAGCGCACCGGCTACCTCGCGCTGCTCGCCAACCTCGCGATGCTCACCGGTCTCCTCGGCACCGTGTCGGGTCTGATCCGCAGCTTCGGCGCGGTCTCCGGTGAGAGCGTGGAGGCGAGCCAGAAAGCACGCATTCTGGCCGAAGGCATTTCGGAAGCGATGAACTGCACCGCGTTCGGCCTGATCGTCGCCATCATCGGCCTCATCGGGTACGCCGTGCTCAACGGCAAGACGCAGGCGCTCGAAGACGACATCAACGAGGCGAGCGTGCAGGTGCTCAACCTCGTCGTCACCAACCGCCAGAAGGTGAACCTGTCGGGCATTCCCCAAGCGGCGTGATGGCCAAGTGACGGGCGGGTCATCCGTATGACCCGCCCCTCTCGTCCCAACTCGAAATTCGGAGTTCCCGATGGGTGGCGTAGACGTAGGCGGCGGCGGTAACAAAGGGCGAAGGGCAACCGACTCGGAGATCAACATGATCCCGATGATCGACCTTCTGATGGTCACCATTTCGTTCCTCCTCATCACGGCGGTGTGGACGCACATGTCCCGTATCAACGCGGATGCGCAGGTTCCCGGCCCGCCAAGACCAGATGTCGAACAGGACAAGGTGGAACCGGAAAAGCAGCTCCATGTAGAGATGCGCCAGCCGGACCACTTCACGCTCGTGTGGAAGCAGTCAGGCACCATCATCACGACCATCGACGTGCCGCGCAAAGACAGCATCGAGAAAATGCCGGGCGGCAGCGCCAAGATGGTTCGCTACAAGGATCTCGGCGACAAGATCGAGAGCGAGTGGAAGACCGTCGGCCAGCACCGCGATGGGACGGACAAGAAGTTCGACCAGGCAATCTTGCACACCGACAACGACACGCCGTACGTGAACATCATCGGCGTCATCGACGCGATTTATCAGCCCAAGCGTGACTACAAGGTCGGCGCGCGCGACGAAAAAATGCCCGCCTTCAACGTGACCTTCGCGGTGAACTAGCCATGACAATCCAAGAACCCGGCCGCAGGCTGATGCACTTCGTCCCGCTCAAGTTCGTCAAGAAGCGGGTCACGGGGGGGGGGCATCGTGCGCCGACCGCAGCGCTTTCGCTGACGAGCATGATCGACTTTCTCGTCGTCACGGTGGTCTTCCTCCTGATCACGTTCGACGCGTCCGGCGAAAAGCCGCCCTACAAAGGGGTTACGCTCCCGGCGGCCGAAAATACGCTCGACATGATCAATGCCCCCACGGTCGCGGTCACCGGGTCGCTGATCTTGGTTGAAGGCGTGGCCGCCGGAAATACGCGTGCAATCGAAGACAGCAAGCGTCTTCAGCGCATCGACGAACTCTTCAATTTGCTCAAAGGCAAGCGCGAGCTCTGGAAGCAGCTCAATCCCGGCAGGGACTTTCCTGGGGTCGTGGTGCTTCAGGTTGACCAGGACGTGCAAGCGATCGTGGTCAAGAGCGTGTTCCAGACGGCGGCGTTCGCGGGGTACCCGAACGTGAGCTTCATGGTGAACGCTCTGCCGAAGAAGAGCGCTCCTCATTGAAGAATGAGGGTTCACGCGGCGGGCGGGTCCCACCATGGGCAAACCGGAGCGTGAGCCTGCAGGTCTGAAATCCATCCGGGAGTCGCGGCAAAATCGCGGCCGGCTGAACCGCATCACTCCGCAGCACCTCTTGTTCGTGCTCCTCACGTGCGGCACGGTGCTCTTGGTGTATCGGTTCGTGTCCGGGCACAACCTGGACGTGGCCAAGGACAAGCTGCTCCAGAAACAGCGCGCCGTGGCGGCCACGGTCGGCGCCGAGTGGACACCGCTCCAGAGCAAACTCGAGAAAATGACACTCGACGCCGCGACCTCCTTCAAAGGGGATTTCGTGGACTCCGAAGCGGCCCGTTTCGAGTTCCGGTCTGCGCCGGGGATTTACCTGAGGATGCGCGTGGTCGATGCGAAGGACACCGCGAGCCTGAGGCGGGCCGCGCGCGCATCGATGCGCGACTCGTTCGTGGGGGGTTTTTTGCGCGAGCCTCTGAATCCGGCGGCGTTGAAAGGCATTCCAGACGCTGGCGTGTTTCCGGATCAGCCGTGGAATTTGCGGCAAGGGTACGCGGCGACGCGCATTTTGAGCGAAGACTGGGTGCGCGAAATCAAAGACTCCGATGACGATCTGCGCTTGCGCGTCTTCGAGCAGCAGTACGAAAAAGCGATCCGGAACGAAATTCCTCTCGCCCTCGACATGATCAAAAAAGCGCAGTTCTTTTTGCTCGTGCTCGATGAAGACACGGACGCCGCAAAAGAAGCCGCCGACGGAGGCCCGCTCACCCTTGAGGCCTTGCAGCTCGTCCCGCACGATGCGCCCGTGCACATGGGGAATCTAAAAACGGGCAATGAGGCCTTTCGCCGGAAGCC
>OBEQ012113127.1_pt1 | contig 13753 bp, 12 predicted proteins | sample 1670901 | NCBI WGS metagenome assembly OBEQ01 (sample SAMEA104232315, study PRJEB22302) | groundwater metagenome | biome: forest; feature: aquifer; material: groundwater | place: USA | collected 2011-08-07 | depth 5.4 m
AATTTCCACCAGAATAAGGAGCAACAAGAGAATAAACCAATTGATCTCCATCTGGATCTGTAGCACTATGATTAAAAATTAAAGCTTCATTATTACATAAAATAGAAGGGGGATAATTTGTAAATCTCGGACTTGAATTAATAACAAAAGCCGTTTCAACACCTGGTATATGTGTTGTTAAAGTTATTCCTGTATCATCTGGCGAAACAATATTGGCAACAGATGCACCTCGACAACATCGTTGATACGTCAATGTATAACCACCTACACAAGGAGGTAAATTCACAACTGTACTATAGGTAGTTTTTTCGGTGCAAATATCTGTTGGAGCAACAACACACGGATTTGAAAAAGAAATAGGAACATTTTGGCTTCCTGTAAAAGGAATCATCACATTTTGAATCAATTGATTAGAACTCGTGAAAATTCCTAAACTTAAAGGATCATCGTATTGGGCTCCAGTTGAAAAACAATCTCTATAAACAACTATTGAAATTCGATAATCATTTCCTCCCAAATAATCATAAAACACCTCACCCCCAACAATATGATTTCCATATAAATTAGAGTTAAAAAACAAGATGATTAAAATTAAATAGAAACGCATTAAATAATATTAAACTAGAATAAAATAATAAAATTACACTATTTAATTTAATAAACAACTAAATAACATTGTTTAAAACGTTAATTATAAGTTAAATATTGTCAATATTGAAATAAAAAGACAATTTAAAAACTAAAAGAATTATTAGTATGATTATAAATGTATTTCAAATCATATCAATTCGTTTCAATTGGAACAATCTCATCTGTTGTAATACTTAAAGTAAAAAATAAAATAATTACTTCAAATTTATGTACTTACAAACCTTAATTCAGAAAAGAATATATTTAGTTTCTATTGAATGTGCTTCTTACTGCTTTTACTATACGATCTACATTTGGCAATGCTTCGTCAATTAACGTAGGTGAAAAAGCCAATGGTGTATCTGTTTGTGTGACTCTCATTACAGGTGCATCTAAATAATCAAACGCATAACGCTGCAAATGATAGGCAATTTCGGAAGATATTGAAGCTAATGGCCAAGCCTCTTCTACGCAAACACATCTATTTGTTTTCTTAACAGATTCAACAACACAATGATAATCAATTGGACGAATCGTTCTTAAATCTATAATTTCACACGAAATACCTTCTTTTTCTAGTACTTCTGCAGCTGCATGCGCCACTTTCATTATTTTACCAAAAGAAACGATTGTAACATCTGTCCCTTTTCTTTTAATATCAGCAACGCCAATTGGAATAATATATTCACCTTCAGGAATTTCTCCTTTATCTCCATACATTTTTTCAGACTCCATAATTAACACAGGATCGTTATCACGAATTGCTGCTTTTAATAAGCCTTTAGCATCATAAGGAGTTGAAGGTGTAACCACTTTTAATCCTGGAATATTTGCATAAAAGGATTCAAAACTAGTAGAATGTGTTGCCGCTAATTGTCCAGCTGGACCGTTACCACCTCTAAAAACAATAGGACAATTATACTGACCTCCTGACATTTGAAGCATTTTAGCAGCACTATTGATAATTTGATCAGAAGCCAAAACAGCAAAATTCCAAGTCATAAATTCAACTATTGGTCGTAATCCATTCATTGAAGCACCTACAGCAATTCCAGTAAAACCAAGTTCAGCAATTGGAGTATCGATTACTCTTTTAGCACCGAATTCTTTCAACATATCTTGCGATACTTTGTAAGCTCCATTGTACTCAGCAACCTCTTCACCCATTAAAAAAACATTCTCATCACGACGCATTTCTTCGCTCATTGCTTCTCTAAGTGCTTCTCTAAATTGTACTGTTCTCATGTTGTTTATATTTACGACCCTAATTTCAATATTATGGGATGTCAAAAATAACAATTTTCAGCATAAATTCATTAAAAAAATGCATTGAAATAGTAAAAATTAACTGAATTTCATTAAAAACTTTAAAAATCAACTTTACGAACCAAATTCAACCTTCTGATAACAAATAAGAATGATTATTTACAGCAATTCTAATGAATAAAACAAATTATTTTCACTTTAAAAACAATCAAATTTACACTTTCAATGCAAAACGTTGATCAAATTTTTCAAACACAATTTGACTGAATGACTTTCTTTTAAATTTTGACTCAGCCCATGATTTAAAATCAAAATATTCTAAAGCTACCGAATCCAATGAACCGTCTTCAATGCAAGATAACTGATTGTTCACCTCTTCCCAGATTGACTCTTTTTCAAAAACATCATTTGACTTAATAATTTTAGAAATAAATTGAAGAAATACTTTTTCAAATGCAAATTCTCTATTATGAGATTTTAAAAAACGTTGCGTATTTTTTAAAGCATAAGGTAATAATTGAGAATTATCCATTTCAATATGAATCAACAAATCTAGCAATTGAGTGAAACAAACAATATCCTCTTTTTGATCTAATTGCTTGTTATTTAAAATACTATTCACCCATTTTAAAGCACTTGAAGGCTCGTTTAAACTTAAATATATCGTAGCAATTTTAAATTCTAAAAAAGCTTTACGAGGCGAAGAAATTTTCTCACCATAGTTCATAAAACCTCTTTCTATAACTGGAATTAATTTTAATGCGTTTCTAAAATCGCCTCTTAAAGTCAACATGCTCATTTCAATACTATTGACACTCGAAAATAATTTAATCTGTAAATCTTCATTATTATCCATGTTAATCTTAATAGGCAATTGCTTTAATTTTTCAAGAAGAAGATTTGCATCTTTATGAAGTCCTAATTTTTCACTTACAAAAATAGCATTCGTCAAAATAGAAAAATAACTATTTGGATGATTACCAATAGCGTAATCCTCATTTTCAAAATAATCAATATTCGTTTTTAAATGAATTAAACAATTTGAGAAATCATTTACAGCAAAATAATAAGCACTAAAAATATGATGGAATAAATAATGTGTTTCAAAATAGAAATTATCTTGATTTGTTGATTTTACAAGCTCGTCAATTATTGACTTAAAATTTAAAATATCTTCTTCTGTTCTTGAAACTCCTTTTTGAGACAACAACTGGAAAAGCTGACTTTTAATGTTCCATAATTTTGAATAACTTGAACTTTGATCTAATAAATATAAATCTCTTTCTATAATTGCTTCAATATCTTTTATCGAGTTTTCAGCATATCCTTTGTTTTCATGAAGACGTTTTTGCTTTTTAGAAATTTCTAATAAAAGATTAAATCGATTATTTTTTTCAGCTAACTTCTCAGCACTTCTTAGAACTACACGACATTGATCATACAACGATTTATTATATAAAATATCAGATAAATGAAGCATTTTAAATATTTGGGCATCCACTGAAGATGTTGAATGAAAAGAATCTAAAGAGCTTAATATATGATCGTATAATCGCTTTTTAGTAATTGAAAATTTATTTAAAAAAGCTTCTCCTTTAAATGCTTTAAACAAAACTTCTTCATCATACTCAGCTTGTTTTTCAATAAAGTCAAACAGTAGTATATAATTATTTTCTTCTCCAATTTTATGTCGTGAAGATAACAGCTTAAAATATCTCTTCTCTGATTTAGTAAGAGATTTGATTAATTCGTGGATAGTATCTTTCGTTTTCATAAGTAGTAAATAAAAATATCATCTCAAAAATGTATGAAATGACCGTTTAAAAATGAACAAAAACACCAAAACATAGCAAGTTAGACATGTATAAATTGGGCGTGTTATTTGATTATAATGCTAAGGTATATAAAGATTGTTAATCAAAATTATAAATAATTTGAAATGTATAATTTATTGATTGAATGGGGAAAGATAGAAATGATTTTTTGATTTGGATTTGAAATGGGGAGGAGAGAGATAAGGAGAGAGATAAATAAATGGGGAGAGATGGAGAGAGATGGGGAGAGATGGGGAGAGATGGGGAGAGACGTGATGAATCACGTCTGTACGGGGTATTATAATTTATTTTATAAATTATAATGCTTCATCATTTCGGATATTCGAGTGATGATTTCTTCTCTGAATTCGGATGGTTCTATGATTTCTATTCCTCCAGCATAGCTTAATATGGATCGAGTGAATTCTTCAGAAATTAATATTTTTAATTGAAAAGTGGTTTTGTTCTTTCCTTCTTTAATTACTTTTTGTGAAGAATGAAAGGGTTGTGAAATAATATATTTTGCGGAAACATTATCAGCTTTAAAAATAATTATAGAAGGCTCTTCTTCACTACTTGTTATTCCTACCGCATGTTTGAAAAATAAATCTGGATCAAAACCCAATGGCTTCTCCCCTTTTTCTTCTAATATTAGAACATCTGTCATACGCTCTAAAGCATACGTCATCACATTTTTCTTATCTAAATCGAACGAAATTAAATACCATCTATTTCGATATTCTTTCAATAACAGAGGTACAACCTGTCTACTTTTGGCTTTTCCAGATACAAAACTCGTGTATTCAAAAGTTGCAATTAAATTATTTCTAATTCCTTCCAATAAAGGCGTTAAATATTCATTTCCACTTGAAGAAAGAGCGACTTCAAATTGAACAAAATTGGTTATATCTGAATCTCTTGGATCATTTGAAATAGTTATTCGGTCAACGATTTTATCAATCGCATTTCCAAATTGTTTGAACATATCGACTTCTCTAAATTGCTTCAAGGTGTTAATTGCAAACTTTATAGAAGTTACATCATCATTTGTTAACGGAATATCATTAATTGAAAAATCAGGATCTGTATAAAAATATCCGCCTTCTCTTTTGTTATATTTAATAGGGGCATCGTGTTCTAATCGCATTGCGAAAAGATCTTTTTCAATCGTAGAGTCACAAATATTTTCCCCATCATTACTTCCAAAAAGTGCTTCCTCACATAATTCTCTAATATCCTTTTTAGACGGAAAAGGTCTGTATTTATTTCTTAAAGACCTATCAATTATCCGATATCTGATGAGCGCATTTTTAATGTTAGGCATTTAAACTTTATTAGAAAATTAAACTGTTATTGGCTCTTTTGGTTGTTGAAATCCAAATAATGTATAATGTTTTATCGCTTTTACAACTTGTTCAGGAACATCTTCTTCCCAATTACTTGCATTCGCCTTAATTTTTGCGAGTACATCATCCGACATGATTGAAAGTAATTTAGGATCATATTCCTCTATTGCCTCTAATTTATCATTATCTCTCATGTATTGTAGAAGTCCATTTAAATGTTTCGGAATCCTAAGGTTTTCAAGCGTATACATCTCACCAGATTCAACGTCTATTGCTGGATAAACAAATAATTTAACATTATGCCCAAATCCACGCCCGAAAGCTTCTAATAAACCACCAGGTAAATTATCATAGTAACGTTCATCGAAAATACTGTGTAAATTATAAATACCTAAAATAACTCCCATCTTTTTTTCTTTTGCAATAGAAGCTAAATAATCAACCATTTTGTAATGTTTCAAATAGTTTGAGATCATTACTGTATAACCCAATGAGCCTAATAATTCAGCTCTATCCACAAAATCTTTATCCAATATTTTTCCATCAGCTGTTAAATCTTTTAATGTAAGCTCGAAAATAACTCTCACATTTTCTGGAATAACTTCATCTTCCAGCATAAAATGATTTAAACCAGTTTCGATCATATCAATATGAACTTTTGTAACTGGTCTAAAACGACCCCGCATTAACAAAATGTTTTTTTTATATAAAGCGGTTGCTGGTTGTATTACTTTTCCAGAAAGATCAAACATAGTTGCATCTGTCATCCCTCTTTTAACAAGATTCAACGCTATGATTCGATTATCCGTATTTTCAAAATCGGGACCTGAAACACGTAACATATCTACTTCCATTCGATCTCTGGGCAAACGATGAATCAAATTATCTAAAAATTTATCTAAATCATCATTGAAAAAAAAGGCAGCGTGAATTAAATTGACTCCTAAAATCCCTAAAGATTCTTGTTGTGCTTTATGACTGATATCATGCATTTTTATGTGCAAAATAATATCATTTGGAGGAGTTTCTACATTTAATTGAAAACGCAATCCAACCCATCCATTACCTTGGTTCGTTTTATGGTAATTTAATGCTTCAACTGTATTACAAAAAGAAAAGAAACGAGCTTCTTTGTATTTTTCAGGTAAACGAAACTTCATTGTTTCAAACTCTGTTTCAAGCATTGTTATGAGCCTTTCTTCACAAACATAACGAGAAGCTTCTCCGTACATTGAATCAGAAACTTTCATATCATAAGCAGATTGTGAAAATGCTATTGTTCCAGAACTACCACCAGCTCTAAAGAAATTCGCAACTACTTCTTGACCAGCACCTATTTCAGCAAAACATCCATATATATCTTTTGTAAGATTTATTTTTAATGCCTTCTCTTCTGTAGTTAATTTATTGTCTAACCCCATTTCTAGTAATATTGACTACAAATTTATGAAAAATAAGTTTAAAAAACAGAAAAAGATAGAAGATTGAGATTAAGGTTGTGCTTGAGGTTAATATTGAGAATAAGGTTGAGGTTTAATCGTATAACAAATAGCGTTGTCGAATTTTTTTAAAATGGTCTAATCCTGGTTTCCAAGTCAGTCTTATTTCCTTCGCTGTCATACCAGAAAGAATTTGATCTTTTAAAATATTATTTCCTGCTAAACGATTAAAAAAAGCAGGTTGATTAATAAATTCGACAGAATCACCTAAAAGAGTTTTCGCTTGAATGATCCAATTTAAATTTATTTCATACGATCTTTTTTTCAATGAACTTTGTAAATCAAAACCATTGCAAACAACATTTTCACACAATGGATTTTTAGCCCCAAAACAAGAAATTGGAGTAAAAGAATACCCTTTGAATGGAAACATGGGATGCCCGTAAACTTCAAAAGGTCTATCTGTTCCTCTGCCAATACTAACTGTGGTAGCTTCAAATAAACACAAACTAGGATACAATGTTATTGCCGTTTCTGAACGAAGATTTGGAGAAGGTGCTACTGGTAAAACATATTTAGATTTATGTAAATAATGTTTACAAGGAACGATCCAAAGTTCGCATTGCAAACTATCACTCAACCAAAACTCACCGTTAACCATTAACGCATATTCACCGATTGTCATTCCATATACAATTGGAACAGGATCCATTCCAACAAAAGATCTTTGACTAGATTCCAAAACTGGACCGTCAATATAATGACCATTTGGATTTGGTCGATCCAAAACAATAATAGGCTTTTTATTTTCAGCACATGCCTCCATTACATAATGCAACGTTGAAATATACGTGTAAAATCGAACACCAACATCTTGAATGTCATAAATTACAACATCAATATCAACTAATTGCTCAGGATATGGTTTTTTATTTTTTCCATATAAAGAAATTAAAGGAATACCTGTTTTTGCATCAATCGAACTACCAACTTTTTCACCAGCATCAGCATCACCTCTAAAACCATGTTCGGGCGAAAAAACTTTTTTAATATTTACACCTAAAGATAGTAAAGTGTCTACTAAATGTGTTTTACCAATTAAACTAGTCTGATTACCTACAATTGCAACTCTTTTACCTTTTAATGAGTCCAAATATAAGTTCATTCTTGCACCACCTAACATGGGTTGATGTAATTCATGATAAATAGTGTTTTCGATTTTAACAGTCTCAGGAAGTGGCTCAATAACAGAAACTTCTATTTTTTCTACTCTCTTTTTGTCAACCTCATTTTCAGATAATACGCTACAAGATGAGATCAAAATCAACAAAATACTTTTTAAGCACAAAAGCTTTGTGTACTTTAGCACCCTAAAAAACTGTTTATTGTCATTTGAATATTTCATATCAAAGCGAATTCTCAAAAATGAGGCCGAAGGTACAAAAGTTTCCCGACCAATTGTTCGTATCTCTATACTAAGTATTGCACTAGCAGTTGTTGTTAACTTAATTACAATTGCGGTAGTAACTGGTTTTCAACATGAAGTGCGCCAAAAAGTTTCCGGTTTCGGGTCACATGCTTTTATCATGAATACTACAGAAGGTAGTGTTTATGAATGTGAACCAATTTACAAAAATCAATCCTTTTTTCCAAATTTAAAAAAAATGGAAGGAGTTGATCATATTCAGTACGTTGCTTATAAACCAGTTTTATTTCAATCTGATAAAAAAGAAATTAAATATAAGCTTTCCAATGGTAAAGATACTTCAAAAACTCAACAAGAAATTCAAGGAGCAATAATCAAAGGAGTTGGTAATAATTTTGATTGGACATTTTTTAAAGAACATCTTGTTAAAGGGGAAATCCCCCGATTTAAAGAAAATGAAACCTCAAATGATTTGCTAATTTCAACTAGAATTGCACGTGACTTAAATTACAAAGTCGGTGATGAAATCAGAGCATTTTTCGTAAAAAAACAGCCAATAAAAAGAATGTTTAAAGTTGTTGGTATTTATGAGACTGGTCTAGAAGAATTTGATAAAAAAATTGTTATTGGTGATTTGAAAAATGTTCAAAAACTAAATGATTGGGGTATTCAAGCTTCTATTACACTGGACGACACATTAAACAAAGGTTATCTTTTAATTCGAGGAAATATTACTGGAGGAAATGGAAACTATAGATATGACTGGGGAAGAGGTTTTGAAACTACACCAGGACTTTCATTTTGTCCAATTAAAGATACACTAATTCGGCTAATAGCATCTGATTTCACGGTAGATATAAATGGAGTAAATGAAAAAACAAGTATTCCCGACACTGCTTATTTATCTATTAAAATTAGTGGAGAAAAACAAACATTTTGCTCTTTTAACCTTAACGAAAACAAAGAAATTCAGAGAAAATACCTAAATAAAAAAGGAACTAAATACTCTTTATCCTGCCCAAATAAAATGTTATTATTTGAACAAAAAGATGGAAAAGGAAGTTTTCAAAATTATGTCAGTGGATTTGAGATTACAGTAAAAAATTGGGATAATTTGGATAAAACAATCAAAAAAATAAAACAGAAAATAGAATTTATTCCAACAGAAAACTTAGAAGAATTAAAAGTAACAAGCATAATGGAAAATCAAGCTGACATATTTGTATGGCTCGGTTTTTTAGATTTAAATGTGTATATTATCTTAATTTTAATGATCATTATTGGAATTATAAATATGGGTTCCGCTCTTTTAGTACTTATCCTTGTCCGAACAAACTTTATAGGAATGATGAAATCAATGGGAGCAACTAATTGGAGTATTCGCAAAATATTTTTAATTCAAGGAGCTTATTTAATAGGAAAAGGAATGATTATCGGTAATGTTGTTGCATTAACTTTTTGTTTTATTCAAAGTCAATTCGGTATCATGACTTTGAATCCAGAAGTTTATTACTTAAGTAAAGTGCCAATAGAATTATCATTTATTCATTGGTTTATTTTAAATATTGGAACATTAATTATTTGTGTTTTAGCCTTAGTTGTTCCAAGTTTTGTAATAACAAGAGTCAATCCAGTAAAGGCGATTAAATTTAACTAGGTATTAGACCGTTTCACTCAAAGATTCGAGACATTACATTGATCATGAATTTAATCTTTTTTAGTTTTACATCTAATTTTTTTATTTAATTTAGAAGTATTCAAAATAAGGATTTGTATCTTTGTAATTGCTATGATAAAAGGAAATAAAAAAAAGTTCAATATACGTGAAATTCGAGAGCAATTTCCGGCACTTCGTCAGTTGATATATGGTAAAAATTTAATTTACTTCGATAACGGAGCTACATCTCAAAAACCTCAAATGGTTTTAGATGCCATTAATCATTATTATGCAAAAGATAATGCGAACATTCATAGAGGTGTTCATTACATGAGTCAACAAGCTACAAATGGTTATGAAGAAGCGAGGCGAACAATTCAAAATTATTTAAATGCTGAAAAATCAGAAGAAATTATTTTCACAAAAGGAACAACTGACAGTATCAATTTAGTTGCCTTTTCTTATGGTGAATTGCTTTCTGCAGGAGATGAAATCTTGATCACAGCTATGGAACATCATTCAAACATAGTTCCATGGCAAATGTTGTGTGAGCGAAAAGGATGTGTTTTAAAAGTAGCGCCCATCAATAAAAAAGGTGAATTAATCATGGCTGAATTTGATGCTTTATTGTCAAAAAAAACCAAATTAGTTGCTGTAACTCATATATCGAATGCTCTTGGAACCATTAACCCTGTTAAAGAATTAGCGAAAAAAGCACATGCTGTTGGCGCGAAAATTTTGATTGATGGCGCTCAAAGTATTCAACACACAAAAATTGATGTTCAAGATATCAATTGTGATTTCTTTGCTTTTTCAAGTCATAAAGTTTTTGGTCCAACTGGTGTTGGAGTTCTTTACGGAAAAGAAAAAATACTTGATGCAATGCCTCCATATCAAGGAGGAGGAGACATGATTTTGAAAGTAACTTTTGAAAGAACATCCTATAACGAACTTCCTTATAAATTCGAAGCTGGAACTCCCCATATTGGAGGTGTTATTTGCTTAGGTAAAGCACTAGAATTTCTTTCCCAATACGATATAGAAGCAATTCAAAAGCATGAAGTTGAATTAGCTGAATATGCTCAAGATATGTTAACAACATTTGAAGGAGTTAAAATTATAGGAGAAGCTAAACATAAGACGAGTGTAGTATCATTTGTTGTTGATGGTTTACATCCATTTGATATTGGGACTTTGTTAGATAAACAAGGTATTGCAGTGAGAACTGGTCATCACTGTACACAACCTTTAATGGATTTCTATAAAATTCCAGGTACAATTAGAGCTTCGTTTGCGTTCTATAATACAAAAGAAGAAATAGATTTTTTCATTTCCGCTGTTGAGAAAAGTATAAACATGTTACGTTGAAATATTGAATTATGACATTAGAGGAAAAACAACAAGAAATAATTCAAGATTTTGCCATGTTCGATGAATGGATGGAAAAATACGAGTACATTATTGAATTAGGAAAAGAATTACCAATTATTCAAAATGACAAAAAAACAGAAGATAATCTTATAATCGGATGTCAATCTCAAGTTTGGCTTGATTCAAAACTAGAAAATGGAAAAATGAGATTCTATGCTGATTCAGATGCAATTATCACAAAAGGGATTATTGGATTATTAATAAAAGTCTTAGACAAAGAATGTCCTGAAGATATTGCTAAGGTAGACTTACATTTTATTCGAGAAATAGGTTTACAAGAACATTTATCAATAACGCGTTCAAATGGATTAGTTAGCATGATAAAAAAAATAAAAATGAGCGCATTAATGGCGATTAAATAAAGTATTATGGAATTAGAAGATACAATTGTTAGTGTATTAAAAACAATATACGATCCTGAAATACCAGTCGATATTTATGAATTAGGTTTAATTTATGAAGTAAAAATTGACAAAGAATTCAATGTTGAAATTGAAATGACTTTAACTTCACCAAACTGTCCAGTTGCTGAGACAATGCCGAAGGAAGTTGAAGATAAAATAGCTTATATTTTAGGAGTTAAATCAGCGAAAGTAAATATCGTTTTTGATCCACCTTGGTCAAAAGACATGATGAGTGAAGAAGCTCAATTGGAATTAGGATTTATGTAAATTAGGGCATAGGTCATTGGTTTTAGGGCTTAGGGGATGAATTTTGAAAAAGTAAGGAGATGAAAAGAGTTGTTATAACTGGACTAGGGGCATTGACTCCAATAGGAAATAATTTAAATGAATTTTGGACTAATTTAAAAAATGGAGTTAGCGGTGCAGGTTTAATTACAAAATTTGACACTTCCAACTTTAAAGTAAAATTTGCATGCGAATTAAAAAATTATGACCCTAAAAAATATTTTGATGTAAAAGAACTACGAAAATACGACCCCTTTTCTCAATATGCACTAATAGCAGTTGCAGAAGCTGTAGAAAATGGAGGAATTAACTTTGATACTTTAAACAAAGATCGAATTGGAGTTATTTGGGGATCTGGAAACGGAGGAATTCAAACATTTCAAGATCAAATGCAAGAATATTGTGAAGGAGATGGAACTCCTCGTTTTACACCTTATTTCATTCCTAGAATATTAGTAGACATTGCATCTGGTATTATATCAATTAAATATGGATTAAGAGGAGTAAATTTCTGTCCTGTTTCAGCTTGTGCTACTTCAAACACGGCTATGATTGAAGCTTTTAATTACATTAAATGGGGGAAAGCTGACATGATAATAACAGGTGGATCAGAAGCAGCAATTACTCAATCTGCAATTGGTGGATTTTCTTCAGCCAAAGCACTTTCCACACGTAATGATTCGCCCGAAACTGCATCAAGACCATTTGATATAACAAGAGATGGATTTGTGATGGGAGAAGGAGCTGGAGCAATAATCGTAGAAGAATATGAACATGCAATTAAAAGAGGAGCAACTATTTACGGAGAAATTGTAGGTGGTGGTATGGCAGCAGATGCCTATCACTTAACAGGCACTCATCCTGAAGGAGATGGAGCTGTACTAGGTATGGAAGAAGCGATGAGAGAAGCAGGAATTACAGCAGATCAAATTGATCACATTAACATGCATGCAACTTCAACTCCACAAGGAGATAACAGTGAATTAGTTGCTGTTAAAAGAGTATTTGGAGAAAGGAAATCAATTGCTGTTTCTGCAACAAAATCTATGACAGGTCATTTATTAGGAGCTGCTGGGGCAATCGAAGGAATTGCTTGTATAATGGCTCTTTCAGAAAATACAGTACCTCCAACAATAAACACAATTGAAATGTCTTCAGAATTTGCAAATATATTTACTTTTCCAATGGGAAAATCAATAGAAAAGGAAATGAACTATGCAATGAGTAATACATTCGGTTTTGGTGGCCATATTGCTTCGATAGTTTTTAAGAAATATATGAAATAGTTAGATTCAAGACTATAAGACACAAGATGATAAGACTTAAATCTTACAATCTTGAATCTTTTAGTCTTGAATCTTATAATCTAATCAAATGGAAGAAATTAGAAATAAAGTTACAGAAAGTGGATTGATTAGCTTGGATTTAGCTAAATATAAACCTACACAAGATATAATTGGAATTGATATTTCTGAACAACTTTGGCAAGGTATCGTTTTAAAAGAAAAAGATTTTAGAATTTGGATCAAGGAAAACGATTGGACAATTTATAAAAATAAAGCTGTTTATATTCATTGTTCAGTTGAAGCTATAATTCCTACTTGGGCTTTCATGCTAATTTCTACACAATTAAATAATATTGCACATTCCTATCTTGTTGGAAGTAAAGAAGATATTCAAAAGCGATTAATAATGACCAATATTAAAAATGAAGATTTAATTCCATTTAAAGATGGTAGAATAATTGTAAAAGGCTGTTCTGACATACCTTGTCCCGATTTTTCAATGGTCGAATTAATCAAAATTTTACAACCAATTGCTAAAAGTATTATGTATGGCGAACCATGTAGTACTGTTCCAGTTTTTAAAAGGAAATAATAAAGCAAAGTAAAAAAAGCAGTATGATTAAATACTTTGGTTCTACTATAATTATTGTGGAATGATTAATTTTGAGCAAAAAGATGAGTCCAGAAGATTTGTATAAAATCGTATTGAATATTGATGAAAACTGGAGTGTTTCAAATGTTCAATTAGATAATAAACAAGAGGAAGTTA
>OBEQ011303841.1_pt1 | contig 13750 bp, 13 predicted proteins | sample 1670901 | NCBI WGS metagenome assembly OBEQ01 (sample SAMEA104232315, study PRJEB22302) | groundwater metagenome | biome: forest; feature: aquifer; material: groundwater | place: USA | collected 2011-08-07 | depth 5.4 m
CATTTCTTCTTGCTTTTTTCGGGGTAGATGACCGGTCGGTCACGCCTCAGGTGTTTGAAGCGACCATCATTCGGAACTTCCACCAAGTGCTGAATTTTTATAACGCGCATTGGCAGGAACCAGTGGTAGAGGTGTTCCTTTCCACCAGCGCCTTGATTGAAGACATAGTCCGAATCGTGAGTGAAAATTTTTCTGTGAAGGTGCATCCGCTTGTGATCGGGGAGGATTCCTCGCAAAGTCCAGAGTGGTTTGTTGCAATGGGCGCCTGCCTTCGCGGCTTTATCCCCCGTCGCGCTGACCAGGACCTGAGCCTGCTGGGATTGAGCGCGCAGGACGAATTCCGCCGGGAACAGATAATAAATTTCGTGCGCTTTTGGCGTATCCTGGCGCCTATCCCTTTGGCGCTCCTTGTGGCGTTCTTTATTGCAAGCAACCTTTTTCTTCAAAAGACGCGGGGAGCACTTGAAGCGAAAAATGCGCTTGCGCTGCAGGATAAACAATCAGAACAAGTACAGGGTCTTCAAGAGCAGATCAAGGAATTCAACCGTTCCGTGGCATTCATTCAAGGAGTACTTCGCATAAGGAACATCCAGACCCCACTTCTCCAAAAGATTATTTCCCTTTTTACAACCTACGGAGTTGAGCTGACGCATTACTCGTTCCAGTCACCCGATGTGCCTGTCGGCGTGAGCGGGCACGCCATGTCAGAAGATCAAATTTTAAAAATGAAGCGGGCGTTCGACAGCGATCCGGAATTTCGGTCCATCAATCTCAACCTTTCCGACATTACCCCCGACGCTCAGGGATTTTCCTTTTCATTCACCTTCCTGCTTAACTCTTCGAAGACTAAGTGAAATGTTGACTTTTCTTCCGGCCGCATTTTGGTCAGCACGAACTCTTCCGCTTTGCCCGTGCCCCTGCGGATGCCGATCCGGAATCGGAAAAATGCTTTTGTGCCCAGCGCATCAATGATCGATTGCACGCCGCGGTGGCCTGCGGCGCCCCGCCCAAAGGAAAGCCGCGAGCTTCCGATCGGCAAGTCGCTTTCATCGTGGATCACCAGAAGTTGGCCGGGTTTTTTCCGGAATTCGCGAAGCGCGCTCTTCACCGCTCGTCCCGACTCATTCATAAAGAGCGTGGAGGTCACGAGGATGCCTCTCGTTGTCTTGTGGTAGTGAAAAAGAGGCGTCGAAGCCACCGGGGATTTCTCTGCGTGCCGCTCGAGATATGCGATTGCCTCCGCGCCGACATTGTGGAGGGTATGCACATAGCGCGGTCCTGGATTGCCGAGGCCGATAATGAGCGTAGGTGCGACTATGCCTTTAGGGTTTTTCATGTGTCTTGCCCCCACACGACATGTGCACTTCGCTTTTCATACCGTCTTATTCTGTGACGCGGCGTAAGCGAAAATGTATTGTATGGTCAGTGTGAGCGTATTTTTTTGAAGAGAGCGTGTGAACGTTGCGGTGCCCGTGTAGTGTAGGGGCTTGCCCCATTATAACCGATATCCTATACTACTTCACGATGCGTAAATTCCTTGTTTCATTGGCAGAGGTGGTCGAGGTGGTGGTGGTCGCCGTGGGGGCGGTCTATTTTATTAAAACATTTTTAGTGCAGCCGTTCCTCGTGAGCGGCGCGAGCATGTCCCCCAACTTCTCCCACGGCGATTACTTGGTGGTGGATGAGATCACCTACCGCTTCAGGGATCCTGCGAGAGGAGAAGTCGTGGTGTTCCGTTATCCGAAAGATGAATCTACCTATTTTATCAAACGCGTCATTGGCCTGCCGGGCGATCGGGTCGTGATCTCGGACGGCATGGTGCATGTGACAAATCCCTCCCATTCCCACGGTGTCATCCTCGAAGAGCCGTATCTTCACGGAGACGTGAAGACCAACTCTCGCCCGGGTATGCCACAAGAATTTGTATTGGTAGCCGGCGAATATCTCGTCTTGGGCGATAATCGCTCGTATAGTTTTGATTCGCGGGACTGGGGGAAACTAAAGAGGAGCGAGATGGTGGGTCTCGTGCGCGTGCGCTTGTGGCCGTTCACGGGGCTTACAGTGTTTGCGGCGCCGCACTACGGCACCGAACACTAACGGGAGTTCTATGCCGAAAAAAAAAGAAAAAAAAGAACACGCTCCAAAAAAGGAACACACCGCCTTTCAGCCGCCGCGCGGGATGCGGGACGTCCTCCCGTGGGAGGCGCCGTGGTGGGATCGCGTCACGCGCGTCGCTCGGGAACTCGCGGAATCTTACAACTTTGCGCCTATCGACACTCCGATTCTTGAGTCGGCGGATCTTTTTGAGCGCGGCGTGGGGACTGACACCGACGTGGTGCAGAAGGAAATGTATACCCTCAAAACCAAGGGCGGGGATCGTTTGGTCCTTCGTCCCGAGGGCACCGCGCCGGTCGCGCGGGCCTACCTCGCGAACCACCTGTCCCGCCTCGCCCAGCCCCAAAAACTCTTTTACCAGGGGCCATTTTTCCGGCACGAGAATCCGCAGGCGGGGCGCATGCGGCAGTTCACTCAAGTGGGTTTTGAAGTGATAGGCGGCGCGAACGATCCTATGTACGACGCCCAGGTGATCCTTCTTTTCCAGCGACTCCTCGATGAGTTGAGGATCAAGAACGTGATGCTGAAGATTAACTCGATCGGCTGCCGCGTTTGCCGGCCGCTCTACAAGCGCCAGCTCCAGACATATTACAAGCCCCACGAAAAGAAGCTCTGCGGCGACTGCCTCCGGCGCCTCAAAACCAATCCACTTCGGCTTTTGGACTGCAAAAAAGAATCGTGCACCGAACTCAAAAAGAACTCACCCAACTTTTTCGACCGCCTCTGCGCCGTGTGCAGCACGCACTTGAAGGGGGCGCTGGAGTATCTTGATGAACTGAAAATTCCCTATAGTTTGGACAACCACTTGGTGCGCGGCCTCGATTACTATTCGAAGACCGTATTTGAATTTTTTGTGGAAGGACCCGGTTCGGAAGTGGGGGCGCTGCCCGCAGGGGGACGTTACGATTATTTGATTGAGATGATCGGCGGGCGGATGACGCCCGCGGTCGGAGGCGCCTGCGGCGTCGAGCGGCTGATCCACGTGATGAAAGCCCAAGAAGTGAAACTGCCCACCAGATCTCCCAAGAAAGTATTTCTGATTCATGTGGGCGAGCAGGCGAAGAAAAAATCTCTTCCCTTGGTTGAAGAGCTGCGAAAAGCGGGCGTTTCCGTCGCGGAGTCGTTGGGCCGAGAGTCGCTCCGCGCCCAGCTCAAAGCTGCAGACCGCGGGGGCATCGAGCTCGCCCTCATTCTGGGGCAGCGCGAAATTTTTGAAGACAGCATCATCGTGAGGAATTTGAGGACCAGCTTGCAAGAAACGATTCCCTTGCGTACACTGGTCGAAGAAGTGAAAAAGCGGTCCCGAGCATGATGAACTGCCTTTTTTGTAGTATTGCGCAAGGGCATATTCCCGCCGAGAAGGTCTACGAAGACGAGCACGCCGTGGGTTTTTTGGACATCTATCCGCGGACGCCGGGGCACACGATCATCGTACCCCGGCACCACAGTGCAACCTTAGAAAGCCTGCCGGAAGCCGAGGTGGCGCCGCTCTTCCTCGCGGTCCAGAAGATGGCGCGGACGCTTGTTTCTGCCTTGGGCGCGGAAGGACTTACGATCGGCATCAATCAAGGGGAAGTGAGCGGCCAGACGGTGCCGCATCTCCATGTGCATCTCATGCCCCGGTTTAAGGGCGATGGAGGCGGCTCGGTGCAGTCGGCGGTGCACACGCCCCAAGAAGAAACGCTTCCTGAGATCGCACGTCGTATCAAGAACCTAGAACCTAGAACTTAAAACTTACCCATGGCAATAGAATCCAGAAAAAAAGAAGGGGAAAATCCGACGGCGTTCCTCTTCCGTTTTTCAAAGCGCGTGCGCCAGAGCGGCGTACTGCTTGAAGCGCGGAGGCGAAGATTTAAGTCGCGGAACGTGAACCGCACCAAGCGGCGCAGCTCTGCGGTCTATCGCGCAGGAAAGCGCGCGGAGATGGCGCGCATGAAACGGTTGGGCGTGCAATGACTCTTCGCGAGCGGATCGAGGGGGACTGCACTGCCGCGCAGAAGTCCGGCGCCGCAAATCGCGTGAGCGTGCTGCGCCTTCTCTTAGCAGAACTCAAGAATCGCGAGATTGAGAAGCGAAGCAGGGGAGAAGACGAGCGCCTTACGGATCCTGAGACCGAAGAAGTGCTGCGGCGTGAGGCGAAAAAGCGGCGCGAAGCAATCGCGCTTTTTCTGCGGGGCGGAAGGAATGACCTTGCCTCGCGCGACGAGAGCGACATTGCGGTCATTCAGGAATATCTCCCTGCGCGTATGGATCGCGAGAGCATCGCTCTCGTGGTGCGCGATTTGATCGCGCAAGGATTGCGGGACTTCCCCTCGCTCATGAAGGAGTCGATGAAGACGTTGAAAGGAAAAGCCGACGGGGGAGAAGTAAAAGCGGTCATTGAATCGTGCCTCAAGGAACAGTAGTAAGGCGCAAGGAGCGGGAGGGGGCGGTGCGTACGCTCTTTCGCCTACGAGACCGCGTGCTCCACGAGCTTGTCCGGAGAGGCGCTCTCCGGCGGGGAGGCGGGGCGCCGCAGGTTAGGGTTTCCCTCCTGCCGCACCGGCAGATGGCGTTCTTGCGGCGCGCCTCAGTGCGGGGGCTCTTACCCCGAAAAAAGCAAGAAGAAATGGGCCATTTTCCCAATGTGCTCGCGTTCCCCGAACCTCCGGGGTTTCCCCATCCCGAGGTGCGGGGACGCTTTCTCGGGGAGGTCTATCTGAATGCCTCGGTGCTTCGTGACGAGGGGATGCCCCGGCTCACGTACCTCATGATCCACGGCATTCTCCACTGCGCGGGGTATGACCATGTGCGAAGGCGTGATATGATACGTATGGAGCGATGGGAAAAGCGCCTCATGCGGATGCTCTATCCCGCATAGAACAGTGACCGAAAGTTCTACTACCATGAGACGCGCCGCCGCGCCTCTTTTTCTTTTTTGTATGAACATAGGATCCCGATTTTTAGTAGGGCTTGATGTGGGAACCGGCGTCGTCAAAGCGGCGGTCGTAGAAGAGCATCAGGGCCGCCCGCGCCTCATCGCGGTGTTTCGAGAATTTTCTTCCGGACTGCGGAAGGGCGCAGTCGTGGAACTCACCGAAGCGACGACCGCGATCGCGCGCGTGTGCGCCGAAGTGAAGAAGGTGGCGAAGTCCGGGCTCAAGACGGTCTACGTGAACGTCGGTACACCCCACGTAAAAACCCAGCACTCCCATGGCGTGGTGGCCGTCTCCCGCGCGGACAGCGAAATCTATGGAGATGATATTGAGCGTGTGACGAAATCAAGTCAGGCGGTCAGCATGGGCCCGAACCGGATGGTGATCCACACCGTGACGCGCGAGTACGTCGTGGACGGGGTGGGCGATATCATCGACCCCCTCGGGCTTTCCGGGAATCGCCTTGAGGTGCACAACATACTTATCGATGCCTTCTCTCCCCATGTGCGGGGGCTGATCCGCGTCGTGGAACTTTCGGGCGCGAAGATCGGGGGGATGGTGTTCACCCCGCTTGCCGCCGCACGCGCCGCACTTGCAAAATCCCAGCGCAATCTCGGCGTTGTTCTTATTGATATCGGTTTCGGCACGACGGGCATGGCAGTGTATGAAGAGAACAAGCTTGCGGCAACCACGGTCTTTCCCGTCGGCGCGGGGAACATAACGAATGATATTGCCGTCGGCCTTCGCATCCCCGTCGCCGCGGCCGAAGAAATAAAGCTCCGCTACGGCTACGCCCTCGCCAAGGAGGTGAGCCAAAAAGAGTCCATTGATCTTGGTAAGCTCGTCCCCGACGCCAAGGGACCGGTATCGCGGCGTTTTGTCTCGGAGATCATCGAATCCCGCCTTGCAGAAATCTTTGAATTTGTGAATAATGAATTGAAGCTCCTGCACAAAGCGGGAGGGCTCCCGGGCGGGGCGGTCTTGGTGGGCGGGGGCGCAAAAATGCCGGGCATCACCGGCCTCGCGAAACAGGAATTGAAACTCACGAGCCAAGTGGGACTCGCACTTGCGGACGAGTGGGATCCGCAGAGCAAGGCATCATTCCCCGACGCGTTCGAGGATCCCGACTTGGTGAATGTCCTGGGGCTTTCCCTCTGGGGAGCCGAACAGGAAGGATGGCGGCCGAAGAGCGGCATATCATGGAAAGGAATAAAAAGTCTCGCGCGCTATTTTTTACCGTAGAGCATGAAAAAGAAATCTCACCGCAATCGCGTTCCGGCCTCCGCGCCGCGGAAATCCAAACCCTCGGTTCCCTTGGCGAGGATCAAGGTAATCGGGGTGGGCGGCGGAGGAGGAAATGCGGTTTCGCGGATGAGCCGCAATTTTATCCGCGGCGTCGAATTTGTCGCGATCAATACTGACCATCAGGATCTCGATCACTGCGGCGTGCGCCGCCGCGTCTATATCGGCAAGAATCTCACGCGCGGCTTGGGCACGGGGATGAATCCCGATTTGGGGCGCCAGGCGGCAGAAGAGAACCGCGCGGAAATCGCGGAGGCCGTGAAGGACACCGACCTCGTCTTCATCGCCGCGGGACTGGGCGGCGGGACGGGCACGGGCGTCTCGCCGGTGGTCGCCGAAGCGGCGAAGCAGAGCGGCGCGCTCACGCTCGCATTTGTGACCAAGCCCTTTGCGTTTGAAGGAAGCCAGCGCCAGCGCATCGCGGAAGAGGGTCTCATGAAATTAAAAGATAAGGTGGACGTGATGATCGTGGTGCCCAACGACCGGATTTTTACCATCATCAGCAAAGATACCTCCCTCGTGAAGGCCTTCGAAGCCATCGACGACGTGCTCAAACGCGCGCTTGAGGGGCTCGTGGAGCTTATCGTAACCCCGGGCATCATCAATCTCGATTTTGCCGATGTACGGAGCGTCATCCAGGACGCCGGCACTGCGGTCGTGGGCGTCGGTATCGCGGGCGGCCAGGACCGCGCCGTCCGCGCGGTGGACCTCGCCCTCCATTCGCCCCTCCTCGAAGTGAACCCCGAGGGCGCGCGGGGAGTCCTCCTCGGCATCTCGGGGAAAGACCTCAAAATGACTGAGATCAACGAGGCGGCAAAGCTCGTGTCGCAGACGGTCGATCCCGGCGCGCGGATTATTTTCGGCGCGTACTATGACCGCCATCTGAAGCCGGGCCAGCTCAAGGTCACGGTCATTGCGACCGGCATCAACGGGCAGATGTCCGCCACGTCTCTCTTTGGAGGTTTCTCCCGCGAGCGCAAGGAATCCTTTTCTCCTTCCCTGAAGCCCGCGTTTCCCTCGGAAAAAAATGCTTCAAGAGCTGATCTCGCTGACCGGCGCGAGCGGGGAGAGGAGGGAAAAGAATCTGGCGAGGCGTCCGCAGAAAATCAAAGCGGAGCAGAGAAAGGCATAAAGCCGAAAGCGGCAAAAACCGACGCCGACGTGTGGGACATTCCGACCTTCTTGAGGAGGAAAAAGCGCTAGCTAGCCGCTATTCCGCCTCCTCGATCTCTGAGGGCCGCTCAAGCGTGAGCGGTTCAGCGTCGATGCCTTCTCCCGTGATGCGGAAGAGGTCTTTGTCGATCTTGCCGAACTCTTTCGATGCGCTGTTGTAGGCCGACACGGTGATCCCCAAGTTCTTGCCGAGTTTCTGTAGATAGCTTTCATACGTGCCGAGGTGCTTGCCGAGATTTTCCACTTGTTTGATGATCTCGCGCGCCTGCTCAGAAATTTTCTGGTTCTTGAGCCCTTGGAGCACGGTCTGGAGATACGCGAGGAACGAAGTGGGGGAGACCACGATCACGCGTTTGCGCGCCGCATACTGGACGAGGTTGTTCGTATCATCCTGCACGGCGCCCACTTTATTGATGAGCAAATCATAGTAGACGGCCTCCGACGGGATGAACATAAAGGCGAAGTCCATCGTATTCTCTTCGGGCTTCACGTATTTTGCGGTTTCATCAATCCGCGTTTTGAGGTCTTGGATGAACGCGCGCTCGTACTGCGCGCGGACTGCGGGTTCCCGCGCCTCGAGGATGCGATTGTAATTTTCCAAGCTGAACTTTGAGTCGATGGGGATGATGCGCTTGTCGATCAAGACCACTGCGTCCACGATGACACCGTTCTTGAACGGATACTGCATCTGGTAGCTCCCGGGCGGGAGCACGTTCTTCAATACGGCTTCGAGGTAATATTCGCCGAGGATGCCGCGCTGTTTTGGATTTTTCAAAATATCCTGCAGGTTCTTCAGCTGGTCGGCGAAGCTCACCACTTGGCGGTTCGTCTCGTCGAGCTTCGCGAGGCGTTCGCTGATCGAGGCGACGAGCTTGACGCTCTCCGAGAACTGGTGCTGAGTTGCGCGCCCCACGTCTTGGAGCCGTTCGCCCATCGTGCGGTTCAGTTCATGCAATTGGTTTTGGATGAGGAGCAGCGATTCGCTTTCCTTGTTGTTCTCGCGCGGCCGGAGCGTGCGCGCGAGATAGAGAATACCGCCGACAAGGACGGCGAGCACGAGCGCCACAAGGCCAATTTCAAGCATTTCCCGAGGAATGATTTTTTTCGAGGCGGCGCCGTATCTCGCGGAGCACCTCTTCCTGCGACTCGAGGTGTTCGAGGATCGCGCCGATCTCGCGCTCCGCCTGCATGTTCACTTCGAAGTCCGCCTCCGCGCGCGCCTCGGCGTGCCGCCCCTGGAGGTTCTGTCCGATCATGAGGAGCGGGAGGAGGAGCAACTGGATCATGTTCGAAATAAAGAGCCATAGCACGAAGGCGGGAAAGGGATCGAAGCGGAGCTCTGCGGGGCCGATCGTGTTCCAGAGGAGCCACAGCAGGGTCCACAAGAGCACGAGAATAAAAAACCCCATGCTCCCGATGTGCTTCGTGACCCAGAGGGCCGTGCGCTCGAGCGGGGAGAGCCGCTCGCGGTGTTCGCGGTTCACGTTCCGGATCGGCGTCCGGCGGGCACGCAAGTCTTTGAGCGTAGGGGTGGTCTCCGGCATGGTAATTCCATTGTAGCTCGCAGAGCCCATGAGAACAACAGCGGGGCGTAGGGCTGGGGATTTCTTTTTTGCCGGCCCGCGGCGGAGTTTTACAATAAAGGGAGCGGGGGTTGTTTTCTGAAAGGGAAAATAAACAATCTTCACAATCTCACTTTGGAGGCAAGAATATGAGCGACCAGATGCCCGTGTGGTGCCATCGGTGCCACATACGAATTGCCCCGTATGATCTCCGGACGGTCTTTCGCGGGAAGGACTATCACCGGCACTGCTTCCTGAAAATGGTTCAACAGGAGACGCAGGAGACGTTGGAAATTTCCCGTCGACCACGAACAAGAATGGGGTCCGCCACCACTCCGCCGTCTACGCCATAGCAGCGCATCGCGGAACGCCCCTCGGATTTCTGGGGAAAATACTCAATAAAGACATCAGAAAGGCTTCGGTTGCTCCGAAGCCCTTTCCCTCTTTGGGCTTTGGGATATGCACAAGGCCCTTGCGTTTTCCCTGAAGAGGAATATTATTGACACAGCTGGGAAGACGCCTCCTTTCAGCGGGAGGGAGACACGATTCCCTTTACGACCAACCCCCTAGACGAAAGGTGCCAATATGGGAGCGCAAGCAACTATGCTGTTTGATGGTGCAGATTGTGCTGGATGTCCGAAACGTATCAGACCGGGCGAGGACAGGATTATCCACGGAGTGGATGACTACCACCTGGAATGTTACGAAAGGGACGTGAAATCGGGGAAACTGGTGGTCGCCCCGATTCGCTTTAGGCTTGGCTTTAAGCTCGTCGGTCCTCGGTCCCCTGCCATGGCGAGCGTGTGACGAACGATGCCCAGTTCGTCAGAAAATGAGCAGGAGCTCTCTAAAAAAATCCCATGAAGGGATATGACATCTCGATTTTAGCATCTAAGTTTCAGAGGGTCTCCGGTTGCCCACCGGGGACCCTCAATACAAAAACCGCCTCAGGCGGCGTTTTTATTTTGTTTTTCTACTCTGCATTTCTCGGCATTCGCGTTTCAAGTCACTAAGAAGTTTGTGTCAAAAATGCCGAAGTAAGAATCATTGATTTTTTCTCGTTGCTTACCCACACGATTGCCTTGTCTCGCTTAAACCATGTCATCTGCCGCTTCGCATAGCGCCGCGTGTTGCGGACGATCGCGGCTCGGGCTTCATCTTTCGTAGAGCTGCCGTTCAAGTGGGCGATAATTTCACGATAGCCGATGGCGTCGAATGCGGCCGCGCGCGGGCCGTACCATGCGACGAGGCGGCGCACTTCCGCAACAAGCCCGCGCCGGAACATCAGATCGACGCGCCGGTTGATCCTTCGCTGGAGTTCTTCGGGCGGCACCGCAATCCCAATTTTCAAAACGTCAAATAACGGCTCGCCCCGTTTTCGGCTCGCTGAAAATGGCCTTTGGGTCGTGAGCACGACTTCCAATGCGCGAATCACGCGCCGGGGATTTTTTCGGTCGACAATATATTCCGCTTCGTGGTCGCGCCGTACGAGTTCTTGAAAGAGAGTTTCCAATCCTTCGCGCGCAAGCCGCCCTTCAAGTTGTCTACGAAGATGCTTATTCGGTTTCACTTCGGGAATCTCAAGGTTTTCCGTGACGGCGTCAAGATAAAGCCCCGTGCCGCCGACGAGGATCAGCAGCCGCTTCTTGTGCAGGATGCGTTCTATGGCCCGCAGCGCATCGCGTTTGTAGTGCGCGAGTGTGTAGTGTTGACTCGGATTTTTAATGTCGATCAGGTGGTGCGGAACGAGCGCCTGCACTCTTTTCGTGGGCTTCGCCGTTCCTATATCCATGCCGCGGTAAATCTGCCGCGAATCGGCGGAGACGATCTCCGCTCCCTTTCCACGTCGCATTATCCATTTGGCTATGTGCACCGCGAGATCCGACTTCCCGCTCGCCGTGGGACCAACAATGGCAATAATTTTTCTAGCTTGACGAATCTTCATCATGTGCAGTATACAAAAGAAAGAAGGAGGTGCGAGCAGATGATACGACAGATTCTCGACAGTATCGACGTGCCCCTTGTCATCGGGTGGGTCTTGCTCGGGGCAGTCGTGGTTGCGGTGCTGTTAGGGAGACGCCGCAAGACCGACAAGAAACCGCCATCCATTTTTCCGTAGGCCACTTCTCTGTGGCCCCCGTGCAATCCGAAACCCCCGGCAGGAAACTGCCGGGGATCTTTTTTATATCACCTTCTCCGCAATTTCTTTTCCGATTTTTTCTACAAGCGTTTTGAGGGTTGTTTCACCGTCCTGCTTGTCCACCATAGCTTTAGCGTCGGCGGAGCCGCGCTGATAGTGGCGTACGCTCACGGTGTTATTGTTTTCCTCTTTCTCGCCCACCACGAGCACATAAGGAACTTTTTGGACTTCCGCCTCGCGGATCCGCTTGCCGAGGGTGTCGTTCGCATCGCGAATCTCGACGCGAATGTTGCTCTCGCGAATACTCTCGAATACTTTTGCCGCATAGCCGGCAAACTTTTCGCTGACGGGAATCACGACTGCCTGCACCGGTGCGAGCCAGAGCGGGAATACGCCCGCGAAGTGCTCGATCATAATAGAAAGGAAACGTTCGATGGAGCCCATAATCGCGGCGTGGATCATTACGATGCGTTCTTGTTCTCCTTTCTCATTCACGCATGTAAGGTCGAACCGGTCAGGCATATTGACATCAAGTTGGATGGTAGCGACCTGCCATTCACGCCCAAGCGAATCTTTTGCCATGAAATCAAGCTTCGGGCCATAGAACGCCGCCTCGCCGATACCCTCAAACGTATCAGCACCCTTGGTTTTAATAATTTGACCAAGGATATTTTCTGCCGTAGCCCATTTTGTCTTATCTCCTAGATACTTTTCTGGATGCTGTGGATCGTGGCGCGAAAAACGGACTCGTAAGTTAAAACCAAATGCGCCATAAAACTCATACACGATATCCCAAATTTTTAAGAACTCACGCTGCGCTTGATTCATTCGACAAAACACATGCGCATCATCTTGTGTGAAGGCGCGCGTGCGGGAGAGGCCATTCAATTCGCCGGTCTGCTCGTCGCGATAGCACATAGTTGAGTTTGCATAGCGTTGCGGAAGTTCGCGATAACTCCACGGCCGCCGGGCATAAATTTGAGTGTGATGCGGGCAATTCATCGGTTTCATCGCAAATTCATGCCCCTCGCGGGTTTTGATGCGGAACAAATCATCTTTGAATTTATCCCAATGACCACTTTTTTCATAAAGGTCCTTTTTGGTGATGTGAGGAATTTCCACTTTCTCGTAACCGCGCACCTTGCGTAACTCCCATACAAAATCATCAAGGAGATTGCGAAGAATAGTGCCTTTCGGCGTCCACAGGGGGAGTCCTGGTCCCACAAGGTCCGAAAAAGCAAAAAGGTCAAGCTGTTGCCCGAGCTCTTTATGGTCGTTTTCGCGCGCTTCGTCGGCGGGCGCAGGCGCCGCGCTCTTATGAGAAGGGTTCTTATGCGGTTTTTGGGACACATCTTTTTTCATTACGGTTATTATCTCTTTTTCTGCCCCAGTTGGGAAGAGCGGCACGCCCTTCACGATTTTCGGAGGGCGAGATATCATAAGAGAATGCTCGACATCAAGCTCCTTCGGGATGAGCCGGAAAAAGTGAAAAAATCCATTGCGACGAAGAACGCCGACCCGGCGTTCGTGGATCGGTTCTTGGAGTTGGACGACGCGTGGCGGACGCTCGTAAAAGAGCTCGACGACCTGCGCGCCGAGCAGAAGAAGTTGGGCGAGAAACGCGACATCGCGGCGGCAAAAGAAAATAAAGAGCTTATCAAAACGAAAGAATCCAAATGCGCGGACATCGAAAAGGAACGGGAAGTGGTGTGGATGCAGATCCCGAATCTTCCGAGCGAGGACACTCCCATCGGCGCGAGTGAAGCAGACAACAAGGTGCTCCGGACGAGGGGCGAGCCGAAGCAACTAGGTTTTGAGCCGAAGGACCACCTCGCGCTCGGAGAAGCCCTCGGGATTATCGACGTGGGGACTGCGGGAAAAGTTGCGGGCACACGCTTTGCCTATCTGAAGGGCGATCTCGTGAAGCTCGAGTTCGCGCTTATTGGGTACGCCTTGAGTATTTTAACGAACGAAAGCATCCTCAAATCCATTGCAGAAGGGATTGCGCCGGGGCACAGCGCAACGCCCTTCATTCCCGTAGTCCCGCCCGTCATGATCCGCCCCGATGTATTCGAAAAAATGGCGCGGCTTGAACCGAAAGAAGAGCGCTACTACATTCCCTCCGATGACCTCTATCTCGCAGGGAGCGCCGAGCACACGCTGGGACCGCTCCATATGGATGAGACGATTCCCGAAGCGGACCTGCCCGTGCGGTATGTCGGATTTTCCACAAGCTTCCGGCGCGAAGCAGGTTCGTATGGAAAAGACACGCGCGGCATTCTCCGCGTGCACCAGTTCGACAAGCTGGAGATGGAAAGCTTCGCGCTTCCCGAGCACGCGCGGACAGAGCAGGACTTCTTCGTGGCGATCCAGGAATATTTACTGTGGTCGCTCGAGTTGCCGTACCAAGTGGTTTCGATCTGCACGGGCGACATGGGCGCTCCCGATGTGCGCCAGATCGACATTGAAACGTGGATGCCCGGGCAAAATAGGTACCGAGAAACCCACACTTCAGATTTAATGACCGACTACCAGGCGCGCAG
>OBEQ011189123.1_pt1 | contig 13748 bp, 10 predicted proteins | sample 1670901 | NCBI WGS metagenome assembly OBEQ01 (sample SAMEA104232315, study PRJEB22302) | groundwater metagenome | biome: forest; feature: aquifer; material: groundwater | place: USA | collected 2011-08-07 | depth 5.4 m
CTTACCCTTTGGAGCCAGCCTCTGCAGTCTCTTTCGGAACTAATGAGTTTTATTTCCCTTGGTGATGAAGCCCAAACAAAACTAATGGGATTTGTAATTATAGTTCTTGGATTTATAGGATTATGGAAATTATTAGCTTACTTAAAGATTAACGATTGGGGGAAAGCCATAGGCGCAACATTTTTTATATTGAATAGTTTCTTCTTACTAATGTTTGATGGTGGTCAATTTTCCTTGAATTTAGCTTATATAGCTTTGCCATTCGTATTCCTTAGTTTTATGAATTTACTAAAAACTGCCAGATGGAAGGAAAGAGTTAGATTTTCTCTAATGGTTTTGCTGGTTTCAATATTGGATATCAGGGTTGTGTTTTTATTATTAATAATACTTGGGATTTATTTAATATTTAAAATATCTTATAAATTATTGCCTAATCTATTAATCTCTTTTGTCTTTAACGTCTTTATTTTAATTGGGTTTCATGCCTATTGGATATTTCCCTCCATACTTTCCAAAACGCCTAACTTACCTCTAACTTATGATAGATTATCTCAAGTTAATTTTTTGAGTTTTTCTTCAATAGGTCATTCAATTTTCTTGCAGCAACCTCATTGGTATAAGAATATTTTTGGTCAGATAAACCATCTGCAATTTGAATTTATAGCGATTCCAATACTTGTGTTTTTAGCTCCCATCTTGATCAGAAAAAATTTTACCATTGGGTTCTGGCTAATTATCGCAATGGTGGGGATATTTTTAAGTAAAGGCTCTCAGGATCCTTTTCCAGGCGTTTATTTGTGGTTGTTTGGACACTTCCCGGGTTTTTCCCTGTTTAGGGATCCGGTGAAATTTTATTTCCTGACTGCCTTAGCATACAGTGTATTGATAGGATTTACTATCAATGCTGTTAGTAAGTTGAAATTTGCTGGCAAGGTTGCAAATTTTGGTATTAAAGTCATCCCCTATTTAATTTTTCTATATCTGTTGTTTCTGACCCGTCCTATTTATTTAGGTTGGATGACGGGTATGATTTCTAAACCAATATATTCTAATGAGTACAAGCAATTATCGAATATTTTAAAAGCGGACCATAAATTCTCGCGGATTTTATGGGTACCATCTCAAAGCCCTCTTGGCTATTCAAGTTTGGACCACCCTCCAATTCAAGCATCCAACCTAACCAATAAAAGACCTTTTGCAATTGGGACAAAAGGAACTTATGAAACTCTTAATTTTTTAAGAGAAGCTCCTTTTATGGGGCAACTCCTGGGGGTTGCCGGAATAGGATATATAGCATACCCTTATCTTGACTCGAGAAGAGACAATCTGCATCCCGATAATATTAAGTACTATTATACTTTCTTAGATCAACTTTCAAAAAGACCGTGGCTTTCAAAAGTAGAAGATTCCCCAATTCCGCTTTTTAAAGTTAGTGCATATCAAGATAGATTCTTTATCGCTCCCAATTTATGGTGGGTAATTGGATCAGATTCTATCCTAGATGAGGCAACAAAAAGTGTACGTTTAAAGCTTTCCCAAAATGCCTTGATTTTTGCAGATGAATATCCAGGATTAGGTAGTAGAATTGATGACTTACCGAAGGCAAAGATCATTCTGAATAATAAGACTAATTTAGATTTGGCTGCAAGCTTTATAAGGTCATCTAATCTGATTTTTCCTGCTAAAAATTTAGACTTTGATCCCGATGTAACATCGGGGTGGTGGAAGAGAGAGGGAATAGATTTGATAAATTGGCGTAATTTCCTCCAAACTAAATACGGTATTGATAATCAGGATTTTGATTTGGGAGGAGGTTGGGCAGTAGGGGAGGGGAGCAGAAAATTGAAAATTGATAATGGAAAATTGAAAATTGGAAATGTTTTGCTGGTAAGGGTTTTGGAAAGCTCAAGAAGTGGACAATTAAAATTTTCTCAGGGAAGTCAGACTATTGGTAAAGTTGAAACAAGAACGGAAAATACTAATATCAGGTGGTTTGAGATAGGTCAATTGAAAGATAAACAGGAGTTAGAAATTACATCTTTTGGTGATATTAATGTAATTAATGCCTTAGCAATTTTGGACAAAGATGAGTGGAATAGTCTCAAGGAAAAAGCTAATGGGTTGCAGGGGAGGATAGTAAGTTTTGATGAGAAGAATGTCCAGAACGATAATAGTCTTACAGTTACCTATCAGAAAATAAATCCAACTAAATATATAGTAAATGTAAAAAATTTAGCTCAACCTGCATTTTTAGTATTTTCTCAAAATTATGATAACTTATGGAATTTAAACGATAAAGCTTCTTTGCCTATCTATAGTTTACTGAACGGTTTTCAAATTGATAAAGATGGACAATATGTAGTGGAATTTAAGGCACAAAAATTTGTTTATCCTGGTTTAATAATCTCCGGATTAACCTTAGGGGTTTTAGTTCTACTTTATTTACTTACCTCAACTAAACCGGCTCGGGCAAATTGATTTTGAGGATCTTGAGTCAGAACCACGGTAAATACCTCTTTAGCCTTTTCCTTATTTCCCAAGCTTAGATAAATCACTCCCAAGTTATTTATTAAATTTACGTTCCTGGGATTAATTGAAATAGCCTTTTGCAGGCTTTCCAATGCTTTATCATAAAGTTTTGCTTGAAAATATAGAGCTGCTATATTTTGATAGGATTGCCAAAGATTAGGGTTGAGCTCCGCTGCTTTTTGATAATACTCTAAAGCCTTGTCCAGTTGACCCATTTCTCTATATACATTTCCGCCATTATGATAAGCATCAGCATAGTTTGGTTTTAAAGCAATGGCAGTCTGAAATTCTTGCAAAGATTTTTGCTTATCGCCCCATCTGCCATAAACATCGCCTAAATTATTATGAGTATTTGGAGAAGAAGGGGAAGTTTTACCGGTGGCTACCCATAAATTATCTTCATTTTTCCAGTCGATATTTCTAAATATTGTTCTTGTAGCAAGTAAGATAATGATTACTACAACCAAAGTATAATCCAGCCACTTAAGTTTTAGCGATTGTGATAATTTAATGATTGCCCAACCTACCACAGCCAGAATACCCAAAATGGGTAAATATATGTATCTTTCAGCTACAATCCAGTTTAACCTAAAAGGGGTCAGGGTGGGAGCCAAAGCTATGAAGAATAGTGACAACCAAAAGAAGATAAATTTGTTTTTTTTGAAACTAACTAAAATACCTCCTAAAAATATCAGGGTAATTAAAGCTCTTATTGCAAAATTAACCGGATCAAATGCTAATTCTGAGTGATAAAGAGTTAAAGTTTTGGGAAAAAAGATTAATTCAAAATAAGATGTTACAGCAACAATCAGAAGTACAACTGGGTTATCAATACCTTTTTCCTGATAATGAACAGTACGCAAAACTGTTTCTCTTTCAGGTAAACCAGCTAAAACCCGCATAAGGAAAAGTAGCGTTATAAATAAAAATGGGATGGATTTTTTCCAGTTCTTTTTGAAATTACCAAACAAAAGCTCCCAAATCGGAAAAATAATAAAAAGAAATAGAGGCATTTGCGGGTGTGACATGAAAGATAAAATAAAACTTACTAAAGAAGCAAAGTAATATTTTCTATTTGATTTTGATAGTAGATAAAACAAAAAACTTAAAAGGAAGAAAAAGGTATACTGGGGATAACTTCCTCCTGATACCCAGACAACTGCCTCGGAAATGGCCGGGTGAATAGCAAAAATTGCAGAAACTATCAAAGCCAGTCTTTTGGAATACAGTAGGTTAAAAATAGCATAAATTGTTAAAACTGAGCCTAAGTGTAAAAAAATATTTATAGATCTAAAAACAATAGGGTTTAATCCACTAATATGAAAAGCCAGCCAGTAGAAAATCAAACGGATAAAACCAAAAGGGTTGTAGGTAAAAGCAGATTTAAGATTTCCTACGTTCGGGTTATTAACAATTTCAGCTAAATCATCCGAGAGAAAAGCATTATTTAAACTGTTAGCGTATGTAACTATTATTAAAAATAAAAGTAATAATAAAGCAGGCCAGTTTTTTTTAAACTGTACCTGAAACATTATAGGCAGATTATCCCCCCTTTTCAGTATAGTCTTTATGAGCAATTAACAAACCAGATATATTAGGAAATATATAAGAGATAGGAGTTGTAAAGTAGTATAGAGCTTGTATTATAGGAGTATACCAGGCGATTTTATTGAATGGAAGTTTAATCCCTATCCCTCTTACGGTATATCCCCGTTTTGTAAAATCACTTACTTTCCAAAGTGAATGATGTTGGTCAAAATAATTTTTTGAGGGCATTTCAAGCCAAACATTAGGTGTGGTGATAATAACCCGGCCATCTTTTGCGATAATTCTATTGATCTCCTGAAGAAGTTTCTCTCCGGTTTCCTTTTTCATATGCTCTATCACCTCACTACAAATAATCACATCAACACTGTGATCTTTAATAGGTAGTTTTTTTCTTAAATCTGCCTTAATCAGTTTATCGTAAATATTATATTTTTTTGTAAAGGATAGAAAGTTGTCTGAAATATCCATACCTATTAATGTGGAGTTTGTTAGATCTCTTTGGATTCTTATTAAAAAACCAACCATACCTTTACCACTTCCTATATCTAAAATTGTTTTGTTTTGTAAATCAGGAAATAAAGCAGATAAGAATGGATGATAAACTGTAGGGTGGGTTCCTCCGAAGGAATCGCAATTGACAACTTTCATATTAGATATTATACACTTCTTGTTATAATAATGAGGTATATGCTTAAATCTATACTTTCTACGGCTACTTTTAAACAATCCCGGATTACTATCTCAGGGACTATTTTAAATGGAACTTTAGGCGCGCTTTTTTATATACTTTTGGCAAGGTTTTTGGGTCCTTCTGACTTTGGATTATTGACTGTTTCTCTGGCGACACTTGTTCTATTTGCCGATATTGCCGATATCGGGACCAATACCGGCTTAATCCGCTTTGTTTCAGCCCACTTAGCTGAGGATAAAGATAAGGCCATGAGGTTTTTAAAACTAAGTTTGGAGATTAAACTGGTGGTTTGGTTGGTTTCATTTTTAATCTTCTTCTTTTTATCCCCTACAATAGCTATTCATTTTTTTCATAAACCGGAATTAATTTTGCCTTTTCGTCTGGTGGCAGTGGGGGTAGGAGGAGCCTTACTTTTTTCTTTTGCCACATCCACCCTTCAGGCATATCAGAAATACTTTTTATGGAGTAGCATAAACATTTTTACTAATCTTTTAAGGTTATTATTTATTCTATTTTTAGGATACACATTAGCTGCGAATGTCCAAACCAGTTTGCTTGTTTATATTCTGTTTCCTTTTTTTGGCTTCTTTATTGCCCTGTTTATTTTACCTACCAGACAAATATTGTCGGCAAGAGGAGAAACTGCTTTAGCCAGGGATCTCTTTTCCTATAATGTCCCGGTGGCAATTTTTACTATCATTTCAGCATTTTCTGCCAGATTAGATACCTATTTAACAGCGCATTTATTAAACATAAAAGAAGTAGGAATATACGGAGCCGCCACCCAGTTAAATCAAGTGATGCCGCAGCTGGTTTCAGCAATAGGGCTGGTGGCAGCTCCTAAATTTGCCAGTTTTCAAAATAATAAACAGATGCTTATTTATATGAAAAAATTACAGGTTTTAGTGACTTGCTTATGTGTTATTGGAATTCTTGCGATTCCAGTAATTATTTATTTAATCCCAATAATTTATGGGGTGAACTATGCGGAAGCAGTGACACCTTTTATTTTTATATTTTTAGCTATGTTGGTTTTTTTATTCTCAGTTCCTATACATAATAGTATTATTTTTTATTTCAGCAGGCCGGATGTTTTTATCTGGATAGCAATTGGTAACTTGTTGATTATTGGAGGGCTAGGGTATTTATTGATATCAAGCTTTGGAATAATTGGAGCATCAATTACAGTATTGGTTGGCACCAGCTTTAATTTTATCTATCCTCTAATTTGGGTAATGATTAAGTTAAGAAACGGACAGAAATGAAAATCTGGGCTAATACTATTGTACATAATGAAGAAAATTTTATCTGGTTTAGCATCATGAGTGTGGTGGACTATGTTGATAAGGTGCTGATTTGGGATACAGGGTCAGATGATAAAACTGTACAGATAATTAAAGAGATTCAAAAAATTAAAGGTGAAAAAATAATATTTAAAGAGATAGGGGAGGTAAATAAAAATCAGTTTACTAAAGCAAGACAAGGGATGTTAGACAGATCAGATTGTGACTGGATACTTGTTTTGGATGGAGATGAAATTTGGTGGAGGAAATCAATTAAAAAATTAGTAAAAGCTGTTAATGAAAAACCTGAAATACCGGGAATCGCGGTACCAATGTTTGTGCCGGTTGGTGATCTCTATCATTTTCAGGAAGAGGCAGCAGGCCGGTATGAATTATTAGGTCGCAAAGGCCATTTAAGTTTAAGAGCAATAAATAAAAAAATTCCAAGTCTGCATGTAGATTGGCCTTATGGAAGGGAGAGCTTTTTAGATGAGAATAACTTACCCATACAAGGAAGTAATATCATCTTTTTAGATGCACCTTTTCTTCATGTAACCCACCTGAAAAGATCAGGCTTAAAAAGAAAACATAATAAATTAAAATTGGAATTGGGTAATGAAGTCTCAAGAGACTTCGAATTTCCGGAAGTTTTTTTACTGCCCTATCCTAAAATTATCGCTTCCCCCTGGGTTAAAATTTCGGGAATCAACTTAATTAAATCTAGATTACTAACTCCACTCAGGAAACTTAAGAGGAGATTTAAATGAATTCTTCTCAAGCCTCAGATACTTTGGAATCAATGAGTCAAGCCATCTGGTATAACCAGTGGACTTTAAAACTGTTTATTAAATATCTACGCGGCAGTATTTTAGAAGTTGGATGTGGTATTGGTAACTTTACCAAGACTTTGACGAAATATGGCCAGGTAACTTCAATAGATATTAATAAAGATTATCTGGATTCTACAAAGCAATTAGTTAAAGGCAAAGCGTTAATAGGTTATGGAAATATAGAAAAGGGAGATTATTTTTTTAAAGATAAGAAATTCGATACTGTAATTTGTTTAAACGTATTAGAACATATTAAGGATGATCAAAAGGTTTTGAAAAATTTGAATAAGCTTATTAGAACAGGAGGATTACTGATTTTGTTGGTGCCGGCGCATAAGTCTCTTTTTAGTGAAATAGATAAGGCCATTGGGCACTACCGACGCTATCACAAGGATAAATTGCTTAAAGATATTAAGCATGCCGGTTTTAATATATTAAAATCCAGAAGATTAAATTTTTTGGGCGCAATTGGATGGTTTTGGGCAGGCAAGATTTTAAGGCAAAAAACTGTGGATATAAAAAATATTAAAATTTTTAATCTGTTTGCCCCAATTTTTTTGAGTCTGGAGGGTTTATTAGAACCCCCAATTGGTACATCTTTATTAATTATTGCAAAAAAATTTAAACAATGAAATTATCAATAATCATTCCAGTCTATAACGAAGAAAAAACCATAGGAGAAGTTATAACAAAAGTTGTAGGTGTTAAAGTACCATCGATAACAAAAGAAATTATAGTTGTTGATGATGGATCAACAGATAGTTCAAAATTTAAAATCCAAAATTCAAAGTTGAAAGGAATTAAAAAAGTTTTTCATGAAAAGAATCTGGGAAAAGGAGCCGCCATTAGATCAGGAGTTAAAGTTGCTACTGGAGATTTAATTATTATTCAAGATGCCGACTTAGAATATAACCCTGAGGATTATAATAAACTACTGGAGCCAATATTAAAAAAAGGAGCAAAAGTGGTTTACGGTACAAGACTTACGAGTTACCCTTTGATAGTGTGGGGGAAGAATAAAACTGTTTTGCCAACACACCTGATTGCGAATAGATTTTTAACCTTTCTGACAAATCTTTTATATGGCAGTAACCTTACAGACATGGAGACTTGCTATAAAATATTCACAAGAGAGATATTTAGAAAAATTTCAATTAAGTCAAACCGGTTTAATTTTGAACCGGAGATTACAGCTAAAATTTTAAAACTGGGAGTATTTATAGTTGAAGTACCGATTATAGTTAAGCCGCGTACATACAAAGAAGGCAAAAAAATTAATTGGCTGGATGGTTTGATAGCTATTTGGACGCTGGTCAAGTATAAATTTTAATGAAAATAGCATTCTTAAGTAGGTACCAAAATAGATTTAAAAGAGGCGCTGAAAGTTTTGTTAAGGAACTATCGGCTCGACTTTCCCAAAAACATGAAGTAGATGTTTTAACAGGAAAAGATGCGGATTCTTTAAGCAAGGTATTAAAAGGTAACTACGATATTGTTGTCCCGATAAACGGAAGGATCCAGAGTATTAAATTTTCCCTGGCAAGAATTCTAGGTAAGCATAAATTATTAATTTCCGGTCACAGTGGTAAAGGCTGGGATGATATTTTAAACATTGCTTTGGCTAAACCAGATGTTTTTGTGGCCTTGACAGATTCTATGGCGCAGTGGGCACGGGGTTGGGCCTGGGGTAGTAAAATTGTAAAGATACAGAATGGTGTTGATATAGATAAATTTACACCTGTGGGGGAGAAATTAAATTTAGATCTGCCCAAGCCAATTATTTTATGTGTGGGGGCTTTAGTTTGGTATAAATATCATGAAAAAGTAATTATAGCAGTGAGTAGATTAGGAAACGCTTCTGTTTTAATAGTTGGTGAAGGAGAAGAAAAAGATAAGATAGAAAAGCTGGGAAGGGAGCTTTTAGGAAATAGATTTAAGGTTGCTAGTTTTAAATATAACGATATGCCCACAGTTTATAGATCCTGTGATTTATTTACACTACCATCCTGGGAAAGAGAGGCTTTTGGCATGGTATACCTTGAAGCATTAGCTTCTGGCCTTGGTGTAATTGCTCCGGATGATTTATCAAGGAGAGAGATTATTGGTGATGCTGGAATATTTGTTGATACTGAAGATTTAGACGAATATAGTGAGGCGATTGAACAGGGATTGAAAATTGATTGGCAAGATAAAGCTTATCAACAAGCTAAAAAATTTTCCTGGGATAAAATTTCCCAACAATATGAAGCACTAATGTTAGATATGGTAGGTAAAAATAAATGATATCGGTTTGTATTGTTAATTTTAATGAAGAGAAAAAACTTAGGCGCTCCTTAGAAAGCATTACTGATTTTGCCAAGGATATTGTGGTAATTGATTTAGGATCAACTGATAATTCAAAAAAAGTGGTTGAGCAATTTAAAGGTAATTTTTTTACACATCAGGTGGTTAGTTATGTAGAGCTGGTTAGAAATTATGCAGTTGAAAAAACTTCGGGAGATTGGATTTTAGTTCTTGACCCGGATGAGCAAGTTTCTTTGGAGTTAAAAAATAAATTAAAGGAAATTACCGAACAGGATAAATATATGGCAGTTAATATCCCTCGGAAGAATATCTTTTTTAATAAATGGATCGCTCATTCGAATTGGTGGCCAGATAGACACATTCGATTTTTTAAAAAAGGAAAAGTGAAATGGAGCGATAAAATTCATAGCTATCCAAAGGTTGATGGAGAAGTTTATACACTTCCAGCAAAAGAGGAATTGGCAATTGTTCATCAAGGGTACGAAAGCATCAGTCAATTTATAGACCGGCAGAACCGTTACTCCCAAATTGAAGCTAATAATTTGTTTGACCAAGGAGAAAAATTTTCCTGGTTTTTATTCTTATGGAAACCAACCAGAGAATTCCTGGTAAGATTTATCAGGCATGCAGGATTTTTAGATGGATTTCATGGTTTTGCTTTGACATATTTAATGATAATGTATCAGGTTCAAGTTGTGATTGAACTTTGGGAGCTGGGAAGGCAAGAAAATTGATACTAGCTATTTTAATAATCGGTTTAATTTTAAGGCTGATTAGTTTAAATCAAAGTTTGTGGTTGGATGAGGCGATTAATGTTTTGGCTTCCAAAAATTATTCTTTTCTCGCAATGATTGCCGAATACGCCAAGGGAGATTTTCATCCTCCAGGTTGGTTTATAATTTTATGGTTTTGGACAAAGCTTTTCGGTTACTCTGAGGTTGCTGTTAGAATCCCCTCGGTTATTTTTGGGGTAATTTCAATTTATGTGACTTATCTTATTGGAAAGAAGTTAATTTCTAAAGAGGTTGGAATTATTGCCGCTTTAATAATGTGTCTTAATCCTTTGCATATTTATTACAGCCAAGAAGCCAGGATGTACTCTTTAGCAACTTTGGTTGTAGCAATAAACATTTATCTATTTATTAAGTTAATTAAACAAGAAAAGATCAATTACTTTTATTTTATTCTTAGCAATTTTTTAGTACTAATGTCGGATTATGTCGCCTATTTCATTTTTCCTGCTGAGTTGATGGTCTTATTCTTGATGGGGAAGATTGCTTCGCCCCGCCAGAGGCGGGGACTCGCAATGACGTGGGTAGGCTGTTTAATTGTCAGTATTATTCTTAGTATTTGGTGGTTACCTACATTTTTAGGGCAGCTAAATGTGGGATCAGTAGCATCTGCCAATTTACCAACCTGGAAATTTGTATTGGGTACTTTTGATATCAAAGCAATCCCACTAACTTATATTAAGTTTATCATTGGGAGGATTAGTTACCCGGATAAATTAATTTACGGATTAATATTACTGCCAATCAGCATATTATACTTATTTCTATTAATTTATGGAATAAAAACTTTGCGTAGTATAGAAAGAAGTCTAATCCTATGCTGGTTACTGATTCCGATAATTCTGGCTAGTTTTGTGTCACTGTTTATACCTATCTATAGTTATTTTAGAGTACTATATGTGCTTCCGGCCTTTGTTATTTTACTGGCTGTTGGCATATCAGTACTTAAAACAAAGTTAAAATATGGAGTTGTATTCATAGTAATTTTAATAGAACTGTTTGCATGTTCTGTTTATCTTTTTAATCCGGCCTTTCATAGAGAGGATTGGAAAGGATTAGTTAGCTTCTTGAAATCAAAAAAACCAGCAGTTGTTTTATTCGAAAGTTCAGGTACTTTATCGCCTTTTGATTATTATGCAAAAAAAGATTTAAATGGAAAAGGAGCTTTGAAAGATTTCCCGGCAAAACAGGATCAAGATATAATTGATTTAGAGAATTTACTAAAAGATCAGAAGGAAGTTTACCTTGTTAATTACTTAGTACAAATTAGTGATCCTGATAGACTGGTAGCCAAAAAACTTATCAAGTTAGGATATCAACAAGCAGAAACTAAGGATTTTACAGGACTAGGGTTTTTATATCATTATGTTTTAAGATAAAAAATGAAGTACCCATTTTTAATACTCTGTACAGTTATTTTTGTTCATGTTTTTATTTTAACTAAGTTAATTTATTTCCCTTATCCTGAACTGTTTATTTACCCTTACCTAACAAATCATGGACTAAAGCCATATAGTCAAATATTAGACCAGCATTTTCCCGGCTTAATGTTTCTTCCTATAAATCTAAATAATTTGGGTATGAATAATGAAATAATTGCCAGATTCTGGTCAATTGGAGTTATTGTTTTAATTCATATTTTGCTTTTTTTCATTGCTTCTAAAATTTTAGGAAGCAAACGAAAAGCCTTACTGGTAAATTTGCTGTATCTGATTTGGCAACCGTTCTTTGAAGGATGGGTGCTTTGGATTGATTCATTTCTGCCGATTATGCTACTACCAGCTTTTTACAGTTTTTATAAGAGGAAGATTTTGCTAACCGGTTTGTTGTTGGGGTTGGGGATTGTTTTTAAGCAAACGCTGATTCCGTTAGCCGGAATGGTACTGCTCTATCTTTTTTGGGAGGTGAGGGGGATTGGGGGTATTAGGGTGAATTTAAGATACTTAGCAGGACTAGTTTTGTCTGTTGCCTTAATGCTTACTTATCTTTTTAGCATTGGTGTATTAAAAGATTTTTGGTATTGGACAGTTGTTTTTAACTTAACAGTTTTCGCCAAGTTTGGTACCAGTTCACCTGCTACCGTTGGTTTTGTCACCAGGCCTTTGCTAGTTTACAGCGGCGGTTTATTACTCTTGTTCCTTAAGGAACAAAGACTGGCAACAATCTTGCTGATATTTTTACTAGGTTCAATGGCTGGTATATTTGATAGGGCAGATTATGTTCATTTTCAACCATCACTGCCATTTGTGCTGCTTGCTACAACTTTGGGTATTTACCAGTTCAACAGAAAAAATGTTTTAAAAATTCTCCTGCTAATTTATTTTGTGATAGCAGCATGGTGGTTAAACATTTTTTATAAAGGTCATCTTGGCAGTAAAGTTTTCTTTTTTGACCAGGACACCAAAATATTGGCTTCTAAGATAAGAAGTTATACAAAACCACAAGAGAAAATCTTTATCTTTGGAGCAGTGCCACAGCTTTATCAGATGACAGATACAATGCCGGCTGGGAATATCTTTGTTTTTCAATTCCCCTGGTTTCTAAAAGTAGCGCAGGGGAGAGTACTTGATGGAATAAAACAGGATAAGCCAAATATTATAGTTTCTGATAGAAGTGTCAAAATACAAAATCAGCCTATTACGGAATTTGCTAAAGAGATAGATCAATATATCAACGAAAATTACGAATTGGCAGAACAGGTGGGAACTACAGAAATTTTGCGCCGAAAAAGCCCTTAATCTGATACAATTGATTAATGCTACGTGTTGGGATGGATATTTCACAACTTGCTCATCTGGGTGGAGTTAATGTCTACACTAAGAATCTAACAGATCAACTGGCCAAATTTGATGATTTAGAGATGGCTTATTTTTATTCATCACTAAGAAAACCTTATCACGGAGGACTTAAAGGTGTTAAAAAATATAAGTTGCCACCAACACTGTTTGAGATGCTTTTTAACAGATGGAGAAATGTTGGAATTGAGAAATTTATTGGACCGATTGATGTTTTTCATTCCAGTGATTGGACTCAACCCCCATCAAAAGCCAAAAAAGTAACTACCTACCATGACCTGGTACCAATAAAGTATCCGGAATGGTCATATCCTAAAATTGTTTCAGTTCACAGAAGACGATTACAAATAGTCCAGCGGGAAATTGATTTGGTTATTGCAGTATCAGAATCTACAAAAAAAGATTTAATGGAAGTATCATCCATACCGGAAGAAAAAATTAAGGTGATATATGAGGCTCTAACTGGAGATTTTAAGCCGCAGTCAGAGAAAAATATGAATAAGTTTAAGAAAAAATACAACTTGCCTGAGAATTATGTTCTGGCAATTGGAGGAATTGGAGAAAGAAGAAATCTGGCTAGAATTAAGCAAGCTTGTAAGGATTATCATTTAGTAATTGCCGGTCAAACCATTCCCTGGCTGTCAATTGAAGAGCTGGAGTTGCTTTATGGCTCCGCCAGTGTTTTGGTTTACTGTTCGCTCTATGAAGGGTTTGGTTTACCAATTGTAGATTCATTTGCCTGCGGAGTACCGGTTGTTACCTCCAATGTTTCTGCCATGCCGGAAATTGGCGGGGATGCTGCATTATATGTTAACCCGCGGGATGTTTTGGATATTAGGAATAAATTAAAAGAAGTCACGCGTGTCATCCGTAATCTTGAGCACGGAGACGCTGTAGTGATTCCCTATGGTTATGATGGAGATCTAGCCAGAGTTCCCAAGGTGATCGATATCGCCCGCAAGGCAGCTCAGAGGGCC
>OBEQ011377384.1_pt1 | contig 13748 bp, 11 predicted proteins | sample 1670901 | NCBI WGS metagenome assembly OBEQ01 (sample SAMEA104232315, study PRJEB22302) | groundwater metagenome | biome: forest; feature: aquifer; material: groundwater | place: USA | collected 2011-08-07 | depth 5.4 m
AATGAAAATATTAATATACCTGGAAAAAATAATTCGATTATATTTATATCTGAAGATGGTAAAAAAATACTTACATATCAAGATGTACGATATAAAAATGGTGAAATTTTAGAATCTACACTGTCTGCTGGTAATTGGTCAACAGCTACTTCGATATCGGACATTATTAATACTAAATATCATGAATCTTCAGCAGCAATATCTCAAGATGGGCAAATCTTGTATTTTGTAAGCGATAGAAAAGGAGGTAAAGGAAAAAGAGATATTTGGAAATCAATAAAAGGCGTTAACGGAAAGTGGGGAACGCCTGAAAATTTGGGTGAAACAATCAATTCAAGCAGTGATGAAGAGGCCGTTTTTCTACATTCAGACGGAAAAACTTTATATTTCAGTAGTAAGGGGCATAATTCTATAGGAGGTTATGATGTTTTTAAAAGTAGTTTAGTAAATGGAAAATGGTCAACACCTGTTAGTCTAGGAGAGCCTATAAATACGACTGGGAATGATTTATTTTTCATGTTGACTGCAAACGGAAAAATGGGATATTATACCTCAAGTAGAGATATTAATGAGAATAATATTAACATATATGAGATTCAATTTAATAAAAAGCCTAAGAAAGTTGAAAATCCAATCGTGAGTTCTAAGGTTGATGTTGTAACTGCTGTTGACAAAAAGGTGGAAACTAAAGGACAAAAAATTGAAATAATTGAAGTCAAAAAAAAGGATAAAGAAATAAAATTCAAACCAATATTCTTTGACTTTAATAAATACTCTTTGTCTAATGTTTCAATCAATGAACTGAACAAAATAGTCAGGATATTAAATTCTAATACTAATGTATCCATCGAAATAATTGCACATACAGATTCAAAAGGCTCTTTTGAATATAACGATTTTTTGGCTGAAAAAAGAGCAAAATCTGTAATAGATTATTTAATAAGTCAAGGAATTCATAATAGTAGATTATCACATCAAGCAGTTGGTGAAAAAAATCCAATCATAAGTGACGTTGAAATTGAGAAAATGAAAACTCCTTTATTAAAGGAAAAGGCTCATTCGGAGAATCGTTGTATTGAATTCAAAGTGGTAGTTCATTAATGATATAGATATATTATTTTAACTTAGAAACTGTCTAAATTTATTATGATTTCCATATTTTAAGTCTTTTTACCTCAAAATGCGTTAAGTTTTTAAGAAATAAAAGATCCATTATTACTGAAAAACTTGCCTTTTTTAAGTCAAAAATCCAATAAAATCTGTTCATCAAATAATTTTAGACAGTTTCTTATATAGTTTGGGATTATAAAAATTCATAGTTGATTTTATGCTTTCTAAGTCGGTTGAAAAGTAAGTCGCTGATCAGGAATATTCTATTTACTAAACACTAATTACTAAATAATCCGTATCTTTCGGACACAAAACTATACTATAATGTTAAAATTACTACTACTATTGACTTTTATTGGGTCATTTTACACGTTTTCTCAAACAACTTTTTCTGCAAATACAAAAGGAGATTTGACAGTTTTAAAATCATTATTGAAAGAGAATAATGGAATTCCAACTGAATATTTAGAAAAACAATATCCGATTTATAAAATCAATGGAGCATATTATCTTTCAGTTTTATGTAAAGTAAATACTTCATTTAATTCTTCAGATTTAAAAGAAAATGGAATTCTTTTTGGGTCTCAAATTAAGGATATTGTTTCAATAAAAATTCCTATTAGTAATTTAGAAATAGGATTAAATTTTCCAGGAATTGCTTACTTAGAAATTGCTTCAAAAGTACGTCCCTATTTAAATAAAGCAGTAAAAGATGTGCGTGCAGATTCTGTACATTTAGGAATTAATTTACCTCAAGGTTATACTGGAAAAAATGTATTAATTGGAATTACAGATTGGGGATTTGATTATTCTCACCCAATGTTTTACGATACAGCAATGGTTGCTTCAAGAGTATTAGCTGCTTGGGATCAATACAAAACTTCTGGTCCAGCTCCATCTGGATTTAATTACGGAACAGAATATGATACACCAGCTGAATTAGATGCTGCTCAAGCTGACACAGCAAATATTTATAGTTACGCTACACATGGTTCACATGTTGCTGGAATTGCTGGCGGAGGAGGTGCTGGAACGGCATATAGAGGTGTTGGTTTTGAAGCTCAATATTTATTCACCACATTTTTAGTAGATAATGCATCGGTTTTAGATGCTTATTCATGGATGTATCAAAAGTCTATAAGTGAAAATAAAAGATTGGTAATTAATCAAAGTTGGGGATTGCACCACATTGGGACATTGGATGGAAAATCGCTTTTAAGTCAAGCTTTGAATAGTTATTCTGATTTAGGTGTTGTCTTTTGTAGTTCAGCAGGGAATAATGGAGATAACTATTTTCATATTAAAAATACGTTTACAGGTGAATTAATAAAATCGCACGTTACTTTTTACCCTTATTCTATACCAACCAAGTGGGGACAAAGTTTATCTATGTGGGGTGAAGTTGGAAATTCCTTTTCAGCAGGTTTACAAGTTTTAAATTCTTCAAACTCATTGTTGAATGAAACATTTATGTATTCAACTTCTAATACTCCAAATTATGTAGACACGTTTATGGTATCCGGAGTTGATACTGTTTTTTATAATATTTCAGCTGATGATATTCATCCATTGAACAATCGTCCACAAATGAGGTTACGTGTAAGATGCACAAATACTACTTTAAAAATAATTTTAAAATCTATAGCACTTACTGGAACTGTTCACTACTGGAATGTCGTTGAATTAACAAGTGATGTTGGGAATACTGGGGTAGCATTTGCAGATTTGGGAACTGATTACATTGGAGGTGATAATAATTATGGAATATCTGAACCAGCATGTACCGAAAAAATTATCAGTGTTGCAGCTCACTCATCGGAATATTATAATTCTTCTGGAACAACTTTATTAGGTGGAGCTATTGCCTCTTTTTCGAGTCAAGGACCAACACTGGATGAGAGAGTAAAACCAGATGTTTCTGCTCCAGGAGTGAATGTAGGTTCTTCAATAAGTTCTTACACAGATAATAGTTATACTTTATTGACTTCTGTCGTTTTTAATAATAGAACGTATCCTTTTGCTCGTTTTTCGGGAACATCCATGTCTTCACCAATGACAACAGGAGTCGTGACGTTGATATTAGAAGCAAATCCTTATTTAACTTCAGCTCAAGTAAAACAAATTTTGATTGAAACAGCAAGAGAAGATAGTAAAACTGGAGTTATTCCTGAGAATGGAAGTTTAATTTGGGGGTGGGGAAAAGTGAATGCGTACGCTGCTATACAATTAGCGTTAGCCACTCAAGGTTTGAGTTTGAATGAAGTAGCAAAATCCTATGATTTGATTATTTATCCAAATCCAACTAATGAAATACTGAATATTTCTCATTCTTCTCAGGATGTAATTCAACAAATTGAATTGATAACAGTGGATGGTAAAATCAGTAAAATATCTCAAGAATTGGATGGTTCTATCAATGTTTCTAATTTAAAGCAAGGAATGTATTTTCTAAGATTGATGATTGACGATAAATCATTTCAAGTATCTTTTATTAAGCAATAATTGTTTTTCATCTACTTTAAAAATAAAAAAACATATTTCATCAATTAAGTGTTTGTATTATCAATAATTAATTCCAAATTTACGCATTCTTCATTTTTACTTTAACCAAATGAAAATTGAAAAATTAGAAAATAAAGATTTAATACGAGTTCAAGAAATTGCAAAATTAACTTGGCCAGATACTTTTAAAGAGATTCTTTCTTCAAATCAAATCGATTATATGTTGAATTGGATGTATAATGTTGAGACACTCAGCCAACAAAACGATGAAGGTCATTCTTTTTATATTTTAAAAAATGAAGGGATAGATATCGGTTTTATTGGAATTCAAAATGATTATCCTATAATTGGAGAAACCAAATTGCACAAGATTTATGTTCTTCCTTCTGCACAAGGATTGGGAGCGGGGAAACTACTTATGAGTAAAGGAGAAAAATTGGCGAAAGAAAATAAATCTACTCATTTAGTATTAAATGTCAATCGTTTTAACAAAGCAACCGATTTTTATCTCAAATTAGGTTTTGAAATAAGTCACGAAGAAGATATTGATATAGGAAATGGATTTCTGATGGAAGATTATGTAATGAAAAAAAGGTTGTCCTGATTTCTCAAGACAACCTTTTTTGTACTAAACTAAACCTAAATCAAACCTCAACCTCAATCTTAGTCTCAAACTCAATGTAATGTTATAGGGTAAGAAGTACCATTAATAGTTGCAGTTGCATCGCTATCACAAGTACCACCTCCATAATTAATTATTCTTACAGGTTTGTTTGAAGGTGTAACTTCAACAACACCTGAATCAAACCAATGGCAATTTAAGGCTCTGTGCAATGCGGTTGTAATTACTGCTGTATAAGAATTCCCATTTGTACTTGATCCTGAAGTATTACCTGTAATTGAGTAAGCATCATCTAACCATTCTGGTGTGTTTTCTCCTTCTAACCATTCTCTAACTCGATCAGAATGCCAAGTATGTGTACCTCCATTGTTTGCTTTTATCATTTGTCCATCTACAACAATTGTATAAGTTAGATTTCCATTTGAATTGTGACCATTATTTGTAACTGTTTTAGTTCCTAATAGTTGGTTGTCATTAATGAAATAATCTGTAAAAGTAATTGTGTGAACAGATGCACTATCTCGATATCTTCCTGTATAAGAAACATTTATTTGTCCTCGTCTGTTTTTTCCATCATTACACAGACAATTGGTTGTTCCAAAATCGATTGTTAATAAATGAGGAACTGAAACTGTGTCATGTGTTATAGTTGCGCAACTTGATTTTTCGGTTGAAGCATCTATATGTGAGTCACTATTAAACGTTGGAGAATAAAAAACAAGTGCTCCATTTGCTGCTTGATCAGAAATATTTTGAACATCATTGAATGCAGCGTCTGCTGAACTATTGTCTGATGCAGTCGTAGTGTCTGAATCTGGGGTTGTTACTGGTGTAGTCTCTTTTTTATTACATCCAACAATTGCAATGCTTAAAAATGCTCCAGCAATAATAAGCGATAATGATCTTTTAGTTTTCATAATTTTTATTTTTTTAGTAAGACTTTTATTTATTGTAATGGTTTAATGTGTGAGAAGAAAAAAGAAGAAAAATATTTTCATCTCGATTTGTCTGTTAAAAGACAAAATGTTTTTCGAGCAATTGTGATTTCGTTTTTTTCATATTGTATCGTTTTAGCTATATCCCAAAGTAACAATTTTTATTCCGTAATTATCTAAAATCATCGGTAAACGATAAAATTGTATCGGAGAAAGAGTGTTTTCAGCAATAAATTATCTGTTTTTTATGTTAATTCATTTCACATAGTCCTGTTTCTGTACCAACATATACTGATCATTATCCATTTTTAAATATCCTTGATCGTAACAAAAAAAGTAAGATGCTCCTTTTTGAGTTTTATAAACGTTTGTATAGTAATGAAAATTAAATCCTTCTTCAGCTAAAGTAATTCCATCAACGGTATTTTTACCTTTCGGATTTAATACACTTAAAATTCTTCTATTTTTTCGTAAAATATTGTTTATGCGACGGATATACTTGGTTGCATCTTCATTTAATCGGTTATTAAAAGTGTTTCGACAATAATCAGAACAAAACTTTTGATCTTTTCTGCCGACTAATTTTTGGTTACATTCTTGGCAATTCCGTGGTTCCATTTAACAATTTTTAAACTTTTTAAGATGTCAATGTTAACATTATTTAACAGCAAAAGCAAGTACTTTTGACTAAACTTTAACAACTTTGTAGGTTCATATAAATAGGTTATGCAAGAAACAATAGATACAAGTCTCAATCCAGCCGAAATGTTACGCTTGTTGAGCGATAAAATTAAGCAAGAGAATTATTTATTTTCTCAATTAAAACAAGAAATTTCAAACGTTATAGTTGGTCAGCAATATATGATCGATCGCCTATTGATCGCACTTTTAGCTGATGGACATGTGTTGCTAGAAGGTGTTCCAGGTTTAGCAAAAACCTTAGCTATTAAAACACTAGCTGAGACAATTGATGTAGCCTATAGCAGAATCCAATTTACTCCAGATTTACTTCCTGCCGATGTAACAGGTACTTTAATTTATAGCCAAAAAACCGAAAGTTTTACTGTAAGAAAAGGTCCAATTTTTTCAAATTTTGTATTAGCAGATGAGATCAACAGAGCTCCAGCGAAAGTTCAAAGTGCTTTATTGGAGGCGATGCAAGAACGCCAAATTACAATTGGAGATGAAACTTTTTTCTTACCGAAACCATTTTTAGTATTGGCTACAATGAATCCAATCGAGCAAGAAGGAACATATCCTTTACCCGAAGCTCAAGTAGATCGTTTCATGTTGAAAGTTTTTCTAGGTTATCCAACAAAAGAAGAAGAGAAACAAATTATCCGTTCTAATGTTCGTCCAGAAGGACTTTCAAAAGTAAGAAAAATTATATCAGCTGTCGACGTAGAACGTTCTCGTCAATTGGTAAAAGAAGTTTATTTAGACGAAAAAATAGAACAATACATCGTAGATATCGTTTTCGCAACTCGAAATCCTGAAAGTTACGGTCTTGGTTATTTACAACCAATGATCGATTTCGGATGTTCGCCAAGAGCAAGTATTAATTTAGCAATAGCTTCTAAAGCATATGCTTTTTTACAAGGAAGAGCTTTCGTTATCCCTGAAGATGTTCGAGCAATAGCACAAGATGTAATGCGTCACAGAATGGGATTAACATACGAAGCCGAAGCCGAAAACATGACAACATCAGACATCGTCAATAAAATATTAAACAAAGTAGAAGTCCCATAATCAGTAGAGATTGATAATTATCAACCCCAACCGTAAGGGTTGATAATTATCAACCCATACAACCCCAACAACCCATTTTTTGAAAAAAAATGAACACAACAGATCTATTAAAAAAAATACAAAGACTTGAAATTAAGACGAAAGGCTTAACAAAACAAGTTTTTTCCGGTGAATACCATTCGGCATTCAAAGGAAAAGGTATGACTTTTAGCGAGGTTCGTGACTATCATTTGGGAGATGAGGTAAGAACAATTGATTGGAATGTCACAGCACGATTCAATAGTCCTTTTGTAAAAGTTTTTGAGGAGGAACGTGAATTAACTGTAATGCTAATAATTGACGTTTCAGGATCAAGTGATTTTGGAACAACTGAAAAGTCAAAAAAAGAGCTTGCATTAGAAATTGCAGCAGTTTTAGCTTTTTCAGCCATTAATAACAAAGATAAAGTAGGTGCAATTTTTATTTCAGATAAAGTAGAAAAATACATTCCTGCTGAAAAAGGAAGAAAACATGCTTTAATTATACTTAGAGAATTGATTGAATTGAAACCTTCGAGTACTCAAACAAATTTAAATGAAGGATTGAAATTTTTTAGAAATACACAGAAAAAAAGATGTATTTCTTTTGTGATAAGTGATTTTATTGATACAAATAATTTCATGGAAGGAATGAAAGTTAGTAAGAAAAAGCATGATATGGTTGCGATAAGAGTTCATGATAAAGCGGAATCTGAGTTGCCTAAAATGGGATTAATTCAATTGTTCAATGCAGAATCAGGAAAGAAAACTTGGGTGAATAGTAATTCTGAATCAGTTCAACAAAAATTCAAGGCTAATTATGAATTTTCTGAGGAACTTATTTTAAAAGAGTTTAAAAAATCAGGAATTGATTTTGCTAATATTTCAACAAGTGATAATTTTATTCAGCCTTTAATGGTATTATTTCAACACAGAGGAAGATGAAAAATTATTTATATATCGTTTTTTCTATAGTGTTCATTTCTGTTGGAAGAGCTCAAATTGGAAGTTTAATAATTGATAAAAATGAAATATTTGTAGGCCAGCAAGTTGGTTTGACATATCATCTAACACTCGAAAATGGACAAGAAATTAATTTTAAACCTTTTCTAAAGTCAATTCCAATTAAAAGAAATTTGAAAGAAAATGAAAAAGCCAAAAAGGAAAATATTTTCTTAGAAATAACTACTTCTTTTATTGATACAATTATTGTCGTAAATGGAAAAAGGGAATGGTTTGGTTCTTATTCTATAACAGGTTGGGATGAAGGTTCTTTTACAATTCCGAATACTTCAGTAATTATTGATAACAAAAAAGTGGACTTTCCTAATGCGATATTAAAAGTTAAATTAGTAAAAGCAATAAAAGGGAAAGATATTTATGATATTAAAGAATCTTTTACAAAAATTCCAGATGCCCCTTTTTCTTTAAAGCAGTTTTATTCAGATTATAAAATTTGGATTTATTCTATTTTGGCTCTCCTATTAGTAGTCTTTCTTTATTTTAAATGGAAGAAAAAAGCGAATGTGATTGAAAAAATTAAAGAATTAACTTTAAAAGAAAAAACAATTTTAGCTATTGAGAATCTAGATAAATTGAAAATGTGGTCTGATGGTCGATTGAAAGAGCATTATGTTGAATTGTCGTTTATCATGAGATCTTATCTTTCTTCTCTTTTTGAAATTAATTTATTAGAAAAAACAACGCATGAATCAAAAATATTATTGACTCAAAAAGGATTAAATAAAGAAGTAATTGGAACAATTGTAGAAATTTTAGATCTGTCAGATATGGTGAAATTTGCTAAATCTTCTCCTGAAGAAATAACTGCAATCCGTTTTTCTGTTATATCAAAACAAGTTGTAGAAATAACAAGTCAATTGGAAGAAAATAATGTTTGAAAACTGGAACATATTGTTGTGGGAATATGAATTCCTTTCTCCTAATTGGTTATGGGGACTTCTTGTAATTCCTTTTATATTACTTGTTCTATTTAAAAAAGAAAGAACAAAAACTGGAGAATTTAAATTTTCTAGAAATGACGTAGATCAAGAAGATTTGACAACAGATTGGGTTTCTCAAATTAGAAAAATATTTATTTTTAGTTATGGTTTCATTGCTACTTTATTGATATTAGCAATGGCAAAACCATTAGATAGAAATTCAATTGAAAATTTGGAGGAAGATTATAAGAATGGGATAGATATTGTAATTGCAATGGATGTCTCACTTTCCATGTTGACTAGAGATTTTCAGCCTAATCGGCTAGAAGTTTCTAAAAAAGTAGCCAAAGAATTTGTAGAAAGTAGAAGAGGAGATCGAATTGGGTTGGTTGTTTATGCAGGTGAAGCGTATACTTCTTGTCCTGCAACATTGGATTATTCAATATTGAAAGATCAGATTGATAAAATTCAAGGAGAAAATATAGATCCAGGTACAGCAATTGGGACTGGATTAGGTACAGCAGTCTCTAGAATGAGGGATGATAGCTTGTCTTCTAAAGTCATAATTTTATTGACGGATGGAAGTAATAATGCAGGAGATATCAGTCCAGATATGGCAGCTGATCTTGCAAAAGCTAAAAATATAAGAGTATATACAATTGGAGTATGTACTTATGGAGAGGCGTTATCTCCGATCCCAACTCCTTTTGGAATTCGATTTGAAAATGTTCCTGTGGATATTGATGAGCAAACCTTAAAGAATATTGCAAAAAAAACAAACGGAAAATATTTTCGTGCAACAGATGAAGAAGGATTAAAGTCGATTTACGAAGAAATTGAAAAGTTAGAAAAGATAAAAATGCTTGATCAAACATTTCAAAAAGAATCACCAGCAACTCCTTCAGCTCTCTTGAAATGGGCGATGTTATTAATGATAATTACTTGGATTACTAAAACAGTGTTATTTAAATCGGATGAATAAATCAAATTTCACATATCGATTAAAATCAATATTTATCAGCATTCTAGTGTGGGAGATTTTCTTTTGGTTAATTTTCTTCGCAATTTTATATATACTAGGTTTTACTATTGATAATACTTCAAAAGATCATATTACGTTTAAGAATCCATTGTTTTTCTGTTTGAATTTATTATTGATACCTATCATAGGTCTTTATTTTTATCAACTTCGACAAAATAATCAAATAGTAAACAAAACACATAAAAATGTTCTTCAGTTTGTATTGAAACCTATTTCCTCATTCTCTTCCTTTTTAAGATTTTTTTTCTTTCGAAATGCGTTTGCTTTTCTTATAATTGCTTTAGCTCAACCAATTTATGGAAAAAAGAAAGTTCAAGGCTTGACAAAAAGTTTAGAATTGGTCGTTGCGCTTGATATTTCTAATTCAATGAATACAAAAGATTTAGATAAAGAGGTCTCAAGGTTAGAAGTTTCAAAACGTGCTTTAAACCAATTGGTCAACAATTTACACGGAGAAAAAATAGGAATTTCAATTTTTGCTGGAAATACGTATGTTCAATTACCAATTACAAGCGATTACCATGCTGCTAAAATGTTCATTAGTGAAATTGAATCAGATATGATTTCAAATCAAGGAACAAATATTTCTCAAGCTTTAAAAACGTCTGTTGATATGTTTTCAGAAGCAAATGTAACAAAAGGAATAATTTTAGTGACAGATGGAGAAAATCACGAAGAGAATCCATCTGAAGCTATTGAAATGATAAATGATAATAATATTCAATTATGTGTTCTTGGAGTTGGGACAATTAATGGAGGTTTAATTCCTAAAGATCCAGAACGTAAAGAATTGGGCTATAAAATGGATGAAAAAGGCGAAAATATAATCTCAAAACTCAATCCAAGTTTAATTAATGAGTTAGCAAAAAAAACAAATGGATTTTCAATGCTTACGACTGATGCTTTTCCAAATCTTTCAGAACTTTTGAAACGAATCAATGAAATGGATACTTCTAAAATGAATGATACTCAATTCGATGTTATTGAAAATAGATACCAACTTCCCTTGTTTTTAGCAATTGTTTTTTGGTTACTATTTTTACTTTTACCAGCAAAAAGCCTTAAATTAATGGATAAATAAATTCAAAAAAATGAAAAATATTTTGATTCTGTTTTGTTTAGTGATGTTTAGTTCTGTGAAACTTTTCTCTCAAGTTTGGCGAGATTCATTAAACGCTGCAAGAGAAGCGTATAAAGTAGAAGATTATTCAAAAGCATTACAGTTTTATAAAAGTGCGCAAAATAATGCACCAAAAGAACTTGATTTCTCAGAAGAAATAGGGCAATGCGCTTATAAATCAAAACAATTTGAAGTCGCTGAGAAAACGTATAATGGAAGCTCTTCAAAAAAAGGTAATAAAATGAATCGGTCAAAGCTTTTTCATAATATTGGCAATAGTCAAATGCAACAAAAGAATTATAAAGGTGCAATTGATTCATATAAAAAATCGTTGAGAAATAATCCTTCTGACGAAGAGACTAGATATAACTTGTCTGAAGCAATTCGCCGTTTGAAAAAAGAACAAGAGAAAAAAGATAATAAACAGGATAAAAACCAACCTCCTCCACCAAAAGATAATAAAAAGGATACTAAGAATAATGATTCAAACAATCCTAAAAAGAATGAGGATGAAGGACAAGATCAGGAAAATAAAATGTCTAAAAAAATGATGGACAAAATATTAGATAAGCTTGCAAAAGATGAAAGTGAAACAAAAAAGAAAATAGCAAGTACTAAAGGAGATAGAGGTGAAGTAACATCAGGTAAAGATTGGTAAAATGTTGAATTTTTTAAATACTATTTTATTTATATTGATAGTCGGATTTTGTTCGGCTCAGAAACCGATGGTTCAACTTATTGTGAATCCTAAGGTCGCAGAAGTTGGAGAAGAGATATCTTTGACCATAAAAACAAATATTCAAGGATCAATAAATTTCAATTTACCTTCTGGGTTCATAAAAGGAAATCAAGAAACTGAATCAACCGAGATTGAACCTGATTTTAATACAGGTAAAATGACTTACAGTTATTATAAAACGATCAATGGTAGTTTTTCTAAAGAAGGTGAATATTTTTTAGGCCCCGTTTACGTTACGAAAGGTAGAACTTATACATCAAACAAAACCAACATTAAAATTGAAAAACTGAAAGTTGTTTCTTCAGATGAGATTACTCTAAAACAATTAAAGAAGCCAGCTTTTGGAATATTAAGTAAATCAAAAACAAAGATTTATGAAGGTGAAGCAGTCGTATTGTATTCAAAAGTTTATTCACATTTTTATCCAACGGATATTGGAGCATATATGCCTTCAGAAATTAATGGAGTTATAGAAAAGCATGAACTAGGAAATGGTCAGCAAATTATGGTTGATCAAAAGGTTGTTAAAGGATATGAAATGTTTTGTTTTGAGCATGAGAAACAATTGATTTTTCCAATTGGATTAGACAAGATAACTATCAAACCTTTTAAAATGAATTTAAAAAATGGGTTTGATGGATATGTTTTATCTTCAAATACCTTAACAATTGATGTTTTACCTTTACCTTCCAATGCCCCTTCTGATTTTACTGGTGGAGTTGGAGATTTTTCAATTAAAAGAACTATAAATAAATCAGTTTATAAACAGGGTGATTTTATGGTGATGACTATCGTTGTTTCAGGAGAAGGTAACATTCATCAAACCAATATCCCTAAATTAAATTTGCCTGATGGAATGGTTGTTTATGGTGATCCTGTAGTTGTTGAAGATTTTTCATTTGGAACAACAGGGTCAAAGGGAAAAATAACATATACCTATAATATACAATTATTAAAAAACGGGAAGATTCAAATTCCATTTTTTACTTTGTCCTATTTTGATGTTTTGAAAGAAAAGTATGTCACATTAACTGAGAAAGAAGAAAATATTTTAATAAAAGCTGACCCAAATTTTAAAAAACAGAATGTCCCAATTATTAATAATTCTGAAGATTCATTAAATACATTACCAGTTTTGGGATTAAAATCAGAAGATCATAAGGAAAGTGTTTTTAAAACTCCTTATTTGTTAGTTTCTGTTTTTTCAGTTCTTTCTTTAGTTTTTCTTATTGTATTCATGAAAAGAAAAAAAGATTTACCTAAAAAAAATAACCTATCTATAAACAATGAGAATGAAGATTTAAAATATTCGGTAACCAAAAATGATATTTGGGATGAGATAAGCTGTGCTGAATCTTTTATTCGTGAATCACAATCTGATCAATTTTATACATCACTTCAAAAAGCTTTATTTTTAATTTGTTCTTATAAGTTAAATCAAAACTCTAATTTATTAAACAAGAAAGAAATTATAGACAGTTTAATTGCAATTGGTATCGAGGAAAATGTATTACATGAATTAGAAGTGGTATTTAATTTATGTGATGAGGCACGTTATGGATTAATGCATGATTCAGCGATTCAAAGCAATCTTTTAGAAAAAACGAGATCTATTATTTCTAATATATAGAATCAAAACAGGATCTTGACCAAATAATATCTAGTGTAAAATTTATTTTTTAAATTTAGGAGTACTATATTAAGGTATATTTTCTATTAAAGTATACATGAATCCGTCTTTTTGACTTTAAAGTGAATTATAATTTCCCAATTTTAGGTGTCTAATCAAAAAATGTTAAAAAAAACATCATTATTCACCACCACAAAATCAGCTACTTGTGAGTAAAATGATATTTTTGAACAAATTATTCTTGAAAAGTGCTTGTTAATTAGAAAAGAGTGTGTACCTTTGCCACCCGCTAACGAGCGAAAAACAAATTGAAATAATAGATTAAAAAAAGGTTTTAAA
>OBEQ011938666.1_pt1 | contig 13746 bp, 23 predicted proteins | sample 1670901 | NCBI WGS metagenome assembly OBEQ01 (sample SAMEA104232315, study PRJEB22302) | groundwater metagenome | biome: forest; feature: aquifer; material: groundwater | place: USA | collected 2011-08-07 | depth 5.4 m
CAGCTAACAGCTAACAGCTAACAGCTAACAGGTTTTTACCACGTCAATATTTTTCTGTCAATATGCCGTTGTGGAACATCACTTGGGGAACGGCGGTTTACAATGATAGACTCGCATATCTTGAAATCCAAGAGTTCTTTTTTGTGAGGTGTACGCATGTTTCCTATTGTTTGTGTTGGGGGACCGACAGGTGCAGGTAAAGATACAGTGGTTGTGGAATTTCTTAAAAAGTATCCAAATTATATACGCATTTTGCGTACAACGACACGTACACCCCGCCCCTATGAAATTTCTGGAGTGCATTATCATTTTCTCGATGAACAAACATTTGATGATAATGTTGCACATGGCGCGATCTGTGCCGTTGATCACTTCTGTGGTGCAAAATACGGTATCGATATGAGGGAAATATATGAAGCGGTGCAGAATGGCAAGCAGGTCATTGGCGTATTTGGCGTTTGTGCATATGGTTTGCGCGAAGCATATCAGCACGGCGCTCTACTCATATATATCGCGGCTCCGATAGAACTTCTTCGCGAGCGCCTTATCGAGCGAGGTGATCCGCCAGGACAGATCAGGGAACGTATTGAAGCGGCAAAACAGCAGCTTCGTGATGAACCGCCTCAGTTTGATTGTGTAGTTGAGAACACGAAATCAGTTGCTTGGGCTGTGGCAGAGCTTCATAGAGTTATTGTTTTTGCGACAAGCATGCTGCCTTAATGTCCCCAAACCCCCTCTTCTACACACAGAAAGAGGGGGTTTTGATAGAGCTCGGCGAACATTGCGATCTATGTCGTTGCCGTCGTCCCTCAAACACTCGCCGTATAAGGAATACGTCCCATGTTTTCACTCCTAGTCGCCTCGTATATCATCGATATTCACCAAGCTGACGCCTAGAGAATTGACTATTTTTAGGGATTTGTTAGTATGGGCTTTACTGCATATCTATGCGTTTTTATGCATGAAAAACTGGACAGAAGCATCATCCGCGCCTCTGTAGCCGGGAATTATTATTAGGGTGGGGGAATTTGCGATGTAGTTGTGAGGGTTGAGCCATTCTCGTGTGTTCAACTTTCAAAGGTACAGGCACATTCATTAATAACGTAAGTAACTACTATGGTAGATTTTGATAGATCAAAGCCGCACGTCAACGTGGGAACAATCGGCGACGTCGACCACGGCAAGACAACTCTTACCGCAGCGATTTTGCATACGCTTAATCTTGCAGGTAAAGAGGTTAAATTGCGCCGCGTTGACGAAATTGACAACGCGCCTGAAGAGCGAGCTCGAGGAATCACGATCGCTCTCTCGCATAATGAATATTCGACAGACACTCGCCACTATGCGCACATCGATGCGCCTGGTCATGCGGACTACATTAAGAACATGATCACCGGAGCAGCTCAAATGGACGGTGCGATCATTGTTGTTGCTGCAACGGACGGTGTGATGCCACAAACGCGAGAACACATCCTTTTGGCAAAGCAGGTGGGTGTTCCAAAGATCGTTGTATTTTTGAACAAGATAGACATGGTGGACGACCCTGATCTCATCGACCTTGTTGAAGAAGAAGTGCGTGAATTGCTTACGAAGTACAATTACGATGGTGCAGGCGCTCCGGTCATCCGTGGTTCTGCTCTCAAAGCACTTGAGGCAAAGTCAGCTGATGATGAATGGGCAAAAAAGATTCTTGAACTTACAAATGCTCTTGATACATACATCCCAGTTCCAGAACGGGCGATTGACGCTCCATTTCTCATGCCCGTGGAAGACATCTTCTCGATTGAAGGACGCGGTACTGTTGTTACGGGTCGTATTGAGCGAGGCAAGGTAAAAGTAGGAGAAGAAATCGAAGTTGTCGGCATGAAGCCAACCGTAAAGACGACGGTTACTGGTATTGAAATGTTTAACAAATCACTCCAGGAAGGAATTGCAGGGGACAATGCAGGCGTGCTTCTCCGCGGCATTAAAAAAGAAGACATTCATCGTGGTCAGGTACTTGCAAAGCCAGGTTCAGTAACACCACATACAGACATTGAAGCTGAAGTATATGTGTTGAGCAAGGAAGAAGGAGGCCGCCATACACCGTTCTTCAACGGATACAAGCCGCAATTCTACATTCGAACTACAGATGTTACCGGTGAAGCAACGCTTCCGGAAGGAACCGAAATGGTTATGCCGGGGGACACGGTCAAGTTAAAGATCAAACTTATTGCGCCTGTGGCACTTGAAGAAAAGCAGCGCTTTGCTATCCGCGAGGGAGGCAAGACTGTCGGTGCAGGAGTTGTAACGCAGATCTTTGCATAACAAACATTGAGTATTATGGCAGAAGATTCGACAATAAAGAAAAAGCGGGCGACGAAGAAAGAGGAGGTTGCCCAGAAACTTCGGATTCGTGTGCGTGCGTATGAGCACAAGATTCTTGATGCTTCGGTGCGCCAGATCATGGATACCGCGCTCCGCTTCGATGCTACCGTACTCGGGCCGATTCCGCTGCCAACAGAAATCAAGAAATATACCGTTAACCGCTCATCGTTTGTATACAAGGATGCACGCGAACAATTCGAAATGCGTGTATCCAAACGATTGATTGACATTATTAATCCGTCGCCAAAGGTTATTGAGGCTCTCACCAATTTGACACTGCCTTCGGGAGTCAACATTGATGTGAAAATGAGCTAATTCATAAACCCCATACCTTTTTGCGTGTGTTCCTGATATAGTATCGGGGTCCATGCGAAAAGGTATGGGTTTGTGATATCTTTTTGGGGGATTAAACTTTCTCAACATGAAATTTATACTTGGAAAAAAAGAACAGATGACGCAGATTTTTGACGATGCCGGCGTCGTTCATCCAGGCACGCTTATTACAGCGGGTCCTGTTGTGGTTACCCAAGTAAAGACGAAAGAAAAGAGAGATGGATACAATGCAGTGCAGATTGGTTTTGGAAAAAAAGATATCAAAAAAATGAATCGGCCAGAGGCAGGCCATCTGAAGGACCTCTCTGGTTTCCAGGTGATCCGCGAATATCGTACAGATGATTTTTCCGGAATTGAGCGTGGCAAGGAGCAAACCGTTGCAATGTTTGCTGTCGGAGATACTATTCGTGTCTCTGCAACATCGAAGGGAAAAGGTTTTCAGGGTGTTGTCAAACGCCATGGCTTCCACGGAGGGCCTCGATCGCACGGTCAAAAGCATTCAGAACGTGAGCCAGGTTCCATTGGCGGCGGCGGACGTGCTGGCGGACGTGTTATTAAGGGTATGCGCATGGCTGGACGCATGGGTGGCGACCGTGTTACCGTGAGGAATCTTGTGGTTCTCGCTATAGATACGACGAATAATCAGATCATTGTGAGCGGCGCTGTTCCAGGCCGCCGCGGTTCGATTCTTGAAATACGGGAAGCGTAATTTTCATACATAAAAAGTAACTACCATGGAAGCGACGGTTTACAATCAAAAAGGAGAAAAGACAGGGATGGTGCAATTGCCGGAAGCCGTTTTTAATGTTTCCTGGAACAGTGACCTCGTACACCAGGTCGTAACAGCAATGCAGGCGAATGCCCGCACTCCGATAGCGCATACCAAAGACCGCAGCGATGTTTCTGGCGGTGGGAAAAAACCGTGGCGTCAGAAAGGCACGGGTCGTGCACGCCCCGGGTCTATCCGTTCCCCAATTTGGGTAGGCGGCGGTGTCGCTCATGGTCCGCGGAATGACAAGAATTACAGCCAGAAGATAAATAAGAAAATGCGCGCGAAAGCACTCTATACGACTCTTTCACAGAAGTTTCGCGATAATGAAATTATTTTCATAGATGATCTTATTTTACAGGCGCCGAAGACAAAAGAAGCAAAACAGGTACTTTTGAATCTTGCAAAGGTGAAAGGATTTGAAACGCTTGCAACAAAGCGCAACAATACTGCACTGATTGCCCTCGAAAGCAATAATGGAGATACTATTCGTAGTTTTCAGAATCTTGGCCATGTTCTGACGACATTAGCACAAGACATGAATCCTGCGCGTTTGCTCACCTATAAATATCTTATTGTGACCAATCCTGAAAAGGTGGTAGCGGCATGGACGGAGCGTATTCGCAGCAAGAAGGATAAGAAAGCTGCAAAGGAAATAAAATGATATGGCCATTTTAAACATACAAAAGAAAAAGAAAGATGAAGGAGCCGGTGAAGAGAGAAAGCCTGCTTCCAAAAAGACCAAAGCGGTACGTACAAAAACGTCTGCTGATGTTCTCTCTAGTATCGAACATCTCTCTATTCTCAAGAACCCACGCATTACCGAAAAAGTCTCGCAACTCATGGAGCTTAATGTGTATACGTTTGATGTATACAACAGCGCAACGAAAGATGACGTAAAGAAAGCTATATTTGCCCGTTACAATGTCATGCCGATAAAGGTGAATATGCTGCCCGTGCACTCTAAGCGCAAGTTAATTCGCGGTAAGATCGGCCGGACATCAAGGGGTAAAAAAGCTCTTGTATATGTTACGAAGGGAGACAAAATAGAGATTATGTAATAGTTGGCTGAAAATTGTGAGCTGATATCATTCATATGAAAACATATAAACCAACAAGTGCATCACGAAGACAAATGACGGACGTATTTTTTCGCCAGTTTGTTACGACCGATACACCGCATAAGCCGTTGGTATCCGGTTTTCGACGTTCAAATGGGCGCAACAATGCGGGCCGTATTACTGTTCGGCATAAGGGAGGGGGACACAAGCGCCGTTTTCGTGATATTGATTTTGTTTTTAATAAGAAAGATATACCGGCAAAAGTTGAGACGATCGAATATGATCCAAATCGCTCTGGCTTTATCGCTCTGGCGTTGTATGCAGATGGAGAGCGCCGTTATGTACTTGCACCGCGTACGCTTGTCGTGGGCAGCATGTTTGTTGTTTCAGAAAAGGCGCCGATTACTGTTGGCAACCGGACAACTCTTAAAAACATTCCGCTCGGTACCTTTATTTACAATATCGAGTTGAAACCGCTTGGAGGGGGACGTCTCGCACGTTCAGCGGGGAATTACGCGGAAGTGGTGGCACAGGAGGGTGGCTATACGCATATAAAAATGCCATCAACGGAAATTCGTCGTGTATCTGACCAAGCGTGGGCTTCTATTGGTGAAGTATCAAACCAGGAACACCGTCTTACTAATTACGGGAAAGCAGGGCGCTCACGCTGGAAGGGTATCCGCCCGACCGTGCGAGGTTCTGCTATGAATCCTGTTGACCACCCGCATGGTGGTGGTGAAGGGCGCTCTGGCCGTGGGCGGAGACGTGCGGTTTCTGCATGGGGCAAACCGACGGGCAAAGGACACAAGACGCGCCGCGCTAAAAAGTATTCAAACGTACACATTGTCAGCCGTCGCAAAGTTGGCAAGAAACGCAAGGCGGTATAAAACTATTTAAAATACACAAAAACCTCCCCGCCAGCTCACAGGGAGGTTTTTAGGTATACTGTAACGGGAAATGATTGATCGTGTTTATACTAGGGAGAATTGAAATGCTACAGAAGATTTCCTGTCGGTTTCATTGGTTTGTGGATGTTCTTTGGGCAATGCATGAATGGTATGATCGCTTACATGAACCGAGGAGGCTGTTGTATGCGATGTCGGCTCTTATGGTAGGAATTGTTGCCGTTGTTATTACTCAAAATATCTTTGTGGAAGCTGCTGGGTTTCTGTACATTGGCGTTCTATGCATGTCGCGTGTCCATTATCTTTATGGAAGGAAGAAATAGTACGAAGTTTGAAGGCCGACTACGGTATTTGACATGCTTAATTAAGCCGTGTATGTTCTTTGGAGGTTGCGTCTGTCTATCGTAGATGGGCGTATAGGAAAACAAAATATGCAGCAGGTATGCTTGCTGCATATATAAAGGAGATGGACATGTCCTCTCAACAAAGTATCGAAGTTCCTTCGTTTTCCTCACTTTCTGCTCATGAGCGCTGTACTGTAGTCGCTGACGTAGTTGCTTCTTTTACAGAGTCCATAGCAAAGGAATTTACGGGCTTCAGTCCTATTTCGACCTGGCTTGAGAACTCATTCGGTAGTGAGTCGCTTAAAGAGGCAGGAGAGAAAGTGGTGTTCCTTGAGCCCGTTACGAAGGATACGTATACCCGACAGATAGCCCTCGTGCATCTTTTTCGAGCTGGTGTTCCTGTAACATCACCCGTGCGAGAACATCATCTATTGCTTTGTCAGCGGCCGGTAACCTGGGTACTAGCGGAGTTTCACTACGCACGTCGGTATAACGACGTGGAGATGGCCTCTTTCTATCAGGCGGGCAAGGTTCCGAGTGTCAAGTACAAGATCGAGTTCATTTTGTGTAAGGAGCTGAATGACGAGGGAGTACGACATCTCGTCATGGCGTACCCGAAGCTTGCAATGGATATGCTCAAATCCCTTTTTGCTTTGAGTAAGGCAACGATCTCTGCACGTTTTGCTCGTCTGCAGAGGGATATTCGCACGTCGCACAGGCTCGAGCTTCTTCTTCGGGATTCTGGGATTGAAATATAGGAAGTAACGCGCCCCCATATTCCACGTTTGGAATATGGGGGCGCTTATGATTAAAAAAGGCAGTATGAAAAGTTCGAGGCGCCCGACAACAGAGTTGTCGGGCGCCTCTTTGGAGTCAACAGGTCAGGGTGTATCCATTTGCATCTCGGATTTGGCCCCGTTGCATCATGTCGACGACCGCTGCGATTGTCAGCTGGTCGCTTTGTTGTGGTGGAACGTTGGCCGTTGCTTCTTGTAGTGCGAGCATCAGATCAAATAGTGTCGTTGGGATTTGCCGCGGGGTCACTGTTGTTGCCACAAGACTCTCCTTGATTGCTTGAGAAAGAGAATATTTTCACGCTGTGTGTATTATAGCATATTTAAAATAGATGTCAATTTTTTATCGCAGCGAAGCAAGACCTCTGTTGTGTGGAATAAAATAATGCTACTATGGCAGCTAGATTATTCATTTTAATTTTTAAACATATGTCTTCATTTCAAATGACGTGTCAGTGTGGTGACACAATGACAGTAGATGCAGATGATCGCGATGGCGCAGTAGCGCAATTCAAGGGGATGATGGACGAAGCTGGCATTGCTGCTCATATGGCTGAAAAGCATCCAGGAGATCCAGTGATGTCCGTTGCAGATTGTCACGCAATGATCGAAAAGGAAGTTGTGCCTGTGGCAGCCAAGTAAGCAAAAAAATGAATTTCATTAAAACCGCCTGAAAGGGCGGTTTTAATATTCACGTTGACACCTGCTATGGTTTTGAGTAGTATACTCATGAGCTGAAAGAGAGGCTTTTTTCATTAGATACCATGACACGATCGCTCAAAAAGGGTCCGTATGTTGACCCTAAATTATTGAAGAAGATTGCTAATAAGCGTCCTGCAACGGCAGGCGTTATTAAGACATGGTCGCGCCGCAGCCAAATAGCACCGGAAATGGTGGGTTTTACTTTTGGCGTTCATAATGGCCGGCAGCATCTTGAAGTTTTTGTAACAGAAGAAATGGTAGGCCATCGTCTCGGAGAATTTTCTCTTACCCGTAAGTTTGTTCGCCACGGTGGTAAGATGCAGAAGGAACTTGAGCAGAAGAAGAAAGAAACGGAGCTTGCTGCAGCAAAGGCCGCAAAAGCGGCGCCGGTAACACCAGCCAAGAAGTAAGTACCTATTTTCATGAAAGCGACACTTACACAATATCGTCAGTCTCCCCGTAAAGTTCGTCTCGTTGCAACTGCAATACGAGGAAAGAATGCCGCGCATGCCCTGAAAGTTCTTAGCTTTTTTAGCAAGCGAGTTGCTTTGCCGATGCGCAAGCTTCTTGAATCAGCTCTTGCGAATGCAAAAGTCTCGACAAACCAGCCTCCGGAAAATCTTCGCATTGCTGCGATTCGTGTTGATATGGGTAAGACACTCAAGCGTTCTCGTCCAAGGGCACGTGGACATGCATCGCGTATTAACAAACGAACAAGTCATATTACGATTGAACTAGGGGCAGCATCTCCGATGCTCCAACCTCGCGCTGCAGCTTCAGTATCCGAGAAAATTTCTCAAAAAAAGAAATAATTTGAATATGTAAAAACATGAGTCACGTTGTACACCCATATGCACATAGACTTGGCATCTTGCGAGACTGGAAGTCTCGCTGGTTTGCGACGCCTGCAAACTACAATTCTTTTTTGAAATGCGATGTGCTTCTTCGTGAGTATCTTGAAAAGCGTCTTCGTGGTCTGTATGTTGGCTCAATCGAAATGGAGCGTGGAGCGAACAAACTTCGCGTCATCATCAAGACGTCTCGTCCAGGTATGATCATCGGCCGCTCGGGCGAGGGCTCGGTAAAGCTTCGCCAAGACATCATGGTGTTTCTCCGCCGCAAAAAACTTTTGGAGAGTGCGGGTGATATGAAACTCGACATCGAAGAGATCCGATCTCCGGAATCAAATGCGGCCATTGTCGGCCTGATGGTTGCGGAAGGACTTGAAAAGCGCATGCCGTTTCGCCGTGTATTGAAACAAACTGTTGAAAAAGTGATGGCGAATCGTGATGTAAAGGGTGTGCGTATTCGTCTGTCCGGCCGACTTGGCGGTGCCGATATGGCGCGCCAGGAAGAATTGCGCCAAGGTCGTATCCCGCTGCAAACTTTACGCGCAGATATTGATTTTGCTCGCACACGTGCAACTATTGCGCAGGGCGACCTGGGAATAAAGGTTTGGATATATAAGGGTGATATCTTCGAAAAATAATATGACTTTATATTTTGACAAACTACTTTGTTACGGGGCCCCACTCGCACTTACGTCGTATGAGATATACGCCTGCAGTGCTCGTTTTCCCCGCGCCTCGTATTTTGTCAAAATCTAAAGTCATCCACTAAAAACAGCATGCTATTCCCAAAAAAAGTTAAATATCGTAAATGGCAAAGCGCACGCAAGAATCCGAACAAGCGTGGTTTGGCAACGCGCGGTACCACACTCGCGTTTGGCTCCATGGGCCTTAAGGCGACAACGGGTGCGCGTATCAAATCAAACCAGATCGAGGCTGCTCGCAAAACCATGATTCGCCTTGTAAGCAAGACGGGTAGAATGTGGATCCGCATCTTTCCTGATCGTCCCTATACAGCAAAAGCAGCAGAAGTAGGCATGGGTAAGGGAAAGGGTGATCTGCAAGGCTATGTTTTTGAGGTGAACCCAGGCCGCATGCTTTTTGAAATAGATGGGATGAAACCGGAGGTTGCCCGGGAGGCGCTTCGCAAGGCAGGAGCGAAGCTTCCGATAAAGACAAAGATCATAGAGCGTGTGGAACATTAAGAGCCGGTTGACTTTGGAGTGTATTTGAGTAGTATCAACGAAACTATGAAAATCAAAGATATCAAGAAAAAAGGTGACGCTGATTTAACGAAGGCGCTTCGCGATGCTCGAAAGCTTGCGATGGATTTTCGGTTTGATGTTGCGGGCAGTAAAGTGAGAAATACAAAAGAGGGTAAAAATGCAAAAAAAGATATTGCGCGCATTTTAACGGAGCAGCGTGTACGTTTGATCACGCAATAAAAAATATGGCAAAGAAAACGGAAACAACAGAATCGGAAAGCAAAAAGGGCGGCAAGATGCTCTCGGGTGTTGTTGTTTCCGATAAAATGAAGGATACGGCAACAGTGCGGGTAACGCGCTATGTGAAGCACGTTAAATATGATAAGTATATGAAGCGGCACAAGAAATATCTCGCGCACGATGCCGGGAATACGCATAAGATTGGTGAAACAGTAACGATTCGTGAAGTGCGCCCGATGTCTAAAAGAAAGAGCTTTACAATAGTCTAAAGCGTACAAAAGCGTAAAACCATGCTACAGCCACAAACAATAGTAACAATAGCAGACAATTCAGGCGGAAAGATCGGGCGTGTTTTCAAGGTGCCAGGTGGGTCCAAGCGACGCTATGCGCAAATTGGTGATATTGTGATTCTTTCAGTCCAGACTGCTGAGCCGCGCAAATTGGTGAAGAAGAAGGAAATTTTGCAAGCAGTTGTTGTCCGCCAGAAAAAGGCGTTTCGCCGAAAGGACGGATCATATATTCGTTTCGATGACAACGCTGTGGTGATACTCGAGAAAGGAAAGCAGGATCCGAAAGCGGGACGTGTGTTTGGTCCGATGCCGCGCGAACTTGCTGAACGCGGGTATCAGAAAATTATTTCTCTTGCATCAGAGGTTGTTTAAATTTCTTACGATTATGAAAATAATAAAAGGAGATAATGTAAAAGTGATTACAGGGAAGGATAAAGGCAAGACGGGAAAGGTTTTGCGTGCTTTGCCTTCAACACTTCAGTTGATCGTTGAGGGGGTGCATATTCGCAAAAAGCATCAGCGTGCTCAAAAGAAAGGACAGAAAGGACAAGTGATTGATAAGACCCACCCAATTCATGTTTCAAACGTGATGCTCATTGATCCGAAGACGAATAAGCCGACACGTCTTAAGATTAAAATGAAAGATGGCAAAAAGGTCCGCATTGCTATAAAAAGTGGTGCAGTAGTGTAAGTAAAGAAACTTTTATGGAAATGACCAAAGAAAGACAAGCGAAAGTATTCGAGTCGTTCAAATCAAAATTTGGATATTCGAATCGAATGGAGGCTCCGCGACTTCTTAAAGTCGTGATTTCTTCGGGCATTGGCTCGGTGAAGGACAAGGCGAAAATTGCGCTTGTTGCGGATCGACTTATGAAGATCACGGGGCAGAAACCGGCACCTCGCGGCGCAAAGCAATCTGTTGCAGCTTTCAAGATCCGTCAAGGCGATGTGATCGGGTACCAAGTAACGCTTCGCGGTATTCGGATGTATCGTTTTCTCGACAAGCTGATCAATGTTGCATTACCTCGTACCAAAGACTTCCGTGGTATCCCAAAGAACATTGTTGATGCTATGGGTAACATGACCCTTTCAATTCGCGAACATACCATTTTCCCGGAAACAGCAGATGAGGAGCTTAAGGATGTGTTCGGGTTTGCGGTAACATTTGTGAAAGCAGGCAGCAAAAACAAAGAGGAGGCGCTCGAGTATTTTACCCACCTTGGCGTACCCTTTGTGAAGGCGATGATACCGTAATCTTTTGATAATACGGAGCTCGGTGACCATTTGACAGAAAACCCTTATTTTTGGTACTATACCTCCACGCTCTACGAGCTTTTTTCTTTAATATTTGGAAGCAAGCTATGGCGGGGGAAGCTCCGTTTTTCGTTTGTGGAAAGAGCTTGGTGAATATTGCGATTTTCTTCGTTGCCTGCGTCGCTTAAACTCTCACCGTAGCTAGCAGTACGCCTCAAGTTTTCGCTTCTTGGCGCCTCGAATCTCATCAATATTCACTAAGCTCTAGAATATATGCTAGTATAATCTCGCGAAGCACCGTTATATATATGGCAAAAACATCAGTTATTGTACGATCTCAAAGAAAACCAAAATTTTCTAGCCGGTCAGTGTCGCGGTGTTTTCGTTGCGGTAGGAAGCGTGGTTACATGCGTGACTTCGATCTCTGTCGAATTTGTTTTCGCGAACTTGCAAACGATGGCAAGATACCTGGCATCAAGAAATCTTCTTGGTAGAAAATATAAACTATGGATTCTATTGCAAACATGATCGTGCAAATAAAGAATGGCAACAATGCAGGAAAGGCATCTGTTGTTCTTCCTTTTTCAAATCTTAAATATGCGATCGCGATGCTCCTTGAGCGCGAGAAATATGTCGGTTCAGTTGTTAAGAAAGGAAAGAAGGTCAAGAAGTTTATTGAGATTGAACTCGTGTATGACGGGGAGACACCGCGCATACAAGGTGCCCGCCGTGTTTCAAAACTTTCTCGCCGTCGGTACATGAGCGTCGCGGATATCGTAGCCGCGCGCCGCGCTCTCGGAACGCTTCTTGTCTCAACATCGAAAGGTGTTTTGACGGGGGTTGAAGCGCAGAAGGAGAAGGTTGGAGGTGAAGCACTCTTGCGTGTTTGGTAATTGTATATATATGTCACGTATAGGAAAACAAATAATTGAGATACCAGTGAAAACGACCGTAACAGCAGATCACGGTTCTGTTTCTGTTGCCGGTCCGCTCGGAGTGCTTCAGCGTGATTTCAAAAACAGCATCGATATTGCTGTTGAAGGCAGTGAGGTCAAACTTACACCACGCGATACGTCAGTTGATACGCGGGCTCTCTGGGGTACCTATGCTTCGCATATTATGAATATGATTGCGGGTGTTAATCAGGTCTATGAAAAGAAGCTTATGGTTGAAGGGGTGGGCTTTCGCTCTGAAGTTTCAGGACAGAAGCTTACCCTTGCACTCGGTTTTTCTCATCCAGTTATTGTTGCGATTCCCGATGGGATCAAAGTGACTGCTGAAAAGAACCTCATTACGATTACGGGTATTGATAAAGAGGCAGTGGGGCAATTTGCGGCGAACGTTCGTTCGCTTAAGAAACCAGAACCCTATAAAGGGAAAGGTATACGGTATCATGATGAAGTGATACGCCGTAAGCAAGGCAAGAAGACTGCATAAAATATTTACATGGCTAAACTGAATGCAAAAACCAGTATGCGAAAAAGGCGCCACGCAAAGGTGCGTTTTTTGGTGTCTGGCACCCACGAAAAACCTCGTCTTTCCGTCTACCGTTCAAACAAATATATTCATGCTCAGATAATTGACGATGAGGCAGGGAAAACGATTCTAGGTCTTGTTTCAAAGGAGGGAGGAAAGAATAAGACGGAGAATGCAACACTTGCGGGGAAAGACCTTGCGAAGCAGGCCAAAGAAAAAAAGATCTCGAAAGTAGTATTTGATCGCGGCGGTTTCGTATATGCAGGGCGTATTAAGGCGTTTGCAGATGGTGCTCGCGAGGGGGGACTTCAATTTTAATATTTTTTATGGATAACACTCAAAAAACAACACAAGCAGGAGGTTCTGGTGCAGCACCGGTACGTAAGGGAGCTCTCGGCGGTGCTAACACTTCGGCGGTAGCGTCATCTCGCCCTAATTTTCGACCGCGCGGTCCGCAGCAGCGCGGGCTTCGTCACCGAGGCCGCCCGTCACCTGATGGAGGCCGGCGGCAAGCGCTTCCGGCCGCTGCTCGTACTGCTGGCCGCCGAGACCGGAGACCGACCGGACTCCGACGAGGTCATCACTGCGGCCTGCGTCGTGGAGCTGACCCACCTCGCCTCGCTCTACCACGACGACGTCATGGACGAGGCCGCCCTGCGCCGGGGCGCTGAGTCGGCCAACGCCCGGTGGGACAACCACGTCGCGATCCTGACCGGTGACTTCCTGTTCTCGAAGTCCTCCGAGCTGACCGCCGAGCTCGGCCCCGACGCCGTCCGCATCCAGGCCCAGACGTTCACCCGGCTGGTCGAGGGCCAGATCCTCGAGACCGTCACGCCCGGGCCCGGCGAGGACCCGCTCGCCCACTACCTCGAGGTGGTCGCGGGCAAGACCGGCTCGCTGATCGCCACCTCGGCGCGCTACGGCGCCCGCTTCGGCGGCGCCAGCCGGGAGGTGGAGGAGGCGCTCACGGCGTACGGCGAGATGGTCGGCAGCGCCTTCCAGCTCTCCGACGACATCCTCGACATCGCCTCCGAGACCGACGAGTCCGGCAAGACCCCCGGCACCGACCTCCGCGAGGGCGTCCCGACGCTCCCCGTGCTCATGGCCCGCGCCTCCCCCGACCCCGAGGCCGCCCGGTTGCTCGAGCTGCTCGACGGC
>OBEQ012263780.1_pt1 | contig 13743 bp, 14 predicted proteins | sample 1670901 | NCBI WGS metagenome assembly OBEQ01 (sample SAMEA104232315, study PRJEB22302) | groundwater metagenome | biome: forest; feature: aquifer; material: groundwater | place: USA | collected 2011-08-07 | depth 5.4 m
AAGGGAAAGTGAAACCCAACAAAGTCAGTTGGTTTTTGTCTTGATAAGATTTAAGCTTGGAAAAGTTTTAAGCAGGAAAGTATAATTATAACGGCTTCCACGAAGAAACAGAAAGATCTATTTTATCTCTGATGAAAGAAACTCCCTCTTCCAGTAATTTTTCTTTTTTTGTAGTTATCCCTTTTCCAGCTGAATAACCGGTAAGATCTCCGTTTCTTGCCACCACCCGATGACAAGGAATCATCTTTAGATCCGGATTTTGTTTCATAAACATTCCCACTGCTCTTCTCGCATTCGGGCTTCCTGCCATTTTAGCCAGTTGCCCATATGTTGCCACTTTGCCCGCAGGAATCCTTTTTGCGATCTCATACACTTTTTGTCTGAAGGTTGATTTCATCATCCCAATATATATAAATATTATGAATTTGTAAAGCTAGATTATCTATAAGGTATAATATCCTCATGCAAGAGTTAGCCAAAAATTTTCGGTTTATGCTCGTAGGACTGATGCCCAAAGGTACAGATTATGAGAAAATTCTCCAGGAGATGGAAGAATTGAAATCTTTGGTAAAGACATATGGTGGAGAAGTTTTTGCAGCCACAGTGCAAAAAGCAGATTATCCAAATCGGGCAACATTTATAGGGTCAGGCAAAGCACAGGAAATAGCTGAAATTATCGCCAAAGAAAAAATAGATATTATCGTTATCAACGATATTGTAAAACCCGGACAACTTTATACACTTGAGAAAATATTTTTCCGTTCAAACCCGAAGATAAAGGTATGGGATAGAGTCAATCTCATTTTGCAGATTTTTTCCCTGCATGCCCAAACCAAAGAAGCAAAACTTCAAATTGACCTTGCCAACCTTCGCCACATGGGTCCCAGAATTTACGGCATGGGATATATTCTCTCCAGACAAGGCGGAGGAATAGGTGCGGTGGGAGAGGGAGAAACCAATACGGAACTCATGAAACGACACTTCCGGGATGAGATGAGACATATACTTAACCAACTTGCAAAATTATCCGATGAACGAAAAAGCAAAATGGAAAAAAGAAAAAGTATGGGATTTCTTACGTGTGCAATTGTAGGATATACCAATGCCGGAAAAACTCTTCTTTTCAACCGGTTGACAAATAAAGATAATTTAGTAGCCGATGCACTTTTTGTAACTTTAGATAGTAGTGTAGGAAAATTACACCAAACCAGTGATAAACAACAAGTTATCGTTTCAGACACAATCGGTTTTATAAAAAATCTTCCTCCCAGTCTGATCGATGCCTTCAAATCTACTCTTTTGGAATCTATGAATGCAGACTTACTTCTGATAGTTATAGATGTATCAGATCCGGAATTTGCAGAAAAAATACGAGTAGTTGATGAAATTTTACATGAGCTTCATCTGGAGGGGAAAAATCAACTCTATGTGTTTAATAAAACTGATATAGCCCTGCCTGCGCAGGCAGGCAAATCATTGGATCGAGCGGATTTATTGAAACGTCATATGGATTTTCATCCTTTGTTTATATCAGCAAAAACGGGAGAAGGAATTGATATTCTTCAGAATACTATTTTAGAGTCTATTGCGCAGATTTAATAATTCATCCTGAAGTCTCTGGCTTTATGGGTCATTGAGGCATCGGCAATCCTATTTTTATCCGGCAATATAGAAACTATTTTATTCCATTGCTTTTTTATTTTATTGATATCTGCTTCTTTGGGTGAAAATTGCAATCTAGTATACCCGCTGGGGTTTGTTTCTACAGTCACTCCTATTGTTTTTAATTTCTCGATAGACTTTTCCTCAAGGTTAAAATCTCCCTCAATCATCTGATCCACCGGGTTATTCATAAATCCGGATACATCTATAGAGTATCCTTTTCTGGTCATTTCTAAAACGGCCTTTCTTATCTGAGGTTCGAGTTCCTCAACAAATAACCCCATTCGGGTTTCTAACTTATCGGGTTTGGGATTTTTAATTTTGCGGTTTTTTATATCATTTAACATTATAGTCTGGATATTATGTTCCAACTTTTCAAAATACCTTTGCTTTTGTAGTAACGGGTTCTTAGAGGCATATTTTCGGCGGATTTTTACTGCTTGCGGACTGGAAGAGGCTTGGGTCAATACTCCTTTATCGGGAAGAAGTGCTGCTATTTCCAACCATTTATGTTTTATATAGTCCAAATCCAGCTTCTCTGCCTTAAATACCAGTGATTTATAGCCATTATTTTCTCTCACTTTTATACCATTTTTTTCCAGTTTATTTTTAGTCACATAATCCACAGAGAAATATCCGTCTAATGATTGATATTCCCCGTTGTTGCTTCCAAATCCGGATGATGTTTCTATCACATATCCTTTTTTTGATAGATTTACAACTATCTCTCTTAAATACGGCTCATACATTTCTAAAAAAGCACCTAATAAATATTCCAGGTCGTCCATAGAAGGTTCCGACTTGAGTCTTTTATTTAAGGCGGCGATTTTTTCTCTATTAACGGAATTTTTTAGGGAAATATATTTTTTACGATCCTGCGGATTATAAGAATTTATAAAGGTATTCATGAAGAAATTTACTTCTTATTATACACCTTTTATCCCACAAATGTTAGCGCTTTGCCTAGTTTTTGTGCTCTGCCGGTTCTTCCGATTCTGTGAATATAATCAGTATAAGTGGATGGTTCATCAAAGTTTATAACATGGGAAATATCTACTACATCTATCCCTCTGGCTGCAATATCAGTTGCTACCAAAACCTGGAGTTGATTTTGCTTAAACTGGGATAATGCCCTCAATCTTTGGCTTTGTGATTTATTTCCGTGAATTGACGCGGCCAGGAAACCTTTTTGCTGCAACGTCTTTGAGAGTCTTTCCACACCCCACTTAGTCCGGCCAAAGATCAGTACTTTTTTAAATTCTTCAAGCCGTAGCATATTTTGAAGCTTTTCGACCTTTTCCTCTTTACTATTTACCCGGATGACATCCTGATCAATTCCATACGCCATCTCTTTCATTTTTACAGATACGGTTATGGGATTTTTCAAAAACGACTGGATAATACTGTTTATCGCAGGAGGAACAGTGGCAGAGAAAAAAAGCGACTGCCGATTTTGGGGCAGAAGTGAGATGATGTATTTTATGTCATTTATAAACCCTATATCTACCATTCTGTCCACTTCATCCAGAACAATGTTTTGAAAATTACCCAGATGCAAAAATTGTCTTTTTATCAAGTCTTTTAATCTGCCCGGAGTGCCTATGATTACATTAAGGTTTTGTCTAAGTTCCAGAATTTGTCGGTTTATACTCGCTCCGCCTATGATCAAGGTGGAATATATATTCAAGGATTTGGTAAATTCTTTCAGTTCATCGTTGATTTGAACTGCAAGCTCACGGGTAGGCACAATTACCAATACTTTTTCACTTCTATTGTGGATTATTTTATTTATAAGTGGAATGAGAAAAGCAGCGGTTTTTCCTGTTCCGGTATTGGCTATACCTATGACATCCCGCCCCTGTAATATATATGGAATCACCTGATCTTGAATAGGAGTAGGTATATTATAACCATGAAGATTTATGTTTTGCTTGATTCGGGAATCGATGAGAAAATCATCAAATCGGTGGGTAATGACAGTTGCGTCTACACTATTTTGAATCTCTGCTTTATTCACATAAGCCGATGCAGATACGGTCGATTTTGATACGCTTCTTCTTCGGCCAAAAGACCTATGGTTTTGTCTGGGAAAGCGGCTTTTATGAAAATTACCTCTGGAAAATGATCGGCTATGCATATATAAATTTTAAAATCAATAAACCTGTCTAAATGAGAAGATGCTTTAAAAATTGAAGTAAGATACGAAGCAAAAAAATCGTGTATCTTTATCTTGACTATCTAAAACGAAATCAGATTTAAACAGATTTCTTGATTTAAATCTGTTAAAAGAAGTATAGCATATCTCCCTAAACGTGTCAATACACTATAGGATAATCTTATTATGACGTCAACTTATACATAAACTCCCTCTTTTTCAACCATCTTCTTATATAACCCATTTTTTTCAAACTCACTGCTGTTTCGGAAGAGATGTTGATTAAATTTTTATCTATTTCGCTCACCTCCCGGTTTACCCTGAAAGCCATATTGTTTATACCCAATAACCTTAAGCTTTTCAAAGACTTTACCCGGGAAAGCGCTACATATCCCATTCCCTCTATAAAAGATTTGGATAGATCTATTTCAGCCGCGTCCAGCGTCATTCCTTGGCTTTTATGTACGGTGATTGCCCAAGCCAGTCGAAGCGGGACTTGTGTAATTTGGGCAATTATCTTGTCACCATCCATGATTGTCCAGACAGCCTGTTCCACAATTATTTTTCTGTTATCAAAAGTATTTATTATCGGATCATCATTTCCGTTGAAACCCACTACTTTTCCCATAGTACCGTTAACGTATCCTTTTTTATAATTATTTCTCACAAACATGACCAATGCATCCTTTTTCAATTCCAAGACTTCGGGCGCCAAACAGGTTTTTTTCATCATTTCCGTCAACTTATCCGGACCAAGTGCTGTCATATTATAATGATGCATTTCACCTTCAATTTTATCCAATTCACCTTTATTTATTGCTTCAACGTCTATATTGTGCGTATAAAGTTTAGTCGCAACTATAGTCTGACTCACCATTTGCGTGTTTCTATTTAATAGTTTATCCAAAGTAGATTGATTTACCTGATTTTGGCGGATATCCTGCAAAATTTGCAGCAGCTCGCGATCGTGATGCCTTTTAGCTTCATGCAGGTAACAAATACGAAGATCCAAATCCTGCCAGGCTTTTGATTTGAATATAAAATCTATATAACTCTTATTACGAGTAACCGGAGGCAGTTGAAAAAGATCTCCGCAAAGTATCACTTGTAAACCTCCAAAAGCAAGATTATTACCTCTTATTTTACGCAGTAAATAATCTATGGCATCAAAGCGAACTCCGTGTATCATGGAAATTTCATCTATTATCAGGACTTTTGTATTCAACAAACGCTTTTTCAAATGGAATTTTCCCGAAAGTTCTCTTATGTCGGTATCCGTAAGATTATCTCTGATACCCAAACCCGACCAGGAATCTATAGTCACTCCATCCAAATGCGTAGCGGCAATACCTGTAGAAGCTGTAATGCCTATGGGTATATGTTTAGATTTTAGAAACTCTATGTAAGAATTTAATACATATGTTTTTCCCGTTCCTGCCTCACCAGTCAGATAAACGTTGTACCCCATTTTCATGATTTCCAAAGCTTCTTTTTGCAGCATGTCTTTTTTATTATATACCGTTTCCATATACTTCAATCATTTCTAATCTGTTATAATAATTTATAAATATGAAAAACGTATATCTGATAATTTCTCTAGTTATAATAGTAATTATCGGATTTATATTTTTCTCTGGACAAAGTCCACAAACTAAATCAAACACAGATACGATAGAAGATTTATCTATGAAAAAAATTAAAACTGAATCGAAACCTACGCAATCTTTACAGATAGACAAGTCAAAAAAATATTCGGCTATTCTGCACACTCAAAAAGGGGATATTACTATTTCTTTGACAGCAGATAAAACACCAATCACCGTAAATAATTTTATCTCACTGGCAAGAAAAGGTTTCTACGACAATACTATATTTCATAGAATTATAAAGGGGTTTATGATACAAGGCGGAGATCCCAAAGGAGATGGTACCGGTGGTCCGGGATATCACTTTGCAGATGAACCTTTCGAAGGTGCTTATACCCAAGGGGTTATAGCTATGGCCAATGCGGGACCCAATACAAACGGCAGCCAATTTTTCATCATGCACGCAGACTACGCATTACCCGCAAATTATGTCATATTTGGAAAAGTTAATTCGGGGATAGAAACAGTTGATGCTATTGCTCAAGCTCCTGTACAAGTAAGCACATCGGGCGAAATGTCCTCACCGGTAAGCCCTGTAAAAGTGCTTTCAATTGTTATAGAAGAGAAATAATTTCCCTTTATAACCCTGTTCCCTGATAAAGTTTCATCTGGCTATTGAATTCTTTATTGAATGAATTTACGAAACCTAGTGTAAACCATAAAGTTATCACTATTGAAATTATAGTTATGAAAAGTAAAGCTATGCCGATTTTCTTGGATTTTTCATCCTCCTGACGTAAATATTTTATTGCGGGCCAAATTCCAAATGGTGGGAAAAAGAAACTTAAAAAGTAAAGCCAAATTTGTTTGGCAAAAGTAGTAGATAAAGATTCCTCCCGTAACTTTTTTCCGCAATGCGGACAAAAAAAGTCTGTCGGAGAAGTATTTCCCTTACAATTACTACATAAGCTTTGTAAATCCATACTTTTTATATCTTACTATATTTTCATCTTTCAATAATGCTAAAATGCATTTATTAATTAAAAACAATGACTGACACTGCAAAAGAAATAGCGATATTGAAAGAAGAGATAGAGAAAATAAAAGCCAGAAACAAAAAAGTCGAGGCGGATAAGTCATGGGAAACCAGCAGAACCAAAGCTATTTTTATAACCGGATCTGTATATATATTGGCAGTCTTGTTAATGATTTTAACGGGAACTAATAATCCGCTTGTTAATGCTTTTATCCCATCGGTCGGATATCTTATTTCAACCCTTTCCTACGGTATCCTCAAGAACTGGTGGCTGAAAAGAAGAAATGAATAGTTATTTATTTTTTCTCTTGAATGATTTCACCTTCCACAATTTTGCTTTTATCTATTTCAGACAGAGTCGGTTTTCTCCTCGGAGATTTATTTCTGCTTTTTTTCAATAGGTAATAAAGTAACGATGGCGCAAGAATCAAAAATATTTTTCGCAGAATGGAAAATAGAAACATTTAATATGCAAATAACGAACCCAGGATAAAACTGATTAATACCAAAGAAACGATAGCGATAGTTACAATCTTGGTGATATTCATTTTCGAAGTTTATTGAGGATTTCTCCCAGGCGTTTTATCTCCTCCCCATACCTTGACCAGTCTCCTTCTCTTTGGGCGCGAGTGGCGGCGTCATAAGTATCACTTGCTTGTTTGATAATTTCTTGATCGCTTTGGGTAGGAGGAGTAGTGGTTACCTGCTCAATTCTCTCCCTAGAAGGAATTGCCTTTGATATTCCCGTACCAAAAATCTTGACGAGTCCGGCCTTAAGGGTTTCTTCCATGGCAATTTTGTTTTCATAGGCAACGATAACCCGTTTAAGCTCCGGAATTTTACCTGCATCTGCTCTGAGATAGAGAGGACGGACATAAAGAAGAGATTCCTCAATTGGGATAGCCAGAAGGGATCCTTGGATTACTTGTGATCCACGCTGATCCCATAAAGAAATTTGCCTACTGACTTCCGCGTCCTGGTTTATCCTACCGATAATCTGTTTAGGCCCAAATACTAATTTATCTTTGGGAAAGCGGTAAACGACCAGCTTGCCATACTGTTGCCCGTCATTTCTGGCGACCATCCAGGCGGAAAGGTTGTCTTTGGCCCGTGGCGTAAACGGTAGCATCAGAATATATTCCTCTTTTTTCTCGCCCGGAAGCTTCATTATCATGTGACGGGGAGTCATAACTCCAGCCTTACTGTTAGCCTGTTGTTGTTCTTGATCAATAGAGGGTATTTCCCACTGGTCCTCCTTGTTGTAAAAGATCTGCGGATCATCCTTGTGGTATATGGTATAGATAGCGGTTTGCAGGGAAAAGATGTCTTCAGGATAGCGCAGATGTGAAACAAGACTTTTGGGCAGATCCGAGAGCGGACGAAAGGTCTTTGGGAACATTTTCGCGTAGGTTTTGATAATCGGATCTTCGGAATCGGCTTGATACATACTCACCGATCCGTCATACGCGTCCACTACTGCTTTGACTGAGTTTCGGATGTAGTTTACCCTGAGCGAAGGCGAAGGGCCACTATTCAGCGCCAGGGGTTGGGCATATGGATAGCGATCGGTTGATGTGTACGCGTCGACGATCCAATACAGTTTGCCTTCGGCAACGACGAGATATGGATCCCGGTCGTACGTGAGAAACGGCGCAATTGTTGCCACTCTCTCTTTTACGTTCCGGTTGTAAAGAATACGACTTTCGCCCGTTATATCGCCGGATAAAGCCATTTTGAGTGAGCCAAAGCTGAACGCATAGAAAAGCCGTCGTAAAGGAGAGTTAAGCTCCACACCGCCTTTTCCTGCATAGGTGGTGTACACATTCTCTTCTCCTTTGGGATAATCGAATTCTTTCGATTTGGTTTTGGTAATGACATAGTCGTTAAGAATCTCTCCGTAGTAAATTTCCGGCCTGGTAACTGCGAGTTCTTTTACTTCCGATTTGGGCGGCAAATCTTTGACAAAAAGAACCGGCAGGCCTTCCGGAGTCACTTGATTTACCGGTCCAGCGGCAACGCCGTAACCGTGAGTAAATGTCAACCGTTCGTTGATCCATGCTTTGTTGGGGAGGCTCTCGGACGCCAGTTCTCGCGGCGAAAGCATAACCTGACGTACTTCTCCGTCTATGGTGTAGCGGTCGTTATCCACGCTGGCAAACTCATAGTAGGTCCTGATTTCCTGGATTTGCGAAAACGTGGAGAGAAGCGGCGCCCTGTCCCAAAGCCTTACATTTTTAATAGTCAGATTATTGGCGGCAATGTCTGTGGCGGTAATGGGCTTATCGACAGCTATCTTCCGTTCTTCGATTTTGTCCAGTCCGTACGCCTTACGGGTGGCTTCAATATTATGTTTGATAAACGGCGTTTCTTTGACCAATTCATTGGGAGCAACGACTAATTTTTGAAAAATACCCGGGACTAAGCCGGAAACAAGTCCTACCACAACAGTGAGGGAGATCGCTCCCACGAGAGGTGAAATATTTCCGCTGACTCCATAAAAAAGTGCCAGAAAAGCCGCCAGCCCATAGATAAAGACGGAAATTTTTATGATGGGAATCATGACGTTGGCGTCGGTGAAGGCTGCGCCAAATACCGGCCCGCTCTGGGTAACCAGCAGGTTATAGAGCGAAAAATACGTGCCGATTGCCACAGTTACCAGGAAAAGGAAGAGGAGAATTCCGATGTGGAGTCTCGCCTTTTGATCGGTATGAGAATGTTTGACCAATTTGATAGGTGGGCCGCCGAGTTTTTCCGTTAAGGTGTTGAGATTGAATTTCCCCAAGAGTGTAGAAATATCGAGACTGCCGCGAAGAATATAGATCGCTCCGCTTACAATAAGCGACAATATAACAAGAATTCGTAGAAGACCTAAACCCAGAGAGTAGACTGGCAAAGTAAACACATAAAACGCTATATCACGGCCAAACAACGGATCGGTTTGGCCAAATGGAGTCCCTGCCAAAAATTTCAAGACATCCTGCCAACTGGCAGCTGCGATAAGGCCGATAAACAACGCTACGAACAAACACGCGATAATTCCGACTTTTTTTACTGTATAGTTATTCAGACTCAAGGCCTGGCCGATCAGAGCTTCGGGAATAGCTGCTACCCAAGGTATTTTTGAACGTACACTGACCAGAAAGTTAGTTAGAAGAAACGCCGCTGCGAACAGACCGGCGCTGACACCAAGAATTACTTTTGCACCAAGCGATTTAGAAAAGATTTCGGTAAAACCAACCTCCGAGAACCACCACCAATCGGTAACCAAGGAAACAATGCTCGAGAAGAAAATAAAAATAACAAAGATAATACCCAAGAATACCCAAGAAAAAAATTTAGTGATTTTCATACAAAACCGGCCCTCTCTATCTTGGCCGGTTATAATTGATGATGGTTCAAAGCGTAAAGACGTCCGCCAGCTGGCGGAACCATTTTTCTTATTCTTCTTGCTCCCCATCACCCAAGGCGATGTTAGATATCTACATTATACTAAATATAATTTTTATTACAATCCTTCATTTTTATGTTATGAGGTATATGCTAATTCTAGGATTTATAATCTACAATATTGGCCTTATGACTGGATTTTCTGCTATTATTGTGGCATTATAGGAATAGTAATTATCCCAATTATCATGAACATCTAAAATTATATGGATATTTTAAATACTTTGGAATTTTCTTTCTCCAGTTATGGCTATTTGATCGTTTTTTTTGCTGCACTGCTGGAAAGCTTTATTCTTCTTGGTTTTCTTTTACCTGGTAGTTTGATTGTGCTTCTGGGTGGGTATTTTGCCCAACGGAATCAACTGTCAGTTGTATTCGTAATTATCTTAGCATGGTTAGGTATGTTTCTTGGAGACATAATTAATTATTGGTTAGGAAAGAAGGGATTCCATAAAATATTTATAAAGCATCTTAGGTTAGGGAACTTTTTGAAAAACCATAGATTTGCAGATGATCAGATCAATCATTATGGTGTTTTAGCTATTTTTTATTCCCATATTTTGGGATATATGCACTCTATCATTTGTTTTTCGGCAGGTATTGTAAACTTTCCTGAGAAAAAATATATTTCTGCCGTATTTTGTGCTTCTTTTTTTTGGAGCCTGATTTATGTGGGTATGGGTTTTGTTTTCGGAAAATCTACAAAGAATCTTCTGTCTTTAGGCAATGAATTTACTGTATTCGCATGGTTGGTTTTAATACTATTTATTTTTCTTAAAATTAGTCAAACGATAATTCATCGTCTGTTCTTTCAATTAAAGAAGAGATAAAGATTGTTGATTATGTTTTAAATCCCGACTAATATATTTGAATCATTCGTTATTTCCAAAAAACCGGAGTTTTCTTGAATTTTTTTCTCCACATTTTTTATTTCTATAAGATCAATTCCTACTGTCATAAATGAGATTTATAATTCAGATATGTTATCATTATAGCGATCAATTCACAATTCAAATGCAAAATATTAGTAGGTCTTTCATCCATGACCCCAGAGCACGCATTCTTTATGTACTTCTTCTTATTTGGATCTTCGCAGTTTTCCAAAACCCCGGCTGGAAAAATATAGTATTTCCGCTTTTTTCAATTGCATTTTTTTCAATTTTGGATTTGGGTTTTCTTTATTTTAAATCCAAAAAATTGTATTATCCTTTTTCCTCACTAGTCTCGGGACTATTAATCGGTTTGATCATCCATCCTTCCAGCGGAATTTTTGCAATTATTCTTGCCTGTCTTTTCGGCTTTATATCCAAACAATTTATAAAGTATAAAAATCATCATATTTTCAATCCCGCTGCTTTCGGAGTTGTTATATCCTCTTTAATTTTAAATTTCTCGATATCCTGGTGGTCGGTTGCCCCGGGAAAAATATTTATTTTACTGTCAATTTTATCAGTATTGGTGCTTTGGAAACTCAAGCGTATTTATATGCCTATTACGTTTTTATCTGGATATTTTATCTTTTTGGCACTTTTCCAAGGAATTAAACCGGCAATATCTTTAACTATTGATGGAACTGTAATCTTTTTCGCTTTTATCATGTTGACAGAACCTATGACTTCTAGTATTTCCGGATTTTGGAAATGGGCATTTGGACTTGTGGTTTTGTCAGGAGTGGTAATAAGTTATGTACTAAAACTTTCTTTCACCGACCCACTACTATTTTCACTACTCTTTGCAAATTTATTAGTCAGAATTACGAATAAATAAAAATATTTTCATCCTCCCAAAAATGCAGGTAAAAAATTCGTTTTATGAAATAAAAATAAAGTGCCAACGATTAAACTAAACACTGCGGAAGTAAATCCCAAAATTAATCGTATATATGGATGATCATGAACCCCGCTGAAACTGGTTACCGAAACCAAAACTATTGCTGTATTGGATAAAAATAAGCCCAATACAAAAGCCAACACTAGTAGCGAACCAATGAGACTTCCTCCCACACCCGCCGCTGATACAAAAAGTAAAACTTGCGTGGGTGTTTCTGCTCCAATTCCATGAATAAGTCCCACAGAAAATGCAGTTTTTGCGCCATAAGTATCAGTAGATTTTATATGAGGGTGGTGATGTTTATGCGATATTTTATTATATATAATATTATAAAGTTTATTTATAATTTCAAAAATCATCATCCATCTGCTTTTCATTTTATAATTTTTACCGTGAAGAATAATTGAAGATATAAGCCAAAGTCCCAGAATTATAAGAGTAATTCCTACCACTGGTTCCATCACGTTATTTACCCAATTTGGAAGATTGACTCCAACCAGTACTGCTGCTAAACCCAATGAAATAATTACTATTGCATGACCCAAAACATAAAGAGAGCCTAAAAAAAAGCTTTTCTTTTTATCATCAACAGTACCGGTAATATCTGTAATTGCCGCGATATGATCCCAATCTATTCCATGCCGAAGACCTAAAAGAAAACTTGAGCCGATGAGAAAAAACAAAGAGGCACTATTATGCACGAAAAGATTATACACTTTTATCGAGGATTATTTCTTTGAAGATTTTTTGGGCTTTACCGGTTTAGTTTTTTCTTCTTTTGCTTCGCCATCAAACTCTTCGTCTGCAGTTACTAATATGGAAAATAAGATGAAACCTGCAAATATAGGCATAATGAGAGTAAATCTGGTAACTTCATCTTTTACTTTCCAAAGAACGCCCAACGCAAGTACAATCGAAACTCCTGCCGCCCAAACTATCCATTTGTTATTTTTATAAAATTTATCCCACCACAGTTTCATAATTAACATAATCCTAAAAGAATAGAGTATAATTGTCAAGGAGTTCCGATAAAAACGGAACGCCGCAGACCCCAGAATTTAAAAATACCTTAATTTTACTACGGGTGACGCAAGGGAGGGGTCCCAACCGGAGATGTATCGTAGCGTTGGGATACCCGAGCGGCAGGACCCGTAAATTATAATTTATGAAATCAGGTTACGTCGCAATTATCGGCCGACCAAACAGCGGAAAATCAACACTGTTAAATAATCTATTGGGACAGAAAGTATCTATTACTTCACCCAAACCTCAAACAACGCGGTTACCAATTCATGCAGTATACGAGGATGAACGCGGCCAAATTATTTTTATAGATACTCCGGGAATCTTCGGTAAAGTGGAGGATCCGGTATCAAAAATGATCAATCCCATGGCTCAAAAAACTCTTAAAAAAGGCGTAAATGTTATAGTTTATCTTGTGGATCAAAGTAGAGATCGGGATATTGAGGAAAATAAAACTTTCGGACTCGTACGATCAATAGTTAAACCTAAAATATTAGCTCTGAATAAAATTGATATTAAAGAGCCGTCATTTCTTCCTCATTATAAATTTATGGAAGAAGAGTTTGATAAAACCATAAAAATATCAGGACTCTTTAGATCAAATATCAATTATCTATTAGATGCGATATTTGAATATTTGCCCGAAGGCGACAAATTAGTGGATAATTCTGACCGACCCACTCCGGCTCTAAATATGGATAGTAAAACATTCCTTGCCGAAATTATCCGGGAAAAAGCTTATATTTTCCTGCGCAAAGAAGTACCCTATACTCTGGCAACAGTGGTAGATGAAATTACCACTAGAAAAAATCAGGTTTTGTATATAAAAGCTAGAATAGTGACACTTGATGACCGTTATAGGAAAATGATTATCGGAGAAAAAGGTAGAATGGTGAAAGAAATCGGTATGGCAGCCAGAAAAGAGCTGGAAACCGCTACGAACAAAAAAGTTTATCTTGATCTGACTGTTGAAACCAATCCCCACTGGTATGAACAGTTGCTAT
>OBEQ012106388.1_pt1 | contig 13742 bp, 6 predicted proteins | sample 1670901 | NCBI WGS metagenome assembly OBEQ01 (sample SAMEA104232315, study PRJEB22302) | groundwater metagenome | biome: forest; feature: aquifer; material: groundwater | place: USA | collected 2011-08-07 | depth 5.4 m
ATCTTATCGCCAAACGCGGCGAACTGGCGCTGGTCATCGGCACGCGCGGTGACTTGCGCAGCCATACGATCACTCTCGAACTCATCCGGCGCCGACAACGGGTGGCCTATTTTTCCTACAGCGATCCCATCCTGCGCACCGAGGATCTTCGTCGACGCGAATGCATGGCCGAACGCAAAGGACGAAACGCGCTCAAAATTCATGCCCACGAGGGTACGCTGGCAAACCTGCTGACCATGCGCGCCCTGCTCTACACAAAACTGCCATCCCAGGGACGCGTGCTCACCATTCCGTTGAATTAAGCTCCCAGGAACGGACAATCTCATAGCGCGCGCCTTCGGCGTGCGTGTGCGATTGCACGAGGCAGAATCGGCGCACCTCCCAAATCAGCTGGTCAATCGGAAGATTTTTATTACACCGGCGCAGCTTGCGCGCCAAGGTGAGATGCGCCGCATAAGATCGCTCCTCGGGCACATAACCACAGGCGGCCAGCCCGGCACTCAATTCATACACCAGTCGCGACAACGGCTCGGGAATGCGCCGGGGTCCCACCCAGGCAATGCCGGACCTCGGCCAGCAGCCGATCTGTTCCAGCATCAGCGTAAAGGAGCCGGTTCGGATCGCCGCGGCAACCTGTTCAGCGCATTGCCGGAATGACGCCTGCACCGAGCCGAGAAACGCCAGCGTCAGATGAATGTTCTCCGGCGGCACGCGCCGCCCGTCGCCCTCCAGAACCCGGCCGGCGACGCTGTACAGCTCGCGGCTCAGTTCAAGGGACGGCCACAGCGCGAAAAACAACCGCTGGTTTTTCGTTTCCGGCGCCGGTGCGGGAGAGCTGTCAGGATTCATCGTCATTCATGTCGACGAATGACAGTTTACCCGGATGTGGTGGGCCGTGGAGGGCGAGCCGGATCAAGCCCTTTGTCCAGTGGGCGAGCGGCGGGAATGGGAGCCGCGAGCGCCCCGACAGGGACGTCGGGGCCGGACCGCAAGCGCAGCATGGAATGCGCAGTGCCGCGGGCGGTGCGAAAAAAGTGAAACTCCGACCAACTGGTTATTTGACGATAAGTTCTGCGGGCTACCCCCCTTGCTTCCGACTTCGACCCGCTCTCACACGTGGTGCGACCGCTCCCAGCATTTCAGGTGCCAGTCATGTCGCTCAACGGCTATGGCGGCGGTATAGTCAGGATGTGGGGTCAAGGCCTCGAGACGCCAGCGCGTGACTTCTTCCGGCTCGCGTTCGTTTTCCAGCAATGCGGCGGGGCCCTCCGCGCGTAATGAAACGCTGAAGTGACCCAATCCATACCCCAGTCCATGCCCACGGGCCTTCAAGTACGCCTCTTTGCGGGTCCAGCCGTTGAAGAAGGCCTCCCGGCGCTGGTTCTCCGGCAAGGTTTCAATCTCATCGATTTCACGGCGGGAGAAGCAACGCCGGGCGATATCCAGTATGGAGATGCCGTCCCATCGGTATTCGATGTCAATACCGACTTCACTGTCCATGGCGATTGCGCACAGCGCCATGTTATCCGAGTGGCTCAGATTAAAGCGCAGCGCCTGTGTGCCTGACGTCTCGGCAAGCGCGGGTTTTCCCCCCGGTCCGTAACGGAACCGGATCAGGCGTGGATCGATGCCCAGGTAGCCGCCAAGAATGGCGCGGAGCATGCCGCGCGCGCCGATAATGCGGCGCCGCACTTTATCGATAGGCGAACGATTGACTTTGACGCATTCGTCCTCGGACAGGGTCTGATACAGTTCCTGAACATGCTCTGCGTCCATGTCCAGCCGCATGCGCCAGACATGCACTTCGTCGTGTTCAAGCGTCAAGGATTCCGGCGCGGCGTTCCAGGTACCGTCAACCGGTATCGAAGTAACGACCGCTGTCCCCAGGGTTCTATCGAGGCTTCTCATGCCGTTAAACGGCCACGGATCTGGGTTAATTCCTCGGCGATTTGGTTGCCACGGTAATGCAGCACTGTCACAAAGCCGCCGCCCACGATGATCTCCAGGTAGGGCTCGGGCGCGCTGATATCCGGGTCCAGAAATTGACGCAGATTGTTTAGGTTCTCGTCGGGCGATTCCGGAATCGTGGGGACGATGTGCTCAAGACCGGTTTCGTGCAGCCGCGCGGCGATATCGAGCGCGGCTTCCGTCGGGACGCCATCGCGCGTGGGCACGTAGAGCCGGAACCATCGGCCGTCGACGGCACGACGGGATTGCCAGGCGTCATCGGGCGTCGCCTGGCCGATAGTTTCCAAAACAGCGAGCCGTCCCAGGGTGTTCCGCAAACTGTCCGAATTGATAACCGCCATGTACAACCCGTCATTGCCGAAGCTGCGCTGCGATTTGCGTGTAATCCCTTCCAGATTGGGTTTTCGTGACATCGGCGAGGGCTCGCCCTGGTTGTCTTTGCCGATCCCGCCGCCCAGTTCGACGATCAGATTGGCGCCGTCGGCTATGGCGCGGCGCATCCCGGCGAGCCATTTGACCGGGTGAAAAAGTTGAAAGAACAACCAGGCCTTGACGGTGGCGGGATTATCGCGGTGGTAATCGCCGGTGTAATTCGCCAGTGTCTTGATGCGCGGCGGCTTGAACACGGCGCTGTCGAGAACGGCGCGATAATGTTCGGCCGCTTCGGTCATGAGATAGGTATGGAATGCGCCGTTGGTATTGAGATAGCGTCCGGCCTTGGCGCGCCCGAAGGTCTCGACGATATGGCCCATCAGCGCGTCCAGGTCTTCCTGGTGTCCGCAGACAACCGTCTGATCGGGCATATTGCAGCCACCGATTCCGCAATAAAAGTTGTCCGCAATCGGTTTGATGGATTCGAGGTCCAGCTTGAAAGCGGCCATCTTGCCGCGGCCGTAGATGGACATGAGGCGGCCGCGTTCACGAACCAAGCGCAGGGCGTCCTCGAAACTCAGGGCCTCGGCGGCGACCAGCGCGGAGTATTCGCCGAGACTGTGGCCGGCACAAATGCCGGCCGACCAGCGCCCTTCGGAGAGGGACCGGAGCGCTTCCAGGCACGCGATGGAATGGGTCAATAGCGCCACCTGAGTGTACTCGGTCGTATCGAGCCGGTCCTGCGGACCCCGAAATGACAGGGCGGCGACGTCGAAACCGAGGGTATCGCTGGCTCGTTCGTATACATCTCGGACAACCGCGTGCTCGCGGTAGAGATCGCTACCCATGCCAACGTACTGGGAACCCTGACCCGGGAATAGGTACATCACATGAAGGGGTTGGTTCATCAAGTACCTCACCTAGCGCCGCTGACGCGTCGGCGTGCAGACCGCCGGCACGAAACGCGGCGCGGCGCTTTACAGGGTCTTCGCCGGCGGTTGCGCGACGACCAAGGTTTGATTCAAGGCCGGCCGCTTGATTTCGGTACGCTGCCCATCGGGCCAGATCACCGTCAGCAGGTCCGCACTCTTGCTCGTACCGAGTCCAAATGTTTGCGTTAACTCGGACTGCGAGAGATACGAAGAACCGGTTCGTACCAAGCGACGTTGCACCAGTTTGCCGGCGCGAAGCGCCAGTTTGGCGCCAATGGCGTCGGTATTGGGCGATCGTCCACGCAGCTGCACTCTTAACCAGTGCTTCGCGTTGGTTTCGTTGCGCAGTATTTTCAATGGCCCACCGTTGATGGTGATCACCACGTCAGAATCGCCGTCGCCATCGAGATCGCCGACAGCGAGGCCGCGACCGACTATCGCCTGCTCGAATGGCGCGCCCGCGGTGGCGCTCCAATCGGCGAAGCGACCGTTATGCATGTTCCCCAGAATGATCGGACGCTCCGCGTAGCTGACTTCTCCTTCCACGTCTTGAATGCGCGGCTCGATATGTCCGTTGGCCAGGAGCATGTCTTGCCAGCCATCCATATCCAGATCGGCGAACACCACCCCAAAGGTCAAAGCAAGCTGAGTGGGGGCCGCCACGCCGGATTGCTGTGTCACCTCGCGAAAAAATCCGGGTTTGTCCATCTGGAAAACGGACACGGGCTCGCGACTGAAATTGCCGATGGCAATCGCCGCGGAACCGTCATTCATGCAGTCCGCGACGTCGATGCCCATGCCGGCGCGGGTCCTTCCGTTTTCGTCGTAAGCGATGCCCGCATCGATGCCGCGTTCCTCGAACCTGCCGCCGCCCTGATTGATGAACAGAAAGTTCGGCTGCGTGTCATTGGCCACCACGATGTCGAGACGGCCGTCATCGTTGAAATCCCACAGCGCCGCACCCAGTGATTTTCCTTCATCCTTCTTTACGCCGGACGATTCGGTGGCATCCACGAATTTCCCCTGGCGTTGCAGATACAGCCTCGAGGCATTGCCGGCATAGATATTGGGTGTCGCGAAGCTTTTCCGCTTGCCATCCATGGTGGCGTAGATATCCGTTTCCGGCGACCAGCGCACATAGTTCGCGATGTAGAGATCCAGGTGACCATCGCCATCCGCGTCGAACGCCAGCGCCGCCGTGGACCACTCCGGACCCCGGTGACCTTTTTCGTCCACCCAGAACTGCGTCTTCAGGCCCATTTCTCCAGTCACGTCCGCGAACTTCCCATTACCGAGATTACGGTACAACAGCGGTCCTCCCCAACCAGTCACAATCAAGTCCTGACGACCGTCGCCGTCGATATCGGCGGCGACGGCGCCCATGCTGTAGTGCGTGGTCGCCAGCCCCGATGCATCGGTCACGTCCTCAAAGCGCATGTTCCCCATATTCCTATAGAGGTGCGGCGTCGGCTTCGAATCGGCCGGGCGGTTCGGGAAAGGGGCCGAATTGGTCACAAAAATATCCAAGCGGCCGTCCCCATCGAAGTCGAATAGAACCACGCCTGGGCCCATCGTTTCAGGCATGTAGCGTGACTCCTTGCCGCCGGACACAAACCCGCCGGTGTAGTGCTTGAAGTGGATGCCCGATTGCGCCGTGACATCGGTAAAGTGGACCGAAGCCTTCACGGCTTGCGCCGGGGGCGGAGGTATGTATGCCTCCTGTTTAATGATGGGAGGCGGCGCCTCCGGTTTCGGCTTCGGATAAAACAGCACCGCGGCTATCCCCACGATCACCAGCGCGGCCGCCATACCGGCCCAAACACGCATTGACGGTTTTGCCATGATCAATTTCTCCCGTGGATTACGATGGCCTGACTCATCTTATTTTCATCAGGGTGTTTCTGCCGATATTCATGCGTAACCTTTTGCGCATTGTCATCCAGCTTGTATTTCTGGAACCCGAGCTCCGCCTGTTCCGCGGCGAACGCATATTTCTGCCGCTTGGCCGAATCGGTTTCGGCGGCCGCCAGCGCCTTGTAGGCAAGAGTGACCTGATGAAACGCTTGCGCGTTTTCCGGGTCGATCTTCAGTACTTCCCTATAGGCGTCTATGGAACTCTGTATCTGGTCCGCCAACCAGTAGGTACGTCCCAAACGCGCCCAGGTATCCCGACTCTTGGGATAGGTCTGCAAGGTACGCCGGTAAGCCTGGATCGCCTCAGGGAGACGGCCCGATCTCTCCAGCAGATTGCCCCAGAAGAAGGCAATGCGCGGTTGGTCGGGGCCCAGCTCGCTCGCTTTGCGCAACATCGCTTCCGCCTTCTCCAGATTACCGTCCTGGAGATAGGTGCGCGCCTGATTCAGCCAGCCATCGAAGCGCTTCGGCTGAAGCTTGGCCACGACCTGAAATGCCTGGAGCGCGGTACGCGTATCAGCATCAAGAAACATTCCGATCCCGTAGTCGTTGTATCGCATCCACTCCTTATCGGGATCCACGGACGCGACGGCGCCCTCGGCCGCCTTACCGCCCACCTTTAGCGTCAGAGAATCCTTGGCAATCTGCGTGATCGGCAGGTCCGGCACTGTCTTGTCCTCGAACACGAACTCGGTGAACGTGCGATTGAACTTGCGCCAGTTCAGATCGGCCTCCAGCGCGATACTCTTGCCATCGGCGTTCTTCGGCACCCGGAACTGGTAGCGGGCGATATCCGACGTGCTCGGTCCAATGACATTGGCATAGACCGTGGTGTAGATATCGGCGGCGTTACGCCGTTCGATGCGCTTGCTGTGGCGATCGATGAGCACGGCCTGATAAAAATGCGCCGAGCGATCCACCTGCTTGTCGGCGCCGACCGCACCATTGCGGAATATCTCCTTCCCATCCATGGACGCCTTGAAATCGATCCAGCCTTCATTCGAATCGTTGGTGCCGCCGGGAAAGGTGTGCCCGACCCCCTTGTTGCGAACCACCACGTCCACCTGTATCAGCTCCCCAGGCCGCAGCACGATTTTATTGTTATTGGGCGCCATCACCAGGGTGCCGTCCTCGCGGTGAACGGCGAAAACGTCCACGCGCAGCTTGTCGTCCTGCAGGAATTTTTCTATGCGTTTGATGGTTTCATTGTCGCCCCGAATATGAGGAAGCGCGGTGTTCACCCCAGGGAAGCGATGGCTGCGCACCTTGCCCTGTTTCGCGCTCACATCGCCTTCGACCACGGCCTCGAGCGGCATGTGGCAATCCTGGCACTGTTTCGTCTTCGGAGGCTGGTACCAGGTCATCGGATTGTTGTGCGGCACACCGGAATTGTGCCAGGCGTCATAATCGTTCTGGCCGCGCAGCCACCGGTAGTCGTTCACATGCACGTCGAGATTGACCTTATGACAGGTTAGGCAGAATTCCGAGGTCCGGAACACCGGTTTCAACATCAGTTTCTTGTGCGCGACCGGTTTGGCCTTCAACACATAGTCATGCACGAGTTTGCCCGGTCCTTGTTTGGCCTGGTCGAAGATATACGGCGATTCCGCCGAGTCCATGATGTTATAGTTTCCATTGCCCGTGAGATCGTGAATCTTATCGATCGCGTGACACGCGAGACAGGTCAGCCCGGCCTGCGACTCCGGCGTCAGTGGATCGATTTCCTTGGTCATATTGCCGGCAAGCATGATCGCCGGATCGTGGCAACCTCCGCAGAATTGGGATTTCTTCTTGCCCACCGTGTCTCGCGTCAATTCGACCGATTTTCTGTAGAAAGGATTGTTGAACGACGCGAAGCGGTGCGCCGAGGTCGCCCACTGTTTCGCGATGTCCGCGTGACAGGACGCGCAGCTCTGCGCGCCGAGAAAATACGAGGGCGCGAACCCCTTCTCGCGCGTTTCAGCCTTGAACGCGGCGATATCGGGCATGTCGTCGTGAGTGATGATGCGCGTCGGCAGGTAACCTCCCGTGGCCGTGGTTGTCTTGGCCGGGAACAGCGGACTCTTCGGGTCCGGATCGCCCAGCGCGCGGAATGGACTATGGGGATCGTACTCGATCACCGTCGGAGCACCCGTGGCGGGCGCCGGCAACGCGGCCTTTTGTACCTGCGTGTTGGCCGAACCCTCGGGCAGGCCGATCTTGTTTGTCTCGGTAAAATGGATCACCCACGCGACGCTCAGCACAGCCGCGATCGCCACGGATCCACTCCACGCGGACCGGGACACGGGGGGATCGCGCGACAGCAGGCGGTGAATCAAATATATCGCCAGCAGGCCCGCGGCGGCTACCTGATGGCCGATGAAAATCCAGGCGTTTTCCTTGCTGTTGGCTTCGGTGAGAATGAAAAAGCCGCTTACGAACAAGAACGTAATCGCCGTCAGCAGCAGGGTTCCGGTCAGTCGCGCCCATTTCGTGCGCAGCCGGTACATGCGCTGCAGATGGCTCAGCGCGAACAACGCGGCGGCGGCGAAAAACAGAATCCCTATGACGATATGCATGACCAGCATCAACTGATAGGTGACAGGCAGCACCGTGGGGATCTGGCCGATTTGCGCGACGTGGCCGGCGAGGACCAGATACAATGAGTTGGCGACCATTAAAATTGCCAATATCAGGCCGATCGCAAACCATCGACGTTGCGTGCTTGTCAGTAATTGAAATCGCGTGGTGGACATGGTTGTCTCCTCTAGAATTGAAACATCGTTTTTACTTCTCCTGCACTCGCCCGGCACTGGGCGCCGTAACATCCGCCTTCGAACCGGCAAACTGTTCGATGGCTTCGTAAAGGTATTCGGGCATCATGCTGACCTTGTGTTGCGGCGATACCCACAGCGCGGTCTGGCGCCCCTGCGCCAGCAGCGTCAGTTCGTCGCCGTCTTCACGATAGTAATCGAACAGCATGGACATTCCCGTGCGGATGAGCTTTTCAAGGCTCATCTTGATGAGAATGTTTTGAAACGCGAACGCCTCGTTGTAGAAATCGCACGCCGAGTTTTTCGTGATCATGCCGTACCCGGCCTTGAAATCGTCCAGGATCTGCGGGGCGTATTTTTGCAGAAAGTATTCGCGGCACTTTCCCTGCCAGACGAAATAGTTGCTGAAATAAACGTTTCCAACCACGTTGGTTTCCTCGAAACTGACGATGGTCCGGTATTCAAAAAACCGCATGGTTTCCTCCCGATTTATCGCAAATCACGGCTTGGGCCCGACCCACGGCGAGTTGCCCCGTCATGACGCCTGACCACGTTTCTTGGTTGCTTCTTTATGGATCTCCCAGATCATCGCCAAAGACTTCTGGTCCCCATACTGGTCAACGATACGGCAGCGATATCCATGAATCTGCTCCACGCACTGTCCCGATCCATCGAACACATCCAGATCGTAGAGAAATTCCGAGTCGCTGCGCGAACGCTCGACGGCCGACAGATAAAGCTCGCCGCCGTTGAACCCGTTGACCGATACCTTCTCCATGCCCACTGGAAGTATCTTGAAATTCGGCACACAGAGCTGCACCGAGTGCAGGAAGGCATCCCGCACCTCCGCCATATCCAGCAACGAAGCGTAACCGTTGGGCGATTGATAAAGGCTCGACGCCGGCGGCACCTTGACCTTGGCCAGGCAGTGCTTGTCCGATAAGTCATGGAACGAAACGATATTCTGGAACATCGGCCCTTGGAAAAAGATCGTTCCGTACAACGACTTCGCCGGATTCACGCTGAGCCCCCCGGGCCAGCTGAGTTTCACCTTGGGCAGCGGACTCTGCCGAGGATACCACACACACTCGCCGCTGAAATAATCCTTGTCATAGCCCGACAGGCTGGATCGGATGCTCACCTTCACGCGCCGCGTCCCGTCTTCCTCCGGCTCGCCCGCTTGGGCGTAAATCCGGATCTGACGGCCGCCGTCCGGCACCACAATCGGACGATTAAATTGCAGATTTTCCAAAACCGGCCGGCCGCTGGGCGGGTCTCCCGGCAGGCTCAGGCAGGTCGTGGCCGCCTGGGCCATTGCCTCCATGCCGACGACCGCCGGAAACAGCAAGGCGCCATCGTAGTTGTGCTCGCCGAGGTAGCGATCCTGCGTCGGATCGAGAAACACCTCCGTTACCAGCTCAACGCCCGGCTGGTGATGCAACACCTTCTCGAGGAATCGATACGCCGGCTTGTCGGTATGGGGGAATCGAAGGGGGGCCAGACCCCCGAGCCGGGCCGATATCACGAGATCGGAGGCCGGCCACTCTCTCTCGAGTAGATCGACGAAGCGCTTCACGCCTTCATCGGGCGGAATGGCGTCAATACCCATCGAGCGCAGGTTCTCCACGGTATTCAAGCGCGCGCCCATGCCGATTTCCGCCCACACCGAGTAGTTGTATCCGTGGCAGCGGATGTGAGGATGGGTGTTCCGCACCCGCGCCAACAGGCGATTCATCCACTCGTTCGCATAGGCGTAATCGCTATTGCCGGGCATGCCCGAGACGCCGATGATGGAAGAGAACGTGACAAGCAGACGCAAATCGTCCAACGGCACGGTCCGCAGCAGATTCGCGAGACCCAGCATTTTCGGTTTGAGGATGCGCTTGAACTCCTCGAAAGCCACCGCCTCGACGCGATGCGGGTGGTTCAAGCCGGCCGCGTGCACCACCCCGCGAACGGTCCCCATGTCACGTTTCACTCGATCGGCGAGATCGCGCACCGCGCCGTCATCGGTGATATCGCATTGATAGTACCGGTACTCGATGCCCTCGCGCGCGAACAACGCGAGGCTCTGCGCCAACTCATCGGTCGAGGACGCCACATCCGCCGGCGGGGCGCTGCTACCCGCAAGCGCGAGCTTGACCTTGAATTTTCGGGCCAGCGCCCGGGCGCACGCCGCGGTAATGCCCTTGGCGCCGCCGGTAACCAACACCACGTCGTTCTCGGCCAAGGGCGGTGCGGTTCGCGGAAGCGAGCTCGCGGGACACGGGAACCAACGCGGGACGCGGCGCGCGTTCGGCTGGCTGTAACCCGCCTCGGCATGGCCGTCGCCATGCGTCAGCTCTTGCATGACCACCTGCGCCATCGCCACCGGATCGAGCGCGTGATGAATGTCGAGCACGCGGGTCAACAACATGCGGTTTTCCAGATACAGGCTGCGCACGAACCCGCCGCCGGCCAGATAATCGGCGTGAACGGGGGCTTGCTCGCCCGTGTTGAGCGTGCCGTCGCCCTGGGTGACGAGACAGTAGAAGGCGTTGCGCGCCCCTTGCTGCTTGACCGACTTCAACAACCGCTGTGCCGACGCGAGCAATAGTTTCGGGGCGTTAAATAGTCGATCGTCGAGCTGCCCGGCATCTATCTGGCTGATCTCGCCCGCCACGTGCCGCGGTGCGACCACGATACAACCGCTAAGCGACGCATCGGTATCGAGCTCGACGGCGCCGATCCGCGTGAGGACCGTGATGCCTTGCGCGCGCAGGGCATCCGCCAGCGCGGTCACGAGGGGCGACGCCGCCAGGGCGGCCAGGAGCACATTACCCTTCGGCAGATCGTGGCGCTCGGCCGGCAGATCCTCTTCGACCATGCGCGCCGCGAAATTCCGAACCCACGTTGGCAGTTCGTCGCCGGACAGCGGCTCCGCCGACGGCGCGGTCTGGCCGGCACCGGTGGGATTCAGCTGCTGCATAAGCTTCTCGGCGATCTGTCCCAACATCATGCCGGTCATGCCGGTCGGATCGCCCTTGATCTTCATTCTGCCCATGGCCTCGGCCACCACCTCCACCGACTTTATCGAGTCGAGATTGAGGTCTTCGAGCATGCGCGTTTCACGCGCGACCATCTCTTGGGGATAGCCGAACTTTTCTGAAATATAACGCTGGAGCAGGGTAAAGGCCGCGTCTTCCGTCCAGCCTTGTTCCCCGGGCGCGGTCCCGGCTGGCGAAGCGCGTGCTGTTTCGGGCGCGGGTTGTTGCGCGGCAATACGCACCGCCGCCGCGCCTTCCACCGTCGTTAAACCGAGTTGCAACGGTGGCACGGGAGATTCGCAGGGGGAGGCGATAAATTTCGCCTCGTAGGGCAACCGGAACGAACGCGAAAAACGGTTCTCGAACAGGCGGTTGATCACCAGCGGTGCGCCGCAAGCGAACATGTAACCGACAAGCTTGTTCCAGGCGACGAAATCGTCGCACAGGGGTCCGCCGTCCGTGGAGAAAACACTACAACCCTCGCGGCCCTCGGTGATGCGGCGCGTGAGGCCCGTCAGAACGGTCCCGGGGCCCACTTCGATGAAGGTGTCGATGTCTTCCTGAAGCAGGGAGTTGACGGCCGCCACATACTGCACCGGCGAGGTTATCTGTTCGGTCAGGATTCCGGGCAGCAACGCCTCCTCGGCCACGAACCGACCGGTCATGCTGGAGACAACCAGATGCTGCATCGGGTTGAATTTCACCTTCTTAAGCGCGGTCGCCAGGCGCTTCGACGCCGGCTCGACAAGCTTGGAATGGAACGCTCTGGACACCGGCAATGGCATACACTTGATTTCCCGCCGCACGCAGAGCTTCATCAGCTCCCCGATCGCGGCGTTCTCGCCGGAGACCACCGTCTGCGTGGGCGTATTGAAGTTCGAGATAATCGCGTACCCGGTTACGTGCGCGAGCAGATCCCGGACCGCCTCCGGGCTGTCGGCAACGCTCAACATCGCGCCTTGATTCCCGTCGCTCGGCGCCATGGCGCGCCCGCGTTCACATACGAGTTGCAATGTCGTCGCCTTGTCGAGCGCGCCGCTCGACCATAGCGCCGCATACTCGCCGAGACTGTGACCGAGCGCGACGTCCGGCTCGATGCCGATATATTTGAGCAACTCGGCGGTAGCCATGGAGGCCGCGACGATCGCCGGTTGTGCCACGCGCGTATCGGTCAACGCTTCATTCCATTCCCGCCAGCGGTCGCGGGCTTCCCAATATTTTGGCTTGAAGACGCGGCTTGATAACGGTTCGGGAAACTCCGCGCGCGTGATCCGATCGCAGTCATCCCAGTGCCGGGCAACGCCCGGATAGCGCTCCTTCCAGCGCATGCCCATGCTCAGGTACTGTGAGCCTTGTCCCGGGAAAAGAAACGCGATACGCGGTGTTTTGTACGACCGGCGCAGGTAGATGCCGGCGTCATGATCGACCAACTCGTGCTCGCCGTCGCGGCGCTGATCGAGGAAGCGCAGCACGCGCTCGAACTTTTCGTGCAAACCCGCGGGCGTGTCCGCCACCACGGCGAGCCGGACGTGCCGGTCGCCGAGATTATTGCCGCAATAAACCGCGAGGTCGACCAGCTCCGCGTGACACAACCGGCGCGCGACATCCGAGAGTTCCTTGACGCGTTCATAGAGCGACGACTCATCCTCCGCGGCGATAAGAAACACTTCCGAGTCCTGATACGATTGCATCAGATATTCGACGTCGAGGATTTTTTTCGGTCGTTGCTTCGTGCCTTCGTGCCGCTCCAGGGCGATATGCGTATTGATACCGCCGAAACCCGCGGAACTGACGGCCGCGCGCAAGGGCTTGGTCGACTCCCATTTACGTCCGCGAATCAGGGGATACAAATGCGAAGTTTTCTCGAACAGCGGGTTCGGCACCTTGAGTCCCATCGTCGGCGGCAACACCTGATAGTAGACCGACATCGCCGCCTTGATGAATCCGGCCACGCCGGCGGCCGCCTTGGTGTGGCCGATGATCGACTTGATCGATCCAATACCGCAACGATGATTCGCGTCGGCCCCGTGCCGTGCCAATCCCTCGGTAAAAGTCGTCAATTCGGTGCGATCCCCGAGCGGTGTTCCGGTACCGTGGCCTTCAATGAGTTCCACCTCGGCAAAGGGGTATCCGGCGATATAATAAGCTCGATCCACGGCGATCGATTGTCCACCCACGCTGGGGGCGGTGATGCCGCCCTTGCCGTCCGAGGAATAGCCGACACCGCGGATCACCGCATAGATGCGGTTCTTATCGGCCATGGCGTCGTCCAAACGCTTCAACACGACGATGCCGCAGCCCTCGCCGGGCAGGAAACCCGAGGAGCGCGCATCGTACACGCGAATGTCGCTGTCGCTCAGCGCGCCGACCTTGGCGAAACCCACCATTTCGAAGGGATCGAGGCTGATATCGACACCGCCCGCCAGCGCGAGGTCGCACAAATGCGACTCGAGGCCAACGCAGGCTTCCTGGATGGATAGCAACGAGGATGAGCACGCGCCGTCCACGGTATAACCCCCGCCCTTAAGATCGAAGTAATTGCAGATGCGTCCAGCAATGGTATTCGCCAAACCGCCCGCGAGATTATCCTCGTTCACCGGTGGAAAGGGGTATTTGTAGCGCGCCTCGATCTTTTCCATGATTGTCGCCCGCGTGTCCGGGTCGAACGACGATCGGGTTCGACGCGGGATCGATGGGAAGCCGGAGATGCAGTCCGAGGAACGCGCCGGGACGCGTGCTCCGGATGCCAGAACCGCCGCAACGGCGGATTTGATCTC
>OBEQ011944782.1_pt1 | contig 13741 bp, 15 predicted proteins | sample 1670901 | NCBI WGS metagenome assembly OBEQ01 (sample SAMEA104232315, study PRJEB22302) | groundwater metagenome | biome: forest; feature: aquifer; material: groundwater | place: USA | collected 2011-08-07 | depth 5.4 m
AAAGTATTGATTATACCTACCCTTAAAAAAGAGGTTGTTATTGAATCCAATAGATTGCGGGTAAGTGACGCTAGCACAGAGGATCCAGCTAAATCAAAGGTCATAAGCGATTTTGAAAAGATATATAAAGCCTTTAGTGGTAAATCTACGCTTAGGGCTTATGGATACAACTACGATATCTCGTTACAATTACAAGAAGATATTTTGTACGATAAACTTTTATCGTCTAGTCTCAAAAATCTTGTAAATGGAGGCAAACTATTAGAGGCAGGAGCTAGAGTTGTCTATAGTAAGGCAGGTCGGAAATTCGATATACAAATAGTTCCTAGCGGACAAGAAAAACAGTTAGAAGTTCATGCCAATGTAAATTATGAAACGGGAAAAATCGATTTTACAAAACTGGCCAAAGAACTATTGACTGACTATAAAGAAATAGAACAAGCAATCAAAAAATTTGTGAAAGGATAATATGCCAAGTCTTACGTCTGATTTTACATCTGATTTTTCTCAAAACCCAATATTACTTAATCTACTTGTCAATCAACATAAAAATACGGCTGGTACTCTTAATATAGATGAGCATATAGACACAGCTTGGCCGACAAAATTATTTCCAAAAGACGAAATCGATAAAAAAGCTTATGGTCCCTCATCTTATATTGAAAGCTTATCCTGGTTAGGAGATCAAGAAAAAGAAAATGAGTGGCTTGAATTAGTAGGTGTAGATTTTTATTCACTGTCAGAAGAAAAAAGGAAATTCCTTCTTAAAACTGCTGGAGTGATTAAGTTTGATAAGAAAATCGACATAAAAAAAATTTATAGCACCTCAATTTACTGAATTTATAATCTGCCTAATAAAATCTACCTTGATGCAAACTTTCTTATTGCATATTTTGTAGATAATCACGATGATCATAATGCTAGCAAGCAACTCTTTTTTAATCTGCTGCAACAAGACTGCATAACGTATATTTCTACGCTAGGACTAGATGAAGCTTGGTTCAAGGTATATGAAGTTTTACAAAAAGACATACCTAAAGAGAAAAGAAAACCAATTAAGGAATTCTATTCTGAGATAAAGCAGATTTTAGAAGCAATAATAAAACTGCCACAAAATATAAAAATAATTCAATTTGAGAATGATTTTGAAGTTGGTATTAAACAAACCGTAGAGAATATTGGAAGCTTTAACTTTCATCCTCGTGATGCTTTTCACTTAGCTTATATGCAGGATCTCAACCTACAAGCGATTATCACAAAAGATAAAAAGGGATTCGATAAAGTTCCAAATTTGCATGTGCTTAGCTATTAAAAATTGTTATTGTACTTTACTATACATTCTTTATACCAAATTGATAGGCAAACTCTGAGCTTAGGCCGTTCTGGAGGAATAATTCAAAGAATTTTCTTAGTCTGTTTAATGTACTAGTGGGGTAACATATGGTTTCTCATAATGAAAAAATTATTCCCTCAAAGTACCGGAAGTATAAGATAGGATTCTTAATAATCGCTTTTGCTTATATTTTGTTTGGCATCCATTTCTATTTTACAGATCTACGATATTCAAGAATGGCAGTGATGGTTTGTCCTCCTCTTAATACACAAGTGAGTGAGATAAGCATTCCACAAGAACCAACAAATGAAGGATGTAAGACACAAACGTTCTCCCTAAAGCAGGAAATACCCCAGGCAATCCTCATGACCATCTTTTGGCTGCCGATGATGGTCGGCAAAGGTTTACTCTCAACTCCTAGGTGAAGAAGAGAGGTTGTTTAGGAAAGCGAAGATTCTCGCTACAATGATGAATACAGTGTGTCTTTCACTGGCTAATCTATCCACCTCGACAGTAATTAGAGCGAGTTTTGGAGCAAACCTATTGCCTTCTTCCCAATGTGGCGTAACCACATGCCCATAAAATCCGTGCGATTTCCAAAACAATGGAAGCAATTTGGCTAGATTTCTGTTTAGGGGATGCTGATCATGAAGTCCAGGCACATACACAACGTGATGTTCTTTATTCACAAGGCTATTTTATCAGATGAGTTAAAATAGCGTATAATTCTTATATAGTTTGTTCGATCGTGGCAATAAGTGTATCAATTCCTAGATGCGTTTTTGTGCTTATGAATTGAGGATTAAAAAAAGCATATCTCGTGGCTAGTTCTTTTTTATTTATTTCTCCTTTATCTATTTTATTAAAAACATAAATTTGATTCTTCTTATCAATTGCCAGGTCATGAAGAATTTTTTCAACAGCTGCTATTTTATCGTGTATCCACCAATCAGACACATCAATGACATGCAGAAGAAGATCTGCATGCACTGTCTCCATTAAGGTAGATTTAAAAGAATCAATCAGTTGTGGGGGTAGGTTTTGGATAAAACCAATTGTATCAGAGACAAATACTTCCTTTTTTATCTTCGGGAGGTAAAGTGAGCAGACACTACTATCAAGAGTTGCAAACAGTGTATCTTCTGCGAGATTGTGTTTTGCCCCCAAAATATTAAAAAGAGATGTTTTACCGGCATTGGTATAACCTACTATTGAAATGGTGGGCAATCCATTTCTCTTTCTTCTATCCATTTGTTGTTCCCGGCTTTGAAGGATTTTTTTTATCTGTTCACGCACTGTTTTCATTTCATTTCGCCAGTGCCTCTTCATCAGTTCTGTATTGGTTTCCCCTATTCCCCGCATTCCTATCCCGCCTCCCTGTTGAGACAGTACTCGGCCCATGCCATAAATCCGCGGCCCCATATGACGCATACTAGCTAATCTTATTTGCAATTTTGATTCAGCGGTGGTTGCGTGAACACTAAAAATTTGAAGTATCAGATCAACTCTATCCCAGACAATAATGTTGGGGTTTGCCGCGCTGAATATATTTTTCAGTGCATGAAGCTGGCTCGATTTTACGTAGTCATTTATCACGACGATATCGATAGCATCTTTTTTTATTGCCTCTGTCACTTCCAACGCTTTTCCTTTGCCTATATACGTTTCATAATCTGCCCTACTATTATTTTGCGTTGCGACCGCATAGACTTGGCCTCCAAACGTAGTAACAAGTGAACCAAGTTCCTCAAAATTGGCAATCATCCTCTCTTTGTCTTCATGCGGTCGTACCAACCCGATCAACATGAACCGAAGAGTGTGTTTTAAAGGAATCATATAAATTCATTATACTCCCATGTTATATAATCTTCGTAACTCAAATCAACCATTATGTTAAAGTGCTTACTGCGTAAGTCCTGGTGTAAATACTATATAATTTAAACATATGAAAGCAGTGGTTTCCCCATACTCTCCGATATACCAGAAAGATGTCAAACGGGTAGTGACTGATGGATTTGCAGAGTTTGGATTTACATTTAATCCCCAGTACGATTCTGATTTAGATGATCCAGGGATATATGAGGCAAATGGAGGAATGATGTTTGTCCTAAAAATCGATGGAAAGGCAGTTGGGGCGGTCGCAGTAATTAACAAGGGAAAAACGACAGGGGAACTAAAAAGAATGTATTTAGATAAAGAATTTAGGGGAAAAGGATACGGATCACTTTTATTTGATACCGCACTTGCCTTTTGTAAAGAAAAGGGATTTACGAAACTCGAATTTGAAACGAATAAAAAGTTTAAACAGGCGCATGCTTTTTACCAGAAAAAAGGGTGCGAAATTGTGGGAGAAGACGCCCGAAGTTACTATATGGAAAAATTGTTATAGTGAAGACAGGAAAAATATTTCTGCCGTAAAGACACGCCTTGCATCTACTACCCCAGGTGTCATATTCATTGCACCTCCGAGGTGAGAGAGACGTATGAGAGGTAGAGCAAGTATGGTCTAATTTTGTCTAGTTATAGCGGGGAAAATTCAATTGGTCCTCTCTCGTCATACACACTTGGATTTCCAAAAACGTATGCTGCAGAGCCTCCCCGCTTAATAATTTCCAAAAAAGGATCTTCCTTCCCACCGGATGATCCTCCTACCAAGCCAAGATCATCAACCCCGGCTTCTTGCCCGAATAAGTGGTTGTAAACAACTGCACTGGCACTTCCGATGCGTATTTTAAGTAATCGTTGAGTTAGAAGAAATGTTTTAAATTGAGATGCACGTGTGGTTGTCTTTATATTACCATATCCGTCGGTGTATGCTAACCGATCAAGAGGAACATCGGGAATGAGCGTTGGATCAACCACATTTCCAATAATTGATTCGTCCCTAGCCAAGATTCTTGCCAGCGCCTGCGGGTAAATATCTCTGGAGCGAAACTGTGAGCCCGAATTGGCAATATTAAGCTCATAAAGAGCGCTTAGTCGGTGTTTCACAAACGACCAGTTGTATCCTGTGGAGATGGCGCATACCGGCACTCCAGTATCGAGTATACCAAACAGCAGACGTTGCCGTTCATCGCCCTGCCAGCGGATTGCCTCGGGTGTTCCTCTTGGTGCAGTGTTGGAAAAGATAACCATGCCAGGGTAAGCGTTCTCCAACCCCATTTGCGCAATCCAAAAGCCAGTGGATAAGGTGGAGAAAGGAGGTACCGCGATCTTCTCAGCGCTAATTCCTCCGTGTTGGGCTCTAAATCGTGCCGCGACTTCGGCAAACGCTGCATCGCCTTTACCGTAATCAGCGACGACATAGACATTCCATCTCTCGGTCGTTGCTTCTCGCGCGTTGATACCAGTTAATAAGACTCTTTCCTGCATATAGAGACTAAAGATGAGCAACCATCCTATTGATTGTACCCTACGAGGTCAAATTATATTGCAAATATTGTCCAGTCCTGAAATACTATGGATATGGAGAAAGATACCACCAATGGTCAACTGCCAGTCAGTCAATCCTCATCTAATAATTTTCCTTCCACCATGAGCAGCCCCAATCAAGCAAGAAAAACACCTATTCTAACGGGTGTGGTGCTTATGGTTGTAATTTTGGCTTTGGCAGGTTATTTTTTAACATCGAAAAAGGCGAATTCCTCTCTTGAGTTAAAAAACACAGTTTCTACTCCAACAGGTTATCTAAACCCCACTCAAACGCCAAACTTGATTGCAGGTGATCTTGTATTTCCATTTGTGCGGGATGGAAGTATTTATCTTTATGGAGAAGGCAGAGAGGAATTGCTTATTCCCGCTGCAAAAGAAAGTACACATGAAAATCGCAATGATAATGCTTACCCATTCCTCTCACCAAATGGCAAATATATCGCCTATATTGAGTACTCGCAAGGTTCCGGCTTTGTTCCCGATGGAACACTTAAAATTTATACTGTTGACACAAAAGAAGTGCGATCAACCAATTTTAAAACCCAATATTTCCATTGGAATGTTTTTAACGAGCTTGAATTTGAAAGTGAAACCGAGGTAAAAAATAAAGATGGTAAAAGCATCGATCGATCTGCCAGCACAATTACTTTTACCGTTCTGGATCCGTCTTCTCTCCAGGTTGTCTCTTCTAAAACGATACCTAGCCAAGATAGAGATGAACGTGGCATTGGAGATTCTCCACTTTTTAGCGATAAAAAATACATCCAGTTTAAAAATAATGGGTATTACCTTGACAATCTTAAGGAAGACAAGGAAACATTGCTTTTTGAAAAGAGCGGGTTTTACCAGTTTACCGGTTGGTCGCCCGATGGACGATATGCAATCTTTCTACGTATGAAACAAAATAGCGATGATATATGGATAAGTGTAGATACAGATGATCCAAAATTAAGTAAAACAGAAATAACTATTCCTTATGGTGTAGGAGGAGCAGGCGGTGATGTCTCAACCGGATTGAAATGGTATTTTAATCAGGGATTTGTCCCTTACTGCATGGAAAGTATATTTTTTGTAGATAATAAAGAACCTCTAGAATTGACTCACAGTAGTGGAGGAGGTTGTCACAATGAGGAAGGATTTGTGGCCACATCACCAAATGGTGAGTTTGCTTTTGTAAAGTTTGACGATCGGTTCGAGTTGCATACAAAAAGTGGCAAGAAAAAAATCATCAATGAAACTATTCCACTGCGTAAAACACGAAGTACACCCAAGAATTTAGTATGGTTAGATAACAATCATATGATTATCTTTGAAGATACGTTTGGCCCTGATAGCGGGAACCCAGAAGAACCAAAAATCTTTCTCTTTACTCGAGAAAAAAATACAATTGAACCCTTAGTCACCAACGGATACTTAAGTACGTATTCTGCTGGTGTGCCCTAAGCATTCTCCTCAACCCTTATACCCCAGGTGTCATATTCATTGCACCTCCGAGGTGTTAAAGATATATGGAGAGGTAAAAATGCTATTGCACTATTTAGACTAATGTATTAGCGTAGAAAAGTGGTAAGAACGTAAGCTCGTTTACGTTTTTCAGGGTTCAAGCCAGGCACCAGGCGGCGCCTGGCTCAAGAGCCGCTAAGCTCGCAAGCTTGCTAAGCGGCTCTAGAGGAGGTGAATTTTTTATGGATAATTCCGTTGGATTTACGCTTTCGGAAATTTTAGGAAATACGCTTTTTCGCATTACCACGTATATTCCCCAATTTTTAGGAGGACTTCTCATACTCGTGGTCGGTCTCATCATCGCATCGCTCCTGCACCGATTGGTCGTTGAATTTTTCAAACTGGTAAAAATAGAGCGATGGTTTGAAGAAGCCAAAATTGCCAAAGCCGCAGACGTACGCGTTTGGCCGGAAATTTTTGGAGAATTTGTACGCTGGACAACAATCATTTTGTTTCTCGTGCCTGCTGCCGAAGCATGGGGTATTCCGCAGGTGACGCAGGTTCTCAATCAGCTCCTGTTTTACATCCCCAATGTGTTTGTGGCAGTGATCGTCGGTCTGGTTGGAATTGTGATTGCTAATATTGTGCACGATGTGGTCAACCACGGATCCAAAGGATTGGGAAGTACATCTTCTCATGGATTAGCGAGCGTAGCACGGTATGCAATTCTTTTCTTTACGACACTCATTGTGTTAAATCAGCTGGGAATTGCGGCCGATTTAATACGTATTCTCTTTACCGGAGTAGTGGCTATGATGGCCATAGCTGGTGGGTTAGCCTTTGGATTGGGCGGCCAAGATGTGGCAAAGGAGATTCTCAAGACGTTTAAACAGCGCATCGAAGGAAAATAAATAGACCCAAAAAGTCAGACGAAAAGTCAGACGAACGCCTTTTTGCTATAATAAGTACGCGCTTATACAAATAAGCCATTGTTGTGTGCATGGAATCAGGTTGGAAATTCTTCGCTAAAATTAATCCTTAGGATGACAAGAGATAATATAGTTATTGGATGAGGCGCGTTCGTCTAGCGGTCTAGGACGCCACCCTTTCAAGGTGGAGGTCACGGGTTCGAACCCCGTACGCGCCACATTATTTATGAAGTAAGAATGAAGAGTGAGAATCTCTTAGGGTCTAGGGTCTAGGAATAGGGTTGTTATTGCAAAGTAATTATATGAAGGTGTTGAGTTGGGTTAAAACGGTTGGGATTCCTTTTGCTATTCGTCATTGGCAATGGTTGATTTATGCTCTCCTTATAACGGGTATTTTCCTTGTCAACTCGCTCCATGAATCCTATCCCGATGAATTCGATAACATCCTCGGCGGACATTATATTCTGGCGGGGCGACTCCCATACGTCGGATTTTTTACCCACCACGGTCCTGTAGCCTACTTTGTGGCTGCATTGGTAGAAATTTTTTCCGGTCAATCATTTGTACGCTTCCGAATCGTGTATGCCATTTTCCTTCTTGCTCTGACATTTGGCGGCTACTGGTTCTTGAGACGCCGGTTTGGCGGTAAAGTCGCATTCTACCCTATTCTTATTTTTACGATCGGTATTACGGCCACGTATTTCTGGGCGCATATGCTTCTGGCTGACAGTTTGTCCGGATTTCTTCTTCTTCCACCATTCCTGCTTCTCCTTTTATCAACGATCTATAAACGTACTCTCTCTTTAGGAGACCTCGCTTTCATAACTCTTGGTACATTTACCAGTTTGTTTAGCTCACTTACCTACCTTTACCTGATCGTGATTCTATACGCCTTTACCTTGTTTTCCTATATTCGGACGAGAAAAGATTTTAATCCTAAGAAAGATTTAAAAAAGCCACTCATCGTGCTTGCATTGCCGTTTATTGCATTTGCATTGTATCTAGTTGTTACAAGAGGGGTGGGAGCCTATATTCAACAGAACATTATCTTCAATGAACGATATTACATTTACAACTACCCCAGGCCCGAAGGGTCGGGATATATCAATCCTGTGCGTTTTGCCATTCTCATTGCCGCTGAATACTACGGTGCCACAACCGGTCTTCTCATCAACGCCAAAGATTTTAACCTCACCTACCCGTTTAATTCTGCTCTGGCAATTGCTGATATTGGACTTATTATCGTCGTATTATTGGGCCGTAGGTATAGTCTGGCGGCGTTTCTTCTTTTGGTCTATATCTACGCCAATGGCAGGAGTAATCCGCTCACATCAAAAGAAACAGATTACCAGTCGGCCGTGTACATCATGTTCTCTTTGGGGACTGTGGGGTTTTTATTGCCATACCTCTATAAACTCCTCAATGAACCTCTCGAGCTTGCCAAAAAAATCCTGTATGGATTTCTTTTTCTCGTCCTCGGACTCTACGCTTTCTTTTCCTTCCTTTTCCTTTTCAGGCGTTTTGAAGAAAAGGTCATCGATAAATACATGGGCCGCGCGCCGCTTATCTATGACCGGCCGCAGCTTGCTCCAATTATGAATAAACTGGTGAGCGACAACGACTATATGTGGATTGGCCCGTTTGAGTTTGAAGAGCTCTTTTATGCCAAAGGCAAGCTGCCTTCCAAGTTTCACATACTCATACCAGGTATAGGGAAGTCTTCCCAAGTCCAGGAAGCGATGATTGCGGACTTTACCAAACATAAACCAAAAGTGATCATGTTTGATAGAGCATTTTTTATCTTGGGCAGTAGTCCCGAGACATTTGGACAATTTTTCCTGAAGTTTTTAGCAGATAACTATGTGACACTCTATGACTATAGACCCAATGGAATACGGTATGTATCGATCCAGCCAATTACTCCCCGTATTGATCTGGAGACGAAACTATATATTGATAAAGATCGGTTCAATGAAGTGTTGGATAGGCTACTTCAAGAACACCTCGTAAAACCCCAATAACTAGGGTTTAGGTGCTAGGAGCTAGGTGCTAGGGTAGAGGGTGTAGCTAAAGACTAAGAGCTAATAGCTAAAAACCAAGTGGGGTGGGTATTGACTTGTAAACGATCGTTTACTTATACTACGGTTCATGAGGAGAAAAAGGAATTTTCCAGCTATTATCGGCAAACTGCAAATCTTTTACCGCACTCACCGTCGTCTCCCTAGCTACTCGGAATTGGCTACTCTCTGCGGCTATGCATCGAAGCGTTCAAGTTTTCTCCTCGTGTCGGCACTTATCAAAGCAGGAGTAGTTGAGAAGGATCCAACAGGCAAGCTTATCCCCAAAAAACTTTCTCCGGGGATTCCTTTATACGGCACAATTAAAGCCGGATGGCCGTCACCTGCGGAAGAAGAACTCGTGGATACTCTGTCTTTGGACGAATACCTGATCGGCAATCCCCAGGCAAGTTTTATGCTCAAAGTAAGTGGTGATTCGATGGTTGATGCAGGAATCCATCCGGGGGATTTGGTCGTGGTGGAGAGGGGAAGACGGCCAAAGGCCGGTGATATTGTTTTGGCACAAGTTGATCGAGAGTGGACGCTTAAATACTTTGAAAATTATGGAGGAAAAATTTGTCTGGTTCCCGGCAATAAAAATTATCCAACAATATATCCCCAAGAAGAACTGGTGATTAGCGGAGTCGTATCGGCGGTGGTGAGAAAGTACCACTAGTTTCAGGGGATAGGGGTTAGGTGCTAGGGGCTAGGATTTAGCGTCTGGGAGGGGGCTAGTTAAAAGTTATTTAAACTAAACCCTAAACCCCACATCCTAATTCCCATTCCTAGTCCCTAGTCCCTAGCTCCTAGATTTTTTATGCTTACCCTTCATTCTTGGCCGCAGGCGATCGTCCATGTTGACGCCGATGCATTTTTTGCATCCGTTGAGCAGTCACTCCATCCCGAATATCGGGGAAAACCCGTTATTACGGGAAAAGAACGCAACATTGTCGCATGCGCATCGTATGAAGCTAAACGGCGGGGAGTAAGGCGAGCAATGCCTCTCCATGAAGCACGGAAAGTCTGTCCAGATGCAATCATTGTGCCTTCTGATTATGAAACGTATAGCATCATAAGTAAGCGCATGTTTGCCATAATGCGGCGATTCACGCCGGTGGTTGAAGAGTATTCAATCGACGAAGCATTTGCGGATATCTCCGGTCTTCGACGAATGTATCGGGCATCGTATGAAACTATTGCCGAGCGGATGAAACAAGCGCTGGAAGATGACTTGGGCATCACAGTTTCTGTCGGACTCTCGCTTTCCAAGAGTCTTGCCAAACTTGCCTCGAAGAAGAAAAAACCGGCGGGATTTATGTCGTTCCCGGGACAGGAGATTCATTTCCTTCTTTGCGATACACCGCTTGAAAAGGTGTGGGGCTTTGGACCAAACACGACGGCACTGCTAACTAAGCTTGGGCTTACGACGGCGTATGATTTTGTACAAAAACCGCGGGTATTTGCCCACAGAGTATTGGGAAAAATCGGCGATGAACTCTGGCGGGAACTGCGGGGAGAAGCAGTCTATCCCGTTTTGACGGAAGAAAAAAAGAGCTACCAATCTATATCCAAGATGAAGACGTTTACCCCTGCCTCTTCTGACAAGCGCTATGTGTATGGAATGCTTGTGCGCAATCTCGAGTCGGCATGCATCAAAGCCCGTCGGTACGATCTCGCTTCCGCCTCCATAAGCATATATCTGCGAGAACAAGACTTTCATGGGGCGGGTGTAGAGATAAAGTTGTCCCGACCGAGTAGTCATCCTTTGGAGATACTTCTGCCCCTTCGGGAAGGATTTGAAAAACTTTTCTCTCCGAGCAAACAGTACCGAGCCACAGCAGTGGTGCTTACTCATCTGGAAGAAGTGAGCACGCTCCAGCCAACTCTTTTTGAGGATACGCTTCGACTTACCAAAATAGAATCCCTCTCCAAAGCAATTGATACCCTCTCTGCCCAATTTGGGAAACATGCGGTGCATGTGGGTTCAAGTTTTCCTGCAGATAAGCACAGAAGACATCAAGGGGAAAGAGGTGATGCTCCCCAGCGCCGGAGCGAACTCTTGCAAGGGGAAACTGCTCGTCAACGGCTCAACCTCCCTTTTTTTACTCTCGCTAAAATTTGATGAAAAACCTTTTTGTCGCTATCTTTATTTAGTCCAAAAAGGGATAATTGGCATGTGCCCCTACATTTTTGTACCATCTGTAATGACCGTCACAGTAGGTCGACAGCCGTTGATGGTCTTGTCGTGAGGGAAGGAAAAATTCTTCTTATAAAACGTGGGAAAAATCCCGAAAAAGGGAAATGGGCCATACCAGGGGGATATATAGAAAGAGACGAAACTGTAGAGGAAGCCTGTCTACGGGAAGTTTTGGAGGAAACGGGGATTGTGGGTAAGGTGGTCTCTTTGATGGGGGTATACTCATCACCTCAAAGGCATCCATCGCAGACGATTGCTTTGCTTTATGTGGTAGAAATGGCAGGTGGGACGGAAAAATCGGGAGATGATGCGATGGACGTGCGATGGTTTTCCACTACGGATTTGCCATCTTCTCTCGCTTTCGATCACAAGGTAATGATAGAAGAATATACCAAACACACTGCCCAAGGAGGATAGTATGCAGTGGCGATTTCAACCAGCATTGTACTTTCGAGCCGTACGAAAGTGGTTTTTGGCTGTTGGATGCATATTAATTGCCTTGGAATTTTTGAGCCGCGTACCGATATTTACGCAGTTTTCGCTTATTTTAGCAACTCCAATTATCCTGATAGCCAAAGGAGCCGGCGCATTTTTTATAGGCCACAGAATGGTCCAGGCAAAAAAATTGCTGCCCGATGCTACAATTGCCGGTATGCTCTACGGAGTTGGAATTGCGTGCATAGTTTTAGGCATAATGATTCTACGAAAAATTTCTTTTCTTCAGCCGGAATTTTTTGGTATTTTTGGAGGATTTGATTTCATTTTCCTATTTGGAAGCGAAATCTTAAGCGGAGCTCTTTTTAGCGCGATAGGAGGTATAGTAGCGGGAGCAGGAATGGATGCCTCCTAGCTTCAAGACTATGCAGTGGTATGCATATATAGAAAAAAAGTTTTTCCGCCCCGTAACTTTTTGGGGGATGTTACTGGGCATTTTTCTTCTCTTGGGCACAGTTGTGTGGCATGCATTTTTCGGGGTTGGCGCGTATACAGACGTTAACAGCGTGTCTGTAAAAATTGGCGATACGATTGTGCAGGCGGAAACTGCCAAAGAAGAGAAGGCATGGACTCGCGGATTATCGGGTAGATCTTCTCTATCGCAAAATGGCGGCATGCTCTTTGTTTTCCCGGCGCTAGCGATGCATGCATTTTGGATGAAAGGTATGCATTTTCCCTTGGATATAATTTGGATTGCCGACAATAAAGTAGTGGGAGTGGCGGCAAACGCACTTGCACCCGCTGGATCAAATGCATCCGTTGCTGTGTTTTCTTCGCCACAGCCGATCAATGCTGTTCTTGAAGTTAATTCCGGATTTGCTGCCAAACATGGTATATATAAAGGAGTTGTCGTTTCAGTACTATGAGAATAGAAATTTCTGCGGGCGGAATTATATTTCGCAAAAAAAATGATACGTTGGAAATTCTTCTCCTTAAAGACTCCAAGGGAAAATGGACATTTCCCAAAGGGTTAGTAGAGAAAGATGAAGATCGTGTGGATACTGCCCAACGGGAAATAGCCGAGGAAGTGGGACTTAAAAACACGCATTTTGTCGCTGTTGCAGACAAAGTGGAGTATTTTTACCGCTGGGAAGGGGAACTCGTCAAAAAAACAGTGTACTATTTTATTTTCTCTTTTACTGGTGAGGAGACGCCTGTGCCTCAAACGGAGGAAGGGATACAAGAAGTCCAGTGGTTTGATCCAGATGAGGCGGTCAGTCTTTTGGGATACAAGAAATCAAATAAGAAAATTTTGGAGGACGCGATTGAGAGGATAACTACTTTATGAATGACCAACCTACTACGCACCGTTTTGTAGCAGTACTTAATAAAAAAATTGAACACGGGAAACTCATGAATGCCCTGGGTCACATGGCGGCCGGACTTTCTTCTCTGTATCCGCAGAAAGAAGTGCTTCGATTTGATACGTATGTTGATAAAAATGGTGGGATGCACGAAAGTATTTCAGATAATCCCTTCATCGTTTTATCCGCTGATAACTCCAACCAAATTCGAACACTTCGAAGTAACCTACTGGAAAAGCATATTCCTTTTACCGACTTCACGGACACAATGACTGTGGGAACATTTGCGGAGCAGAAACAGAAAACGAGAGAAACGCAAGAATTGGATCTAGAATACTACGGCATTTGTTTTTTCGGCGAAAATAATGAGCTAAGAGAGCTCACAAAAAAATTTTCTTTGTGGAAATAAGCATCAAAAGCATGAATATGCACGTTGATCAGTTTAAGAAACAAATTGTCCATATAGCTACCATGCTGGTGGTTTCAGATATAGAGCGATCTGCTAATTTTTATACTCAAAAATTTGGTTTTACAATTAAAGAACAGCAAGA
>OBEQ011961203.1_pt1 | contig 13741 bp, 11 predicted proteins | sample 1670901 | NCBI WGS metagenome assembly OBEQ01 (sample SAMEA104232315, study PRJEB22302) | groundwater metagenome | biome: forest; feature: aquifer; material: groundwater | place: USA | collected 2011-08-07 | depth 5.4 m
AGAGGCGCTCGCGCTCCTCGTCGGCGGCCATCTCGAACATTGGGTCCACGCGCGCTTCGATCGGGCGTTCGCGGAGCAGGTCGGCGCAAAATCCGTGAATCGTCCCGATGTGCGCCTCTTCGAGCTGCGCCAGCGCGCGCTCGAGGCGCTTTCTCTCGAGATCCGTAAGCTTCTCGCGACCCCGGGCCGCCTCGACCTCTGCTCGCAGGCGGAGCTTCATCTCGCCGGCCGCTTTTTCCGTAAACGTGACGGCGACGATCGTCCTGAGCTCGGCCTTGCCCGCAGTAACCAGCCCCAGAATGCGCGCCACGAGCATGCTCGTCTTGCCCGTGCCAGCGGCCGCCTCCACCACGAATGTCGTGTCCAGATCTGCACGGATGCGATCGCGCGCGGCTTGGTCGGCAAGGCTCATCGCTTCGCTCGCAGGAGGGAGAGCGGCTTGAGCCGCGTTGGGTTCTTTTTCCGGGTACGCAGCTCCTCGTAGGGCCCGCACACGACCCGGTAGTCACAATACTCGCAGCCTCCCTTGACCGGCGCAGCGGGCAAAAAGCCCTCGCTCAGCGCCTCGCCAATCGTCGTCGCGACCATTCGCGCCCCTTCGCGCGCTTCTTCGTCGAGCGCGATGAACACGTCCTTGAAGTCTCCAGCCCCGGTGCAGTAGTAGAGGCGACCGCCCTCCACCAGCGCGCCTGGAAGGAGCTTCTCCAAGACCAGAGCGTAGAAGACCGGCTGGAGAATTTCCCCTCCGCCAATGACGCACGCGTCCTTCGCCCGAGCTTTTCCCGTTTTGTAGTCGGTCGCGCGAACTGCTCCGTTGGCTCGTTTTTCCACGAGATCGATGGACCCGCGAAGGCGAATTCCCGCGTCGAGCAACACATCCTCTACGCGGCTCGCTGCGTCCTGGGCGCGCCGATCCGCGAGTCCGAACGAGAGCTCGAAATGCGCAGGCACCCATTCTGGCTCGTGCTGCGCGCGGCGGAGCCACTCGATGAGATCGGCCTTTATGGACGCGACGCCGTCGTCCCAAACGCGCTCGATCGCGGGGCTAAGGTCGTCTTTGTGCTTTGACGCCACGCGTAGAACTACGGAGTCCAGACATTTTCGGGCGTTCTCGTAGGTGCTCGGGCGCACCGGCAGCAGACCGGCCTCGCGGAGATCGACATGCAGCTCGAAGAGGATGTCGTGCACGAGGGACCCCTTTTGCAGGGGATTGAGCTCCTCGAGTGCCTCCGGTTCCTCGCGCGGCGACAGCTTGTGCAGAGCGTAGAGCACGAATTTGTACGGACAGGTCGCAAAATTTTGGAGAGCCGTCGGGGAATAGGACCGCGCCGCCAGCTGATGATTCGCGAGTGCCTCCTTGCCGAGCGCAGCCGGCGCAACGAGCCCATCGGCGGGCATCCACTGTTTTTTGTCCCCCCGCACGTACCGAAAACGGAGCGCGCGCGCGAGGTGTACGTTCGCGCTCATCAGGTAACGCGCCGTACCTGCCGTTTCGTCGACGGGGCGCTGGAACACCTGGGCGAGAAGCGAGAGATCGTGCTCGGCATCGTCGATCGCATCCTCCTGGGATGCAGGAGCCGGCCACCCGAGGCGTGTGAGACTCGCGGCCTCTGCGCGTTTGGCGAGCTCGTCGAAACCGGGCAACTTTCCCTCTGCCGCTCGCAGCACCTCGAGCGCGTAGAACGACGGCGTCCGAGGCCGCGATTGCTCGGTATCGATGCGCGGATACGAAAGGCACACGCGCTGTCTGGCGGCCCCCACCGCGAGGTGAAGCGCGAGACGCTCTTGCGCCGCACGATCCGCGTTCACGAGGAGCCCCGCCTCGAGGCGCAAACGTTGCTCGTCTCGGAGGATGGGATCGCCGATCACTTTTTGGGGGAAAAGTTTCTCCGCAAGCCCGGGCACGAACACTACGTCGAACGCGAGGCCGCGCGCCCCCTCGGCGGTGCCGATGTATACCTTTCCGTATCGTTGCGAAACCGGGGGAACGACGAGCTCCGTGAGCCGCCTGCCCAAAGCCAGACGCACCTCGCCGAGCCCGACGGAGCCGATCTGCGCCATGGGTTGGAGCTCGCCCAGAACCGACAAGACGCGGTCGGGCTTCCGCAGCGCGCGCGTGGCCAGTGCCGAGAGCGCATCCAGCCAGACACGCCAGGTGGCCTCGCGCGGGAGCTCGGCGAGCGCGTCGAGAAGCGGCATCGCGTAACGCCGAAGCGCGTCGAGATCGGCAAGCTCGCGTGCGATGCGCCCGCGCAGAGGATGATCGACATCGTCGAGCGCTGCGAGATCGAGCTCGCGCTCGCGGCGAAGGCCGAGGAGACGTTTGGCCCAGCGTTCGCGACCACCAATGACCGCTGCATCTACGATGAGCCGCTCCCACCTGCGTGGTGCACGCAACGTACCTGCCGCTACGGGTGCGGTGTCGGAAAGCACGGGTTCGCTCTCTCGAGACGCGATGATCTCGTCGGCGCGCGCGCGCAAGGTGGGCCCCGGGAGCGAGTCCTCGTCCGGCGCAACGAACCGCTCGCCCAAAGGTGGTGCAAGAGGAGGTTCGCCCGCGGCGTCCGCGTCCGGTACCTCGCCGAGCGAAACATACTCGGCAAATCGACGCGCACTGAGCCCTTCTGCCGCGCACGCGAGCAGCGCGAGGAAGGCGCGCCCCGACGGGTCGGGAACGATCGTGCCCTGCGCCAAGTGTACAGGCACCGCCGCCCGGCGAAACGCTTCCTCTAGATGCGCGCGGTATTGGGCGGTCGCGCGAAGGAGCACGGCCATACGATCGAAGGGCACGCCACGCGCGGCCTCTTTCTGGACGCGGCGCGCAATTTCCACCGACTCGCGGCTCTCGCCGGGCGCGCTCAGAATGGCAACCTCTCCATCCATGGATCCCGCGCGCGGCGCTTCGTCGCGAAAAAGGCCTGACTGCAAGCGCAGGAGTGCGCCTCCATCCGTCTCCTGGGCGTTGTCCGCGCCCACGCCAAGTGCGCTCTCGAGCATGAGAAGCGTTCGCTCGTCCCCGCGTGGACACGTCGCGAGCACGTCCGGCGAACGCGAAGCGAGTTGCGCCACGAGATCGCGCTCGAGGGCCGCGCCCAGTGGAAGGTCGAGGAGGAGGAGTGGAGTTCCGAGAAGCGGGTCGTCCGCGTTTTTCACGCGCGTGATCGCCATACGCAGGACTTCGGCACGGTCGGCGAGCTTCGCGTCGGCGAGCTCGGTCTCGTACGCGGCATACGCCCGTGCCAGATCCGCGTCATCCAGGCGCGAAGGCGCGACCTCCGCCATTCGGAGCTCGTGAATCGATCGCGCGAGCGCGCGCGGAAGCCCCGGCCGATCCGCGACGCACGCGAAACGGCCTAGGCCACCCTTGGCGCGTTCGAGTTTGTGTACGACGCGGGCGCACAGAGCATCGAGAGCAAGCGCGCCCGCCGTGACAAATCCGTGTTCAACCAGGGCGGGACCGGCGAGGAGTGCGGCGAGGCGCGCGAGACTCGTACGAGACCAGCCGAACGAGGCACCCGCGGCCACCGTTACCGGGCGTGCAAGACTCGCCACCGCTTCGCTCGTCGCGCCGATGAGGAGCACTCGGTCTGCTTTCCCACGCTGCACCAGCCAGGTCTCCGCTCGCGCAAGACGCGCGTGCGCGGAGGACGAGGCAAAGAGTACGCGCGCAGACATGGTGGCACCACTATTCCACGTCGACCGAGCGGCGGCGAGACGAGAGAAAGGGTGTCCGGGGACAGGGTGGAAGTGTCCGGGACGGGGGGGTGGGGAGAAAATCGCAAGGATTTCGGGACGGGGGTGTTGGCGCGGAGATTGGAAGGGGGTGGGCGCCCGACCGCGGACGGGCGATGTGGATCGCGGGGATGAGTACGTGCCGTAGCGGGCGCGGGCCTCGGTTCCCGAAGAAAGGAAGCTACGTAAAAAACAGCTCGAACGAAGCCGAGACCTATTTTTTTCTCCCACCGGAAAACCCGGGGGGGAGAGATCTCGAGTTCCCCGGGAGCGCCGAGCGCGCTCTCCTTTTAATCTACTGCCCCAGCGCTCCGCCTGGCGGCCCGTTGATCGTATCCAGCCCAAACGCCTGCTGAAACGCCAAATAAAACCCAATCGGCGCCACCCCCGCATCCCGCGGCGGAAGCGCAAACCCCAAATCCCCCCGCAGAACGAACCTATCGAGCTGCGGAAACAAGAACCTGAACCCCACCCCCACCGACTGCTTCGGCCGAAGTGCATCAACTCCGTCGAAAGCGTCCCCCACGTCATAAAACACCGCAGCACCAAGCTGCGAGCCAAGGACCTGCAATGGCCGCGTCCGATACTCCACGTTCGCCGCCGCCCAGTCTTTGCCGACGTAGAAATTGCTGGGGTACCCCCGAAGCCGCGCATTCCCACCCAGGTACGTCAGCCGGTTCAAGTAATTGCGATAACGGTTGAGACCGGCGCCATCGACGACGAACCGGCCGAAGGTGAAGCGCGGCGACACCCATCGCAAGTGAACACCTACCGAAGCGTCGGATAGACGGCTCACCTCAGCTTCCGTCGTGGACTCGACCGCCGCCCGTAACAGTCCGGAACCGAGGGCCCACGTGTACTGGAGCCCGAGATAGCCGCCCACGAAGTTCCGCGACGAACCAAGCGCGGTCGTGACCGGGTAGACGCGCGTCAGGACATCGTGGCCGAGTCGGTAGTCCTCTTGCAGTCCGAGGGTCTCGACGTCCAGAACCTCGAGAAAGCGGTTCTGGTAACTCCGCCACTGAAGGAAAGGGCCTGCCCGGTTGTCGCTCACGGGAACGTTGCGCGTCACGAACTCACTTGCCGCGGCCGGATCGAAGCGCGACAGGTCGTCAGGACGGAAGTCGCGAATGTTGACCTCCGCGCCAAAGGAAATGTCGTTCTTCTGCCGGTAGCCGAACGAGCGCGTCGCCGAGGCCACTTCGGTGAGACGCCGCCCGCGGTACTCGAAGGGAATGCCGTCCTTGACGTCGGGCGTAGCTTTCGCGTCGTACGTGCTGAGACGAGCGTTGACGTAACGGCGAATCACTTCGTCCCGCCACGAAGTACCCACCGACCACGCCCAGTCCTGGCGCATGGAGTACAGCGGCAACGAGACGCCAACCGAGCCGCACGTTCCCTCGCCGCGGCCGGTGGATCGGTTCAAGATGACGCTGACGTCGCTCGAGAAGACCGCGTGCGAACCGCCGAGGCGGCGCACCGTGTATCCCGCGCCCAAGGAGTACGAGTTCGGAACGAGAAACAAGCGGGTGAAGACCGTCTGGTGTGTTCCCGCGAGGTTCGACTCCGTCGGCGCGAGCAAGAGCGACTCGAGGCCGCCGGACCCTACCTGGATGTCGGAGTTCAAACGGAGGCTCCATACGTCCTTGGTAATGATGAGCAAGCGCACGCGGTCGGCGGCGCTACCGCGAATTGGCACGACGATGACGAGCGAAAGCTGTGCAAGCCCGCGAAGGTTGCGCGCCGTCTGATCGGCGAGGGCCTGCTCGTAGAGGCGACCCGACTCGAGAAGGACCTCTCGCTCGACCACGTAGTGCTTCGAGGTCGTGTGCAGCGCATTGAAAATGGTATTCAGGCTGAGCTTCGAGCCGTCGAAACGATCGATTCCCCACCCGTCGAGCGGATCGCGCTCCTCGAGCACTTCCAGGGTGACGATCTCGGGCCCTTCGTAGATCTTCCCCTCCGGGTGGGACTCGATGGTCGTGCCCAGCTGTGCGAGGGCCGCATCGAGCGATTCCTGCTCGTAGGCCGAGTAGGACGTCGCGCGAGTGGTCTCTGGCGGCGCTTCGTCCGCGCGTGTAGGCGCGACCCAAAGCGCGACAAGAACGCATGCCGGCAGGGCGCCTCTGCTCCTTCGCACCGGCCCATCCTACACGGGAGCAAGCACCCCGAGAGAGCAAGACAACACCTTCGCTCCCTAGTAGCCTCGCTTGCCATGCGAGAGGACGGGGTATTGGCGAGCCTGACGAAATCCGTATCCGAGAGGGTCGATAGGCTCGAGCTCCCCTTCAATCGCTACGGCGTCGACGCTTACGGCGTCTCGAAGAAGCATCTGACCATCGGGATGGCGGCGCTATCGATTTTGTACCGCTACTATTTCCAGGTCAGAGTGCAGGGCATCGAGAACGTGCCAAAGCGGGGGCGCGCGATGCTCGTCGGCAACCACTCGGGCGGAGTCGCGATCGACGGCGCGATGGTCATCGCGTCGATGTTCCTGGAGATGGACCCGCCACGGCTAGCACAGGGGATGATCGAGAAGTTCATCAACAAGATCCCCATGGCGTCGTTGTGGGCCAATCGCACGGGCCAGTTTACGGGCCTTCCAGAACACGCGGTGCGCCTCCTCGAGGACGAGCGTCTCTTGATGGTTTTTCCCGAAGGCGCGCGAGGCACGGCGAAGCTCTACAAAGAGCGGTATTCCCTCGTCGACTTCGGCACGGGCTTCATGCGGCTCGCGCTCAAGACGCACGCACCCATCATTCCCTTCGCGTTCCTGGGGGGCGGCGATGCCGTGCCCACCGTGATGAATGCGTACACCTTGGGCAAACTCCTGGGTGTCCCCTACGTGCCGATCACGCCTTACCTCGTCGCCCTTCCCCTCCCCGTTCGTCTCGAAGTCATCTACGGCGAGCCAATGTACCTCGCGGGCACGGGCTCTGAAGACGACGACGTCGTCGCGGAGTACGTGTACGAGGTCAAATCGCGCGTCGCCGAGCTGCTCGATCGCGGAAGAAAGCACCGCGAAGGGCTGGTCGCGCCGGAAGGTCGTGGGACATGAGAGTTCTCATTCCCGGTATCGCGAGCGCGATTGGCCGAAAGGTCGCTCTGCGCCTCATAACCGAAGGGCACGAGGTCATTGGGATCGACGTACGCCCGTGGGGCGACGCGCCGCGCGGCGTGGAACTCTACGCCGCCGACATTCGTAAGCGCGCGGCAGAAGACGTGTTTCGACGGCGACGACCCGAAGCGGTCATCCACATGGCCACGGTGACGAGCTTGCAGCTTCGCGACGAGGAACGTCACCGCATCAACCTCGGCGGAACGCTCGCCGTGTTCGATCACGCGCGCGCCTACGGCGCCCAGCACGCGATCTTCGTCGGCCGCCATACCTTCTATGGCGCGGGCGCCGACACGCCGCTGTTTCATCAAGAGCACGAGGCGCCCATGGCGCTGGCGACGTTTCCGGCGCTGACCGATCTGGTCGCGGCAGATCTCTTCGCCGCGACCGCGCTGTGGCGGTTCCCGGAGGTAACCACCACGGTGCTGCGCATGTGCTACTCGCTGGGGCCAACCGGCCACGGCACTCTCGCGACATTTCTTCGCGGGCCGCGTGTGCCGACGGTCCTCGGCTTCGATCCGCTCTTTCAGTTCATGCACGAAGACGACGTGGTATCGGCCATCGTCCTCTCCCTGCACAAACGGCCACGCGGGATTTTCAACGTCGCCGGTCCCGATCCGGTCCCCCTCTCGGTCATCATTCGTGAGACGGGGCGGCGCGCGCTACCGATGCCGGAGTTCGTCATGAACATGTCGCTCGGCCGGATGGGGCTTCCAAAGCTGCCGAAAGGTGCGCTGGAGCACATCAAATACCCGGTTGTGGTCGACGCCTCCGCCTTCCGAGTGGCGACCGATTTTCGCCACGAGTTCGATGAGGTAGCCACCATGCGCTCGTTCCGCGAGGCATTTCCCCCGCGAATCTGACATTCTAGGAGGAGAGGTACAAGATGCGTGGCTCCGCCCTTGCGTTGGCGCTCCTCGTAACCATGTGCATATGCGGCTCGGCAGAGGCCAAGCCGAAGCCCAAGTCGTTCATGATCGACGATGCGGCGATGGACGAGGCGCGCGACCTGCTCGAGCGCGCCGTTCTGCTCGACGAGCTCGCAGCCGGGGAAGACGACTCGGCAGTGGTCGCGGAGAAGAGCGCCGAAGCGAGAGAGCGGGAGGCGCGCCGGATCCGTGACGCCTCGAGAACCAAGCCGGACGCACGGGCGACGCAGCGCGCGGCGGCTCTCGAAGCCGAGGCGGCCCTTGCTCGCGCCCTCGCGCGGCGCCAACACGATCGGGCCCGGGAGAATCGCCAGGACGCTGACGAGATGCGCGCCCGTGCATTGCGCATCGCTCGCGGAGAGGAACCGGCGCTCGCGCGAAACGAGTGCGACCCGCCATTTTCGTTCGATGCTTCGGGGCGCAAGCACTACTTGGTGCAGTGCTTGTAGCGTTGCTTCGTGGAGTCGAGACTACGGCTCGTGGCGCGCGAGCTCTCTCATCGCCGCGGCAATTCCCGCGCGCTGCGGGACGGAGTTGCTTTCGAGCGTGTCCGCGAGACCGATGCCCGGCACGTTGGCTCCGGCGAGAAGCCTCGGCGGAGCGAAGAGCTCGTAAAAGAGCTCTTCTGCCACTCTGCGAATGAGATGCTCACCGAAGTTCGTCACCTCGGTGTCCTCGTTCACGACGAGGAGGCGATGCGTTCGCGCCACGCTCTCTTTGATTTTTGCCCAGTCGTACGGGTAGAGCGAGCGTAAATCGATGACTTCGGCTTCGACGCCGTCCGCTGCAACGTCCTCGGCTGCCTTCAGCGATTGCTGGACCATGCGCCCATAGGTCAAGACCGTCACATCGCGCCCCGGGCGCGCGACACGCGCCTCGCCGATGGGGATGAAGAAGTCTGGTGTGTCGGGCCACTGCGGCGTCCACTTGGTGCGGTCTCCCAGCGGCGCGTCGATGAGCTTTGCCAGCTGTCTCTCGTCCGCCGGTTCACCGGGGATTTCTTCGCCGGGCAATCCTTTTGCGCGCAAGAGCGCTTTCGGCGCAAGGAACATTACGGGGTTCTGGTCGACGATCGCGCTGAGCATCAAGCCGTAGGCGTCGCGCGGGTTCGACGGGATGACGATTTTCCACCCAGGAATGCGCGTCGCCTGACCATCGAAGGAATGCGAGTGGTAAATGCTTCCGTGGATGCCGCTCCCCACGGGGGTCATGACCACCATTGGACAGGCAAAGTTGCCATTGGACGACCAGCACATGCCGCCCGCGAGCTTCAACAGATCGATGGTGTTGAACGCGTAGTCGCAAAACTGGATTTCGGCGACCGGCCGCTGCCCGGCCAAGGCGAGGCCGATGGCCGCGCCGACGATCCCGCGCTCGTCGAGCGGCGAGTTCCAGGCCGTCTTGAGCCCCTGCGACTGCGTGAACACGCCTCCGAGCGGTGGTCCAATGTCTTCGCCGAAGATGTCGGTAACGCCGAGGCGTTCTTCACCCACATGCAGGGCCATGCGAATCGCCTGGACGAGCGTTGCCATCAGCGGCTCCTCTTCGCCTGCGACGCGCCGTCGGTGGCCGCGAAGACGAACTCGTGCACCGACGCCGGGCCCGGCGGGGGCTCTTCGCGAACTCTCTTCAGCGCATCGAGAAACTCCTGGGTGTAGCGCTCGCGCAGCGCATCCATGTGGGGACGGGTGAGGATTCCCCGATCCGCAAGCGTGCCTTCGAAGCGCGCAAGGCAATCGGCCTCGTCGCCAACGAAGTTCGCGCCCGACGATGACGAGTGCCCGTACAAGCGCGAGACCATGGCCTCCAAGAGAAAGGGTCTGCGCTCATTTCGGACGTAGTCCATGGCCTGCTTGATGGATCGGTAGGCGATTTCCGGGTCGTTTCCGTCGATGGTCATGGTTTCGATGCCGAAGGACTTCCCGCGATCGGCGATGCGCTTCTCTCCGTGCTGACCTTCGGCGGGGGTCGAGATGCCGTACTGGTTGTCGGTGACGACGATGAGGAGCGGCAATGGATTGACCGGCCGGCTGGCCCACACGAGACACGTCGCGAAGTCTCCCTCGGCGGTGCCCGCATCGCCTCCGGTGACGATGGTGATGCCGCGGCCACCGGCGCGCTTGTTCGCAATCGCGGTGCCGGGAGCCATCGAGTATTGGACCTCGATCGGCGACGAGACGGGAATGACGTTCCAGCGCCGAATGGCGTAGTGATTGCAGAAATTCCGGCCGCCCGAGTACGGATCGGTCGCGACGCTCTTCATCTGGCGGATGGAATCGATGGGATCGGCACCCATCGCGAGTAGCGTCGCGCTCTGCCGATAGTGGAAGTGGCAAAAATCGAACTCGGGACCTTCTCCCTTGTGGATGAGAAGACCGAGAGGAACGTTGAACGCTTCTTCGCCTGGACCACCGATCCAAAAGTAGCCATCCCCCTGCTTCTGCATCTTGATCATGCGCTCCTCCAAAAGGCGCGCCTTGAGCATGAGATCGTGCATTTGCACGAGCAGGTCGGGGGCCAGACGCATCGGCTGCGTGCCGTTTTCCTTTTGGGGGAGGCCTGCGGTCACCGAACCTTTTTAGACGTCCGTGAGCCGAGTCGCAAAGGCTATCGTGGTCAGCCGTTTCCGCGTACACCCGTTGCTGCGCGCCTTTCGAGGGACGGGCTGCCGGCGGACTTGCCTGCAGCGTAAAAACATGAGAAACATTATGCAGTTATCATCCGGATGCGACGGCCCCTGTGGTCCCCGGAAAGAGGTGGAGTCGTGAGCGACAAGCGAAAAAGCATAGCGCCCCGCCCGTCGCGGCGGCCGTCCCGCCACACCATGCCCACGGTCCGCCCCAAGAAAGGGCGCGAGTCGAAGGCGCCACCAAGCTCAAAGACCGACGACGAATCGCTCGCAGCCCGGCTCGCGCATGCGGAAGAAGAGCTCGGACACATGCTCGTTCAGCTCTCGAAGGCCGAGGACCGCGCTCGCAGGGCCGAGCGGTCCGCCGCGCAATCGTCGGACGAGCGCATAAGCTCCTTGATCGGCGAGTGCGAGGCCCTCAAGAACGCCATGCGCGAAGCAGCCACGATTCTGCTTCGCGCGATTTCGCCTACCGGGCGCGCGGTGCCCCCTCCGCTTCCACCCGTCGTGGACGTCTCGGAGATCGCCGAAATGGTCGTCGACTCCCGACGCACACCTCCAGGCGACGCCTGATCTAACGTCATCCGACGCACCATGGCGTCAGGCCTGCACGCGATCGCTCTCTTCGCAGCAGCCTTCGTTGGGTGCGCCGCATCGACGCGCCCGCGCGAAAATCCCGATGCCTTTCGTGCCGCAGCGGTCGCGCTCGGCGGGCGCGCGGCAGCCCGCGGGTGTGCGCTCGACGCGGGTGAGCTCGCAGACCGGACGATCGCCGAGTGGAGCGCGCGTTCGAGCGAAGCGTGGGCGCCCGACTGGGCGTGTCTCGCGATCCAGGACAATCTCTCACGCGACTCGATGGGGAGCTGCACCCCTCCACCCGCCGATGTGTTCGGGCGTCCGCTGTCGTTCGCGCGCCGCATTGCCGGCGAGCTCTTTTACGTAGGTCTAGACCCCCGCGAGTACACCTACGATCTGGTGCCGCACGACGATCTCGTGGAGATCGAAGTGCGCGTCCAATTCTTGGGACCGCTCGCCCAGGACCCCGCGCGTATCGCGACGCTCCAGGACAAGATGCACCGCGCGGCCGATCTGTGGACCCGTTACAGCCCGGGCGGCCGTTTTTTCTTTCGCTTCATCGCCGAAACGACCGACGCTGCGCTCCCGCATTTTCAGGTGCACCTGGACGCGGGCAGCACACGAACGCCGTTCGACGTCACTTGGGGCGAAGAGTGGTCGTGGCATCTGCTCGCCCACGAGATCGGTCACATGATGGGGCTCGATGACGAGTACGGCCAGCTGCGAAAGACGCTCGGCCACGCCATCGGCGAAGACAAGAGGTGGGACGTTGATCCCGTCGACAAAGTCCGTTGGTTTCAGTGCGATTCGACGAGCCTCATGTGCGACAGCAAGGGCGAGGCGAGCACGCCCCTGCGCTACCACTATTACCTGCTCCTTCGCCGGCGATTTTGTCGTGTTACGCCGCCCGATCGCGACGTTGTCGCCCCCTGAGCGAATTCAGCCTAAGGTGCGCGCCATGAAACGCTCTGTCGCAATCTTTCTCCTGTCGGCCTTCATCGTGGCTACGTCCCTTGGCTGCCGCAGTCTCAAAGAGAAGATCGCACGCAAGGCGACGGAGAAGGCGCTCGAGGAGGGGACCGGAGAGCAGTGGACGCTTGACAAGGACAAGGTCACCGTCACCGACACCAAGGGTCACGGTTCGGTGCAGTTCGGCGCTGGCGCCAGCGTGCCCGACGATTGGCCGAAAGACGTGCCGGTCTACCCCGGTGCGAAGGTCACGCTGGCGATCGCCAGCAAGGACACGGGCTCCAAAGGGTACGCGCTCACCCTCGAGTCGAAGGACTCGCCGAAGGCCGTGCACGACTACTACAAGTCGAAGCTCTCCGGCTACACCGTCGCCCTGGACGCCGTCGCGGGAGACATGCACATGCTCAGCTTGAGGAATGCGGCTACCGGCAGCGACGTGACGGTGAACACCGCCGAGAACAAGGGCAACGCCACGACGACGATTCAGCTCTTCGCGGGAAAGAAGTAATCTGACGCCGGTGGCGAAACCGTCACCGAGTTCTCGCAGTGAGATTATCCGAGGGTGTGAATCGACACCCCAGCGACCAGCGCTGCGAGAAGGAACCCCGCGACCACTTCCACCGGCTTGTGGCGCTCTCCTTTGACACGAGCCCAGACGAGTATGAGCGCTACGAGCGCGAATACGAGCGCGCCCCGAGGCGCATCGGGTAAGAGCGCGAACGCAGCGCCCGCCGCTACGGCCACGTGACCGCTCAGCTTGAGGCCCCAGTGCGTGATCGCCGTCGCCAAGAGCGCGCCGATCATCGCTCCGATCGCGGACGACACGACGATCCGCGGCGCATCGAGAACGAGCGCGGCGGCCACGAGGCCGAGGGCGCACAGCGCGCCGAGAGCAAGCAACGGAAGGCGCTCGTGTCGAAGCGAAACATCCGCATCGGAGAAGCGCGCTCGAAAGAGCCCAATGAGCCACACGGCAACGGCGGGCGCTTCGAAGAGGGCGACCAGTGCCGTCCATCGCGCCGCGGCCTCGGCCGATCCGATGCGGCTCCATGTGAGCGCAAAAAAGCCGAGCGGCGCGACAATTGCCGGGTGAAAGAGCCCCCCGAGCGCTCGCGCGACACGTCGCGCACCGGCGGGATCACAGATGGCCCAGCCGACCGCGCCAAGTGCTCCGGCCACGCCATCGACGGAAAGCTCTAGCGCCTCTTCCGCCCCAATGCGCCCGCCCGGTAGCACGAGCTGCACGCCTTGCCGTGCCGCCACAACCGCGACGAAGTAGGCGAGCGCAATTGCCGCCCGTCCACGTCCCAATGCCCGGCCCGCCGGAATGCATGCCGAGAGCGCCGCGGCGAGAAGGCCGAAAACCAGCGCGTGCAGGGTCAGGTGCGCAATCTCCGTGGCAATCCCCATCCGAAGAACGACCGAGAGCGAGCTAGAGCGCGCACAGATCGCCGCGTGCGGCAAGATGGCGGCGCCACTCAGGAGCACGACGAGGCCGAGTCGGGCAAGCATGCCTTTACGAGAATGCACCGTGCGCGCCTACGGTGCCAGGGTTGTTATCGGCCCGGCATGTGCATCCGACGAGCTCAGGTGGAGATCTCGGCGACGACGCCGAAATGATCGCTGGGGAAAACCCCGGCTACCGGCTCGCCGAAGCAAACGCGAGCCTCGAGTGGCTCGCCGCGGTATCGATCGTCCGGGCCGCGCACGAAAATATAGTCGATGCGCCGGTCCGGCTCGCGAAGCATTCCCGCGAAGGGATTTCTCCTCGCGAAGGTCACGCCCGCC
>OBEQ011730329.1_pt1 | contig 13740 bp, 10 predicted proteins | sample 1670901 | NCBI WGS metagenome assembly OBEQ01 (sample SAMEA104232315, study PRJEB22302) | groundwater metagenome | biome: forest; feature: aquifer; material: groundwater | place: USA | collected 2011-08-07 | depth 5.4 m
CACCGACGACACGCTCTTCCTCGAGCACGATGCGCACGGCGGCGGCGGCATCGAGCTCTTGGGCTATCGCAAGCGCTTCCACGTGCGTCCCGACCTGCTGGCGCGCCGGCCCGAGCTCGCGCCCTTCGCGCGCCATCCCGAGCCTTACGAGCCGCAGGACAAGCTGTGGCTGGTCATGGAGGAGCGTTTCCCCGGGCGCACGCGCACGCGCGCCAGCGCCCCGACACGCATCTTCTTCCCCGCCATCGTGGCGCGCGCGCAATCGTGCGTGGTGCCGCTGTCGCCGCGCGACACGCTGCTGCGCCTGCTCGCCGACTCCAGCTTCGTGTTCGTCCGTCCCGAGGTCGCACCCGGGCACCTCGCCTGCCTGCGCGCGCTCGCCGATGGCGCGACCGGCGCGCTGCTCGAATGCGGGCGCGACCTGCTCGCCGATCCCGGCATCTACCTGAACCTCGTCGGCCCGCACGCCGACACGCAAGGAACCCCATGGCCATCGAGTGCCTCGGCCTCGAGCTGACCAACCGCTGCGATCTCGCCTGCGGCCACTGCCTGCGCGCGATCGTGCCGGCCAGCTCGCCGCGCGCGGTCGACATCCCGCTCGACCTGGCGCGCCGGCTGATCAGCGAGGCGCACGCGGCGGGCGTGCCGCACGTGGGCATGACCGGCGGCGAGCCCATGCTGCACCCGCACTTCCTCGACATCGTGGACCACATCGTCGACGAGGGACTGAGCTACCACTTCCTCTCCAATGGCCTGGGCCTGCCCCGCTTCATCCCGCGCTGGCTGGCGCGGCCGGAGCGGCGCACGCGCCTGCGCGACGTCTGCGTCAGCATCGACGGCGCCAGCGAGCGCAGCCACGACGCCATCCGCGGCACCGGCACCTTCAAGCGTTCGCTCGCCGGGCTGGCCGTGCTGCGCGCGCACGCCATTCCCTTCTCGCTCCTGCACACCATCACGCGCGTGAGCAAGGACGAGCTCGAGCCGCTCGCCCTCATGGCCCACCACCTGGGCGCGCAGCGGCTCATCGTGTCGCACTTCCTGCCCAACGGTCGCCCGGGCGCGAGCGCCGACCTCGGCCTCACCACCGCCGAGCGCCACGACGTCGAGTTCGTGCTCAAGCGCCTCATCGACGCGCTGCGCTTCCCCGTCATCATGGCCGAGGGCTACTACACCCCGGTGGTCGACCACGTCTGCGCCACCGTCGATGCGCGCGCCCTCAACGTCGACCCCAACGGGCACCTGACCTTCTGCTGCGAGCTGTCCAACTTCTATGGCGACGACCAGGCGCCCGAGGCGCGGCGCGACTTCGTGGTCGACATGCGGAAAGTGAGCGTCCGCCAGGCCATCGACGCCCTGGGCGCCAAGATCGTCGAGTTCCGCGCCCACCGTCTGGCCGATGAGGCCGCCGGCCTGCGCGGCGAGGACGACAAGTTCGCCTGCCGCTACTGCGTCAAGCACTTCGGCAAGCCCGAGTCGTCAGTGGTCCAGATCCGACGCCGGGCCGTCCGCACCGCGTAGGCCGCTCCCGCCCACGCTCGCAAATTACCCACATCACCTGATATCCTGCGGGTTCACCGCTCTGCGATGAACCTGCGTTCGATCCTCCTCGCGCTCCTCGCTGGCGTCGCACTCCTCTGCGCGGCGTGGCAACTGGTCGTGCCCGCGCTCCTGGCCTTCGAGCATGTGCAGGTACCGCCGCCGGCGACCACGCTGGCGTGCGCGGCGGGCACCATGGGCCTGGGCCTGGCCTGGACGGCGCTCAGGCGGGGCGGCCTGGGCGAGGGTGGCCGGCCGCCCGCCAGCCTGCCCGCCGAGCTGGCCATGGTCATCGCGGTCGCGGGCAGCGCCCTGGGTGCGCTCGGCTACCTCGTGCTCGACGGTGTGCCCTGGGCCCTGCGCCTCGACGCCGCGGTGGCCGCGGCGGGCTTTGCTTGCGGGCTGGGCCCGGCCGCGGGCGCGACCCTGGCCACGATCGACGGCGCGCCGGTGAAGCCCGGGCGCGGCGCCAGCTTGCCCCAGCTGGCCGCGGGCACCGTGGTGCTGACCGCCATCGCCGGCTGGTGCCTGCTCGGCCCGGTGGTGACGCGCCAGGCGCTGGCCAGCACACGCCCGGCGTTCGAGACCACGGTGGCGGCGCTGTCCCTCGCGGCCATCCTGAGCGCCTGGTTCCTGGCCTGGATGCTGGGCCGGCTGCTCGGGCGCGACCTCGAGGTCGCCAGCGTCGCAGTGCGCTGGCTCGACGCGCCCGGGCAGACCGTCCAGCATGCGGCGAACGCCGCGCTGCCCCCGCGCCCGGGCTCCGACCTGGCCGAGCTGGCCGCCGCCGCCGAGCGCCTGCGCGCGCGCCTGGCCTACGAGGTCGCCTCGTACGAGGAATCCCTGGCCCGCTCGCGTCACGCCGACGAGGCGCGCGAGGAGTTCCTGCGCGTGGTCTCGCACGAGCTGCGCACGCCGCTCAACGCCATCTGCGGCTACGCCCAGCTGCTGCTCGAGGGCCTCGATGGGCCGCTCGGCACCGAGGCCGCCGACAGCGTGCAGTCGGTGCTCGACTCGGGCCGGCAGCTGTCGGCGCTGGTCGACGACGTGGTCGACCTGGCCATGCTCAGCTCGGGCCGCCCCGGCATCAAGCTCGCGCCCGTCGACGTGGCGCAGCTCCTGCGCGAGATCGCGCGCGCGCACACGCCGCTCCTGCACGGCCGGCCGCTCGAGCTGCGCCTCGAGGTGGCCGACGACCTGCCGCGCGTGCTCGCCGACCGCAAGCGCGTGCGCCAGGTGCTGACCAACCTGCTCGCCAACGCCATCAAGTTCACCGACGAGGGCTTCGTCAACTGCGTGCTGCGCAGCGGCACCCAGCCGGCGACCGCCGCGTGCGTGGAGGTCGAGGTCGCCGACACCGGGGTGGGCATCGCGCAGCACGAGCTGGCCGGCATCTTCGACGAGTACCGCCAGGGCTCCAACACCGGCTCGCGCCGGCAGAAGGGCGCCGGCCTGGGTCTGGCCATCTGCCGCCGTCTGGTCGAGCTGCACGGCGGCCAGATCCGCGCCGAGAGCCGCGAAGGCGGCGGCTCGCGCTTCGTGCTGACGCTGCCCGTGGAAGGCCCGCAGGCGGGAGGGCGCAAGTGAGCGCGCCCGCACGCGCCACCACGCAGGTCGTGCGCGCACGTCGCGACCGTCTGCGCACGTCGCTGCTGACGTCGACGGCGGGCCTGGGCCTGGCCGCGCTGGCGCTGGCCTCGGCGCAGCTGGCCCTGCCCGCGCCCATGCCGCCCCTGGTGGCCAACCTGCTCGCCTGGGCCATCACCGCCGCGGTCGTCGCGGGGGTGGTCATGGGCTGGTCCTGGTCACGTTCGCTGACCGCGCTGGCCGCCTCGCCCGAGGCCGCGCGCGAGCTGGCCGGTCGTCTGCCCGCGACCCTGCGCCGCCTGGTCGTCGCGGTGGGAGGCATCATCTCCGCCATCGCGCTGGGCGAGGCCGCCCGGCGCGGCGCGCCCCTCGCCGCGCTCTATGCCGGCGGCGCCGCCGCCACCGCCGCGCTCGCCTCGCTCTCGGTGACCGCGGCCCTGGCGGCGCGCCTGGCCTTGCGGCGCGCGCGCGTGCCGGTCGGACGGGCCACCAGCGTGGCCTCCGACGGCGTCCTGCTCATCGTGGGTGCGCTGGCGCCGGCCATGGCCATGGCCCTGGGCGCGGGCGGCCCGCCCGCGGTCGTGCTGTCGGTCTTCGCCTGGCTGCTGGTGCTCGCGGCCTCGGCGCTGCGCACGCTCGACATCGCCGCCCACACCAGCCTGCGCCGCTCCGGCCACATCCTGCTCGCGCTCGAGGCGCCGCCGCCGCCGCCCGGCTCGACGCCGCCCCTGGGCACCGCGCTGCACGACGCCGCGCACGCGCCCGCCCTGGTGCGCGAGGCGCGCGCGCTCGCCCAGGCCACCGCCCAGCTCGCCGATCGCGTCACCCAGCTGCGCCTGACCCAGAAGCTCGCGGTCGAGCGCGCGCTCGAGTCGGAGCGCCTGCGCACGCAGTTCCTGGCCAACACCAGCCACGAGCTGCGCACGCCGCTGCACGCGGTGCTCGGCTTCACCGATCTGCTCCTGCGCGGCGTCGACGGCCCGCTCGAGCCGGAGCAGCGCACCTCGCTCGAGCGCATCCGCGACAGCGGCACACAGCTCTTGCGCATCGTGCAGGAGGTGCTCGATCTGGCGCGCATGGACGCGGGCAAGCTCGAGCTCGTGCGCATGCCCGGCATCGTGACCGAGCTGATCGAGCAGGCGGTCGAGGAGGTGCGCGCGCGCTTCCCCGACCTGACCCTGGACGTGTCGACGCGCATCGAGCGCGGCCTGCCCACGCTGCAGCTCGACCCGTACCGTGTCGTACAGGCACTCACCTACCTGCTCGCCTACGCCGTCGAAGCGGTCACCGTGGGCAGCCAGCGGCGCAAGGTGCGGCTGCTCCTGGCCGCGCGCCGCGTCGACTCGGCGGGAGGCCGCACGTCGGTCGTGGAGCTGTCCTTGCAAGCGCCCGACGCCACCCTCGCCGCTGACGAGCCGGCGCGTGTGTTCGACGGTTTCCGTCTGCTGACCGGGAGATCGGGACTCGGTCTGGGCCCGCACCTGGGTCGCCGCTTCGTCGAGCTGCACGGCGGCGAGGTCACGCTGGTCGCCGGCCAGGGCGTGCGCTTCGACGTCACCCTGCCCGTGCTGCCCGACACGCGCCCGACCGGGCAGGTGCAGGTGGTCACGCAGCCCGTCCCCGCACGCGGCGTGCTACCATCGGAGCGATGACCCCTGCCGCCCTGCCTTCTCGGGGCCCTTCGAGCACTGGCAAAGGCGATGCTGGCGATCTGGCCGCCGTGGCGGACACGTTGCGCGCCATCGAGGCCGAGGTCTCCAAGGCCGTACGCGGCAAGCCCGAGGCCATCCGGCTGGCCCTGACCACGCTGCTCGCGCGCGGCCACCTGCTCATCGAGGACGTACCGGGCGTGGGCAAGACCACCCTGGCGCGCGCGCTGGCCCGGGCGCTGGGCGGCACCTTCCGGCGCGTCCAGTTCACCTCGGATCTGCTGCCGTCTGACATCGTGGGCGTGTCGATCTACGACCAGAAGAGCGGCCACTTCGAGTTCCGCGCCGGCCCCATCTTTGCCCACATCGTGCTCGCCGACGAGATCAACCGCACCACGCCGCGCACGCAATCTTCGCTCCTCGAGGCCATGGCCGAGGGCCACGTCTCGGTCGACGGCAAGACCCATGTGCTCGACCGGCCCTTCCTGGTCATCGCCACGCAGAACCCGCAGGAGCACTTCGGCACCTATCCGCTGCCCGAGTCGCAGATGGACCGCTTCCTCATGCGTGTGCGCCTGGGTTACCCGGGCCGCGAGGACGAGAAGCGCCTCTTGCAGACGCGCGGCGGCGGCGATCCGGTCGACCAGCTCGAGCCGGTCGTGGATCCCGCCACGGTGCGCGAGCTGCAGGAGCGCGTCGACAGCATCAAGGTCGACGAGGAGCTGGCCGAATACGCGCTCCAGGTGGTGGAAGAGACGCGCTCCTCGCCGCTGTGCTCGCTGGGCGTGTCGACGCGCGGCGCCATCGCCTGGTACCGCGCGGCGCAGGCGCACGCGCTCGCGGGCGGGCGCGCCTTCTGCGTGCCCGACGACTTCAAGGGCCTGGGCATCGCCGTGCTCGCGCACCGCGTGGTGCTGGCGGCGCAGCAGGATTCGCTCGGCCGGCAGCGCGAGGAGTCGGAGCGTGTCATCGCCGAGATCCTCGAGCGCGTGCCGGTGCCGGCGTAGGCGGACGCGTCGTGGCCGCCTGGTGGCGTCGGCGAGCTGCGCGTGCCCCGGCCGCCAGGAGCATGCCGCGCTCGATGCGCAGCTACGTGCGCCGCCTGCGCTTCACCCGTGAGGGCCGCTGGTTCACCTTCCTGACCGTGGGCGTCGGCTTCGGTGCCATCAACACCGGCAACAACCTGCTCTACCTGCTGCTGGGCTGGATGCTCTCGGCCATCATCGCCTCGGGCATCCTGTCGGAGCGCGCGCTGCGCGGGCTGCGCGTGTCGCGCCTGCCGCCTGGCCGCGTCTACGCCGGGCGGCCGTTCCTCATGCAGATCTCGCTGCAGAACGAGAAGAAGCGCCTGCCCTCCTTCTCCATCGAGGTGGAAGATCTGGTCGACGAGAAACCGCTCGACAAGAAGTGCTACTTCCTCAAGCTGCCCGCGGGCCGGCTGCAGACGACCCGCTACCGCCACACCTTCTCGCGCCGCGGCCTGTACCAGTTCGACGGTTTCCGCCTGTCGACCAAGTTTCCCTTCGCGCTGTTCCGCAAGTCGCGCGATCTGTCGGCGCCCGGCGAGGTGCTGGTCTACCCGGCGGTCGTGCCGGTCAAGCCGCCTCCGCCCGCCACGCGCGCCGGCGGCGAGGATCCGCACGCGCGCGTGGGCCGACGCGGCGAGTTCTTCGGCCTGCGCGAGTTCCGCGAGGGCGACGATCGTCGCGACGTGCACTGGGCGTCGTCGGCGCGGCAGGGCCGGCCCATGGTGCGCGAGTACGAGGAAGAGGCGCACCGGCGCGCCACCATCCTGATCGACAACGGCCTGCCCGACAACGCCAGCGAATCGGAGCTCGACGCGCTCGAGCGCGCCATCAGCCTGGCCGCGTCGCTGGCGGCGCACTATCTGGGCCGGCAGTTCGCGGTGCGCCTCATCGCGCGCGGCACGTCGGTGGCGGGCGCGTCGGGGCAGACGCAGCTGCACCGGGTGCTGCGCGCGCTGGCGCTGCTGCCCACCGTGCCGCCCGAGACGCCCTTCTCGGGGGCGCCCGCGCCCGGCGGCGAGAATCTCCTGGTCGCGCGCCGCGGCGCGCCACCGCGGCAAGTGCCCGCGCACATCAGCCGGGTCATGGAGGCGGGCTAGCCGTGCGCTTCTCCGCCATCCACAAGCTGTCGACCTACCTGGTGGCAGCGACGGCGTTCCTGGCCGTGGTGCTCTCGGGCGAGCTCGATCCCTTCACCACCCTGCTGGGCCTGGTCGGCATGATCGGCTCGTGGTGGGTCGAGCCACCGCGTGTGCGCACCGACCGCTACGGCGGCCTGTTCACCGGGCTCTCGGTGCTGGCGCTCGCGGTCGCAGTGCTGACCGTGCTGGCGGGCGAGTTCCTGCTCGCGGGCGCGCGCTTCCTCATCCACCTGCTCATCATCAAGCTGCTGTCGCGACGCACGTCGAAGGACTACCAGCAGGTCTACCTGCTGTCCTTCCTGCTGCTCACCATCGGCACCGCGATCAACACCGGGATGAGCTTCGCCATCTGCTTCCTCGGCTTCGTGGTGTTCGCGACCTGGGCGCTCATCCTCTTCCACCTGCGGCGCGAGATGGAGGAGAACTTCCTGCTCAAGCACTCCGACGACGCCTCGTCGGAGAAGGTCGAGGTCGAGCGCATCCTCAACTCGCGTCGCATCGTCGGGCCGGCGTTCCTGGCCGGCACCTCGGGCGTTTCGCTGGCCATCTTCGCCTCGGCCATCGTGATGTTCCTGTTCATCCCCCGCATCGGCTTCGGCCTGTTCTTCCAGAAGTCGCACTCGGGCATCAACGTGGCCGGCTTCTCCGACGACGTCGAGCTGGGCGGCCATGGCACCATCCGCGACGACAACACCGTGGTCATGCGCGTCTACCTCGACCGCGCCGACTTCCGCGGCGTGGCCGGCGGCCGGCAGCTGCACTGGCGCGGCGTGGCGCTCGACCATTACGACCGCGGCCACTGGTCGCGCTCGCGCAACGTCCACTTCGTGCACCAGCCCTACCAGACCGACGCCATGACCACGACCGTGTTCATGGCCCGTGACGAGCAGCCCATGTCGGGCTCGGGTGCGCGCAAGCGCGCCTTCGCCGGCCTGCACCAGGACATCTACGTCGAGCCGCTCGAGACCGACGTGCTGTTCGGCGCGGCCACGCCGCTCGCCTTCCGTGCGCCCAACCTGGGCCTGGGCGCCAAGCAGCAGACGGTGCAGGCGCAGGCGGGCGACGAGGCGCGTCTCCTGCGCACCACCGGCATCCGCTACGAGGCCTGGTCGGATCCCGAGCCGCCGCCCACGCGCCTCTTGCGCGCCGCGCCCGACGCCGACACCGACGGCATCATGAAGCCGTACCTGCAGCTGCCCGCCAACCTTCCGCCGCGCATCCGCACGCTCGCCGCCGAGATCACCGCCAGTGCGCACGGCCCCTTCGAGAAGGCGAGCGCGGTCTACAGCTATCTGCAGGCCAACTACAGCTACACGCTCGAGATGCAGACCGACCCCAAGTTCGAGCCGCTCGAGTACTTCCTGTTCGAGCGCAAGAAGGGTCACTGCGAGTACTTCTCCTCGGCCATGGCCATCCTGCTGCGCGCCGCCGGCGTGCCCACGCGCAACGTCAACGGCTTCCTGGGCGGCGAGTGGAACGAGTACGGCGGCTACCTGGCCGTGCGTGGCGGCGACGCACACTCGTGGATCGAGGTCTGGTTCGACGGCGTCGGCTGGGTCACCTGGGATCCCACGCCCTCGGCGGCCGAGCTGGGCCGGGGCTCGGGCGTGCTCGACAAGATGCGCCGGCTCATGGACACGCTGCGCCTGCAGTGGTTCAAGTGGGTGCTCGAGTACGACCTGACCCGGCAGCTCAAGGTGCTGCGCGGCGTGGGCGACTTCTTCGGCCTGAGCAAGGGCAAGGTGTCGATGCGCTCGCTGCGCGTGTGGGTCAAGCGGCACCAGACCGGGCTGGCCGTGGGCACCGGCGTGGTGCTGGCGCTGATTCTCCTCGCCGGCTGGTGGCGCAACCGCCGCCCGCGTGACGGCCAGACGCGCCGGGTGCGGCCACCCGGTGATCCGGTGCAGCAGATCTACGCACGCACCGCCGCTTGGCTGGCGCGACGCGGCTGGGCGCGCTATCCCGCGCAGACACCGCGCGAGCACGCGCGCGTGCTGGCGAGCTCGGCCGCGCCCGGCGCCGAGCCGTTCGCCGCCCTGACCGAGCTGTACTACGCCGCCCGCTTCGGCGACACGCCCGCCGCCGGCGTCGCCGAGGTCGAACACGCGCGCCGCCTCGCTGACGAGGTCCGGGCCGCATTCGCCGCCGCCGCCGAAGCCGCGCGCCACAAGCCGCGCGCGCCCCACGCGCCGGCCTGAGCCATCGTGACAATCTGACACGCGCGCCCTGCAGCGCGCGCCACTTGGTCACGCCGACGTGCGCCCCGCACGCGCAAGTGCTTAAAAGCCGTAGGCATCTTGCGCGCGAGCCAGGCACCGTGCTTGCATTCCCGGTCAACACCTATGCATGCCGCTCGTGCCTCACTTATCGCCGCCGTGTTGACCTCGATCTGCGCCTGGCTCACGCCGGTGTCGGCGTATGCGGAAGCCAAGCCGCAGGCGAAGGACGCGGCGATCGTCATCGAGCTCTGGGGACTGAAGGACGGAGTCACCACAGCCGAGCCGAACATCAAGGTCCTGGATCAGCGCGACGATTTCTGGCGGCTGCTCAGTGTGCTGGGCGGCGACAAGGCCCCGCTCGAGGAGCAGGAGTACTTCAACCAGGCGCATTGCACCTGCGGCGACGAGAACCTCGTGCGTGTCGCGTTCCGGGCCAATGCCACGACGCTACAGAACAACTTCAAGGGCGAGCTGGAGATCTATTCCGGCCAGGACTGCGCCGACAAGAACTCGCAGAACTTCACGACCCGCTGCACCCTTGTCGACAGGTTCACGACCCTGGAAATGCTCCGCGGCACCGAGCAGGTGCGCTTCTACGACGCTGAGCAAATCATGGTGCCGGGATGCGGCTCGACCGAGCAGACCGGGCACTTGTGGGCGCTGGTCGTCAACCGCGACGGCGATCCCACCAAGACCGCGGTCGAGTCTCACAAGGACTTCGACGTCGACACCCGGTCGCCCGAGCCCGTGGCGGGATTCTCGGCGGAGCCGGGCGAGGACGGCATCTACCTCAGCTGGGAAGTGACCAGCACGACCGCCACCGACGTCTGGTACTACCAGGTCCTGTGCTCGCGCGCGGACAACACGGCGCTGCTACCCAAGCCCAGCGACGATCCGCTGTACCAGTTCGCCTGCCAGGGTTCGGTCACGCCGCCGCCGGTTGCCGACGCCGGTGTGCCTGACGCCAGCGTTCCCGACGCCGCTCCCGGAACCCCCGACGCCGCGCCGCCGCGCCCCGATGCGCGCCCGGTCCCAGACGCAGCGCCGCCGCTGACCGCCGCGGATCTGAATCCCATGTTCATCTGCGGCTCGCCGCAGCGCACCGACAGCCACTTCCAGGTCAACATCCCGTCGTCGCTGGGCTTGACGCGCCAGGACAAGATCAAGGTGCAGCTGGTCGCCATCGACAAGCACCACAACCTGACCGCCAGCACGGTCCTGGAAAGCCATCTCGAGCCGGTGCACGACTTCTGGGAGGTCTACGACGACGCGAACGGCTCGGCCGAAGGCGGCTACTGCTTCGTCGCCACCGCCGCCTACGGCGACTACGACCATCCCTTCGTGCTGGTGCTGCGCGACTTCCGCGATCACACGCTGGCCCAGTTCGGCGCCGGACGCGCGTTCATCGCCTGGTACTACCGGAATTCGCCACCGCTGGCCGATTTCATCCGCGAGCACGCCGTCGCGCGCGTGGCCGCGCAGGTGCTGCTCTGGCCGGTGGTCATCCTGGCCGGCACGTGGGAGTACACCACGGCACTCGACAAGCTCGTGCTGTTCGCCCTGCTCGCATTCGTAATGGTACGCCGTCGCCGACGCAAGCTGGCGCGGCGCGCCATGACCCAGCTGGAGGAGACTTCGCAGATGCAGACCCCGATCGAGCCCGCGCTCGCCCCGACGCGCGGCAAGCGTGCCCTTGCCGCGGCCGCCGCCAGCGTGGCCGTGCTGCTGGGCACGGTGCACGTGGCCTCGGCGCAGGCCATCTACGACGACGACCTCGACCAGGAAGAGCGAGCGCCCGTGTCGCAGTGGGTGTTCGAGCTCAAGTTCGGCCCCTACACGCCCGACATCGACAGCGAGTTCAACGTCGAGAAAGGTCCGTACCAGGTCACTTTCGGCGATCCCGAGAGCGGTGCGACCGACGGCCTCATGACCCAGATCGAGGTCGACCGCTTCTTCCTCTTCCCGGGCGGGCAGCTGGGCGCGGCGTTCGGCATGGGCTACATGCAGAAGTGGGCGCACGCCTTCGCCGAAGACGACATGGGCAACCCCATCTACAGCATGCGTTCGACCACCGACAAGACGACCTTCCGCCTGGTCCCGCTCTACGTCGGCGCGGTCTACCGCTACACCCAGCTGGCCGACCGCACCGTCATCCCGCTCGTCCCCTACGCCAAGCTGGGCCTCGCCTACGACCTGTGGTGGATCACCAAGGGCAACGGCGAAGTGTCCAAGACCGACAAGGGCGGCGAAGCCAAGGGCGGCACGCTCGGCTGGCAGGGTGCACTCGGCCTGTCCTTCCGCGCCGACGCCATCGACCCGGGCGCCGCGCGCAACATGCAGACCGAGATGGGCGTCGAGCACGTCGGCTTCTTCGCCGAGGTGAGCTACGCCAACGTCAACGGCCTGGGCATGTCGCACAAGCTGCGCGTCGGTGACCTGACCTGGCTCGCCGGCATCAATTTCGAGTTCTGATCGTAGTGTCGACCCGGCACATCAAGCTCACCATCGAGTACGACGGCACCGACTTCTCCGGCTGGCAGCGCCAGGCCAACGCGCCCACGGTGCAGCAGACCATCGAGGAGGCGCTGGCGAGCATGTGCCACGCCAAGGTGATCCTGCGCGGCGCCGGCCGCACCGACGCGGGCGTGCACGCACGCGGGCAGGTGGCGTGCTTCTTCACCGACACGCGCATCCCGGTGGCCGGCTTCGTGCGCGGGCTCAACTCGGTCCTGCCCCGCTCCATCGGCATCCGCGCCGGTGAGGAAGTCGGCGCCGACTTCGACGCGCGCCGCTCGGCGCGCGGCAAGCACTACCGCTACCAGGTCTGGAACGCCGAGGAGCGCGCGCCCCTCATCGATCGCTACGCCTGGCACGTGATCACGCGGCTCGACCTGGCCGCGATGCAGGCAGGCGCGGCGCACCTCCTGGGCGAGCACGACTTCTCCGCATTCCGTGCCGCCGACTGCGACCGCAAGAACCCGGTGCGCGTGCTGACGCGCTGCGACGTGGCGCACGAGGGCGACCTGGTCAGCTTCGACCTGGAGGGCACCGCGTTCCTCAAGAACATGGTGCGCATCGTGGTCGGGACGCTGTGTGAAGTCGGTCACGGCCGGCGCTCGCCCGCGAACGTCGCGGAAGTGCTGGCGAGCCGCGACCGGACGCTGGCGGGTCGGACGGCGGCGCCGCGCGGCCTGACCCTGGTGCGCGTCCTCTACTGACGGATTTCGCTGGGTTTTGCGGCTTGGCCCGCACGCGCGTGCATGCAAAGCTGGGGTGGCCAGCGTGTAAGTACGCACCCTGCCCAGGCGTTTCAGGAGACGACCGTGACGTTCGACCCAGCCGAAGCACAGCTCGAAGAGGAGCGCAGGCTGGTCGAGCGAGCCCAGTCGGGAGACCCGAACGCCTTGCGCCCCATCTTCGAGAAGTATGCCGCGCCGCTCTATGCCGGCGTGATCCTGCCGCGGCTGGGCGACGCGGCCACCGCCGAGGACATCCTGCGCGACACGTTCATGACCGCGCTGGAGAAGATCCACACCTACAAGTGGCAAGGCCACGGCGTCTACGGCTGGCTGCGTCAGATCGCGGTCAACAAGGTCATCGACCTGCACCGGCGCACGCGCCGGGCGGCCCGCCTGCTCAACGAATATGCCGAGGAGTCGCCGCGCGAGACCGACCCGCAGGGCGCCGCCGACGCGCTGCTCATCGCCGCCGAGGAGCGTCGCCTGTCGGGCGCGCGCATCGCCGCCGCGATGGAGGCGTTGTCGCCGCGCTACCGCGAGGCCATCCAGATGCGCCTGGTCGACGAGCAGGCGCGCGAGGAGTGCGCGCGGCGCATGAACGTCGCGGTGGGCACGTTCGATGTGCTGCTGTTCCGCGCCGTGCGCTCCTTCCGCAAGCACTTCGAGCTCAGCGACGGAGGCGAGTCGTGAGCGGGCCACGCGATCCACGCGTGGACAACGACGAGCTGGCCCTCCTGGGCGAGGCTCCGGCCTCGCTGGAGGAGCGCGCGGGCGCCGCGTCGCTGGCCCGGCTGGTCGACGACATGCTCGACGGGCGGGCGGCGCCGCCGGCCATGGACGCGGCCGAGCGCGCCCTGCTCGAGACCGCGACCTCGGTGCACGCCTCGCTGGGCGAGGCCGGGCTGGCACCCGCGCGCGCCAAGGCCGTGCTCGACGGCGTGTTCCCGCGTCGCGACCCGACCGCGCCCGCGCGCCGGCCCACCCCCGTGCCGCCGCCGCGTGCGGCCAGCGTGACCAACCTGCGTCCGCGCTCGCGCCGGGCGGCGATCGTGGCCCGGGTGCTGCCGTGGACCATCGCGTCGCTGTGTGCCGCTGCAGCCCTGGCGCTGTGGCTGCGCACGCCTGGCTCGGCGACCACGACCAGGGCGGCCACGCTGCGTTCGGCCGACGCCGTCATCGGCGCGCCCATCGCGCGCGAGCGCGCCGCCGACGCGAGCGCGCGCCTCGATGCGCTGGTGGCCGACCGCCGCACCGCCGCCCAGGGCGGCAAGCGAGGCGTGCGGTGACGTTGCGCCGGCTACTCGTGCTCGCGCTCGTGCTCGCCCTGGCGGCGTGTCAGGAGC
>OBEQ011124703.1_pt1 | contig 13739 bp, 15 predicted proteins | sample 1670901 | NCBI WGS metagenome assembly OBEQ01 (sample SAMEA104232315, study PRJEB22302) | groundwater metagenome | biome: forest; feature: aquifer; material: groundwater | place: USA | collected 2011-08-07 | depth 5.4 m
AAGAGGGCAGAAGAGAGGCGACGCCTGAAAAAGCCGTATTTAATAGCTACTGGCGATAATACCTTTCACGTCCAATACACGATCGCCGTAAAAACTATAGGCAGGATTACTCCAGTTTCCACCGGCAAAATATTTCATTGCGGCGGTCCATTCGCTCTCATAGCTCTTTTGCGTCGCTCCATTGCTTGCAAGTTTAATTCCCGCCGCGGCAAAAGCATCCTCTAATTCCCATGGACTAGGGGGCATATGTCCAGTAACTTTAGCAATTTCCTCTTCATGAGAAAGCCATGTCCTTGGAAGGAATTGCGCGGGTCCCATTGCTCCTCCCCACCCGTAGCGGGGCGCGGAAGAAATAGGAATTTTATCAGGGTCAAGCCCAAGTTTCTTAGTAATGGCCAAAAACGCGTCCCACTCCTTTGGGTTCATATCTCTTTTCCAATTTCCCCCGCCGATATTGCTTCCCAAGTCTGATTCAACCTTGAGCACTGCCATCAAGAATATTGGATCAATCCCAACTTTTTGCGAAACCACAATAGCTTTTTTAAACGCTTCATCCAACCCAACGGATTTTGTGAGTCCCTGAAGTACATAGAGACGTTTTTTAATTTCCCCACGGACAAGTTCCAATGCCTTGCTTTTTTGATTAAAGAGAGAAGCAGTATTTATATTCTCTTTTATAAGCGACTGTTTTTGATTTTGGGCATGAACCAGTTCTTCTTGTTGCAAACCTTGAAGGGTAATCAGTCTTGACTGCGCAGCCAATTTCGTATCAAGTTCTTCTTTTTTTGAATCAAAGATATCTTTTTGTTTAAGAATGTCAGCAAGGGCGCCTTGAAGTCCTTTGTAAACCCCTTCTATATATTGTATTTGATTAAAAAATTCAGAAAAATCGTATTCGGAAAAAAATGCTTCAACAACCGAACGCCTATCAAGCTCGTAGACACCCTGTAAACTCTTCCCAAGAACATTTTTCCGCTCGTTGATATCTTTATCTATGGTATCTAATTGTGAGGTCAACTCATCGGATTGAGCCTTAAGTTCAAGAAGAGCTATTCCCGATGCCTTAATTTGGAGTTTATTTTTTTCTATATTCTTTTCTACTAAGTCAATCTCCTCTTTGAGGGTCAAGTTTTTCTGTCGGAGTTGATAAATCCCTTGCCGATAGGAAGTAATTTGACCCTCAATATCTAAAAGCTGCTTATTCAACTCTCGCGAAAGCGCGCTACTACTCTGCCCATAGACCAGAGAGGGCAGGATGATAATGAGCCCGAAAGTTATTATCACGGACGCTGGGCGTCCCACATTCTTACGAAGAAGACTCATCTTTTTGTTCTGCGTCTCCTTTTATTGGAGCTTCTTCCTGAATCTCTTTAGCTGGTTTGGAAGCTTCTTTCGCGGATTCTACGACACTTACAATAATTTCGGAGGGCTCATTGAGAATCTCAATACCTTCAGGAATTATCAAGTCACCAACAGTTAACATATCTCCCAACTCTTTGAGAACATTAAGATCAATATGTATTACACTGATAAGTTTATCGGGAGTTGCACGCACATTTAATTCGCGTAAATTCGTAAAAAGGGTTCCTCCTTTATCTTTAACGCCGCTTGATACGCCGTAAAACTCCAACGGAATAATCGCGTGCACTTTACTTCCTTTCAAGAAACGATAAAAATCAACGTGCATGAAATGCCCTGAAAGAGGATCTATTTGAACTTCATGAATGAGCACGGGCTCTTTTCCTTCTTCGCTTTCCAGCTCAATCACTTGAGATTCCCCCACCTGCTTAAACACAGTGACAAAATCCTTGTATGCGAGACTGATTTTTTTTGGAGAAAATTGAGGACCATAAATAATTCCGGGGATGGAAGTATTCTTGCCTGACGTGTGTAATTTTTTCCCTTCCCGTAAGGTATAAGAAAGATTGAATTGCATGCAAATTATTTATGGATTAAAAATTGATGAAACGCCAATACTTCGTCAGTATCTATTCCCTTTAGCGCGTTTATTCTTGCTAAATCCTCTTTCGTTAAATCAGTGAGAGTTTGTATAACGGCTTTGGCGCGGAACGGTCCGGGTAACACCATGACAAAGGAAGAGCTCTTGCAACGCAGGCAGTCAATATGAAAAAACTCTTGACCTTCATGCCCAGACTTATCATTTCTTTTCTTAGCATGCTGACTTTCAAGATTCCCTGAAGCCAAATTCAACTTCCAAATAGCGTTTCGGGGATGAGAAAGTTTTTGACGACAGATAATGCAAGGCCCTAATTCCTTCATAGTAAAAATTACAAAAAAAACTTACCCTTGAATTATACCTATTCCGGGTAATTTTGCAATACGCCCTTACTCTTCCTTATGAGAATAGCCAAATATGGCAGAAACCCCAATGATAATGCCAAACAAAATATCATTCACCAATGCGGCGGTATTAAGGGAATAGCCCAATACAAAAGGCGAAATAATAAGCCAAAGGCCGCAGAGTACAAATATCCAAAGGTATTTTTTCATGGATTATGGTTTTTCAAAATTTCGCATATGTTAGAACTATTTTTGAAAAATTGGGTAAATATGTTTATATCCCTAGCTGAAATAACGGCAGGAAGGCAAAAATTGCTATGGGTATAGCAGGCAATATAATTAAACAGATAAGTAGTAATTTGAATCTCTTCACGAAGAGATCGCGAATCTTGATATTCGCATCATCTTTATAGTGTTTCAAATTTTCCTCGAACTCTTTATCAATAGTCTTTGAAAGATAGATATAGAAAGCAAGAATAATTGTAAGAAGAATTCCTATGAAAATTGCATAAGGGGCGAGTCTTAGAAGAACAGGGGGAGGATAATTGAAAGCTTTATATAAATCGACGAACGCTGGATAAAGAGAAAAGTAAACATACAGAAGAAGTAAACTCCAGACGCCTGCGATCAATAGAGCCGAGTTCTTCGCGGGCTTTAACACCGTCCAAGCTTTTTCTCTAGCAATAGTACGATCCCGATTTCTTATCGCTATCAATACGGATACGAGCGGAAGGAAATTTAACACCAAATAGGCTATTTGTTTGAGAAGATCCTTTGACATAAAAATATTTATATCTACGCTATAGGGACACGATAAGATTCGAGTCACTCCATTGATCTCTCTACTATAATTGTATCTTACCCTGACTGCCAAAGAGAATCAACTTTTCTTTTACTTTTTCTTTTGTCGCGAGCATCGCTGGGCCAAAAAGTTTATATGGGGTTGTTTCGTTCGGATTTTTTGCTAATTCACTCTTAAGTCCTTCAATAAATGAAATACGGATTTCTGTATTGATATGAATGTTGGCAATTCCTGCTTGAATTGCATTTTTTATGTCGTCCGGGGGTATTCCCGAGCCCGCATGCAAAACAAGCGAAACTGAAGGGGAAATACGCGCTCTAATCTCTTTGATGCGATCAATGTCAATATGCGGTTCGTTCAAAGAAATACCATGGATATTACCCACCGCGATGGCAAGCCTATCGATGCCCGTCTCTGCGACAAAAGAAACCGCTTGATCTACTTGCGTATATTGATCTTTATTCACCTGTATCTCTTGGTCCTGAATTTTTGATTCGCCAGGCAAATATCCCAGTTCGCCCTCGACCACAATCCCTGCATTTTTTCCTTTTGCGTATTCAACGACTTTCTTTGTAATCGCTAAATTCTCTTCATAAGGAAGCGCAGAACAGTCAATGTGTATCGAATCATACCCCGTGTCAATGGCCGCGATTGCGCTCTCAAGGGTTTTTGAATGGTCGGCGTTCAAAAAAATCGGGAGCGAGGGGTTCTCCTCCTTAAATGCTTTCACAAGATAAACAGCTTGTTTCAAGCCGATAAAATCGCGCTCACCCTGTGAGGTGCCTATCATCACTGGAGCACTTAATTCTTTTGCCGCTGAAATAATTGCGCGAAGTTGTTCCTCGTTTGAGATGTTAAAATGTCCCACTGCCCAATGCTCGTGTGTTGCTCGTTGTAAAATTTCGTTGAGTTGAATCATGCTACGAATTGAATTCAATGAATCCTTTATCAAGATTCTCTATTATTAATTTCTCCATCGCCTCTTGCCCCATGAATTCAATAAATAATTTATTCCAGAGGGCCTCCCGATAATGATAGAAAAATTTTACTTCGGGTTCAACTAATCCCATGATATTATCCACCAAATCAAAACTCACCAGACGCAAAGCGCCTTCGCTTGTCAAAAAGAAATCCCCGACAGAATCTAAATTATAAAACATTGAAACGTCACTAAACACCCTCATAAGAGCGTGCTGGGCTTTTGCCCAATGAATAGCTTCTGGATTTACATGGGGAATGCTAAGCAGGCGATCATCTGGGTTTTCTTTTGCTAAATAGCGCTGAATGATGAGCCAACGTGCGCGGGACTCATTGAACTCTTGACTCTCTTGCCCCACATCGCCTCGAATGAATGAAATAAAACGGCTAGAAAAACTAACCGGATCTTTTATGTAACGCTCAATGAGTCGCGCATAAAACGGAACTTCATATAAATAGTGCAAAACCAGCGAAAACATGCGAAGCGTATCTCCGGGAACATCGAGCGGAATCGGAATAATAAATACAATACCCAGCTCTTTTAAGTGCGAAACGTTGTGATGTTTTTTATGGAGAAACTCCTGCGCCACCGAAAGCCACTTTTTATTCAATACGATAAGCTCAATTGAGCGCTCTTCAAAGTCCTCGGGAGTGAGAGTTTCATACTCTTTCAAAAATACCGTATTCATCCACTCGCGCGTCTCGACAAACCGCATCGCGGCAAAAATTTCCTCCACCGGCTCCTTTTCCAAAAGCTCATCCACTCCCTGATACCCCAAAAGCGTTATGACACGTTCAGGAGGAGTGGATTTAAGCATAGCGCGCGCACGATCCTTTTTAAGAAACGTGCCGTGCAATTCGTTGTTTACTGCTTGATATGCTTTTTGAGTAATGAGTTGGGCGTTTTCCGGGTTGGTCAAATCCGGCTTATTAAAAATTTCATACAGCGCTCGATCTTTTTTATACAAAAATTCTTCAATGCCATGAATCAGCTCTTCGGCGTTTACGTTTTTTATGCCCAAACTGTTGGTAGTTTGAAAAATTTTTGCGTCGCTTTCTTTGACGACACCGTTTACTACATCTTCTTTACCCGTTAATTTCTCCATCAAAGCAAGAATATCATGTAATTTTTTTTCGTCAGCTTCCAAAAGATTTGAAATTTTTTGTATCGCTTCCATAGTATTTTAATTATCGAAAGGAATTTTCTCTACATCTAATCCCTGCCAGCGAGGATCGAACGCTTCATCTTTACTCAATATCCCCTCTTTTGCCCCCATATATTCTACCACTGATGTTCCATTTGCCGATCCAATCCTTATCCCCTCTTCAATGCCCGAACGTATCAAGCCGGTCAAAAATCCGGAACCAAAGGCATCACCCGCGCCTGTTCTGTCCACTCGCTCTTTTTCAGGGAAAATGCCGCCATGCCAAATCGAACTCCCATCAGAAACACTCACGCCCCTTTGCCCTTTTGTTATAACCACAATAAGATTATTATTCACTTCTCTCAATGTGCGGAAAATATCTTGATCTTCCTTGGATCCTGTGAAACGATGCGCCTCCTCGTCATTGATAATGAGCACTTTCATCTGTTCAAGAAATTTCCTTAGGCCGTCCAATCCGAGCGCCAATTCTTGAGATCCGGGATTAAATGCTATTGCAATATTATGCTCTTTTGCAAAAGAAAATATTCTTTCCAACACATCCTGTCTGCCTGCCAACGAAGAAAGATAAAACCATTCAGCTTTTAATTCTTTCCAAGGAATATCCTCATTTTTTATATCATGTGCCGCCCCTCGAAAATTTAAAATAGAACGCTCTCCTCCTTTTGCGATAAGAATGATAGAAAAACCCGTCATTTGAGAACTACGTTGAAAAAATGTTCTCACGCCTTCGTCTGTAATCCTATCCTGGATGTCTCTTCCTTCACAGTCTTCGCCCGTGGAACTCACACATCCAACCGCAAACCCCTGCCGCGCAAACGTAACTGCGGCATTAGTGGCCCCGCCCCCACTATCAATGTATACATCCTGAATTTCTATTTTAAGACCCAGTGGCAAAATACCGCAAAGATCAGTGGGGCTCATGTCGCGCGGAATTTTCAGATCATTTTCTTGAATCTCTTGAAAATGCTCATCTTTAATAAACAAATCGCGCGTCGCGCTCCCAATGGTAACAATGTTAAACATTAGATTATGGTTTACGGCTTATCACTTTCTTAACTGCCTCTTTAATCGCATTCCCCCCCATGCCATAAAATTCTATGAGCTCGTCAGGTTTCCCTGACTGGCCGAATTGATTTTGAACGCCGATAAATTCTATGGGCACTGGAAAATTACGCGCCAAGACTTCAGCGATAGCGCTCCCCATGCCTCCTTGCACCTGATGCTCTTCAATAGTAACGACCGCTCCTGTTTTTTGCGCCGCTTCAATGATTGTCTTTTCATCCATTGGTTTTATAGTGTGATTATTCACGACAATACAACCAATGCCTTCTTGCTCTAATTCTTTTGCCGCGAGTAACGCATTATACACCAACGACCCACAAGCAATAAACGCAACTTGAGGGTTTCCGCTTTCCCAAAAAATTTCAGCTTTCCCTATTTCAAAGGGCGTCTCTTGTGTCGTGAAAAGAGGCGTTTTTTCTCGGCCGAAGCGTAAATACACCGGGCCTTCTTTTTTTGATGCGCCAAGAGTAGCTTTTTGCGCTTCTATGGCATCACAGGGAACAACAACTGTCATATTGGCGATCGGACGGGTGATCGCAATATCTTCTATTGCCTGGTGCGTGGCGCCATCAGGTCCGACTGACACTCCCGCATGCGCCCCTGCAATTTTCACATTCGCTTCATTATAGCAAATCGTGGTACGAATTTGCTCCCAATTTCGCCCAGGACTAAACATTGCATACGAAGAAATAAACGGAATCTTTCCTGCAAGCGACATTCCTGCCGCAAGTGACGCCATATTTTGCTCTGCCACGCCCACTTCAATAAATCGTTCAGGAAATTTTTCCTTAAACCAAAGCGAGCGTGTACTCTCGGTGAGATCCGCACAAAGTACGACCACGTTGGAATTTTCCTCGCCTGCCTGAACTACCCCCTTGCCATACCCATCGCGCGTGGGCTTTTGTTCTAATTCGGGCGTAAATATCTTCTCTGAAAATTTTTTATTTTTATTCAACATACTGATAGCTCGTTTTACTTGAAAAACTTTTGCTTAATGAACTTAACGATTTTCCATAGTAGAAAAATCGCTAATCCTATGAGGAGAACGCTAATTAACATAATAGGAATCCAAACAATAATGAACGCGATAAGAATATTAAAAAGAGTGATAAGTCCTTGGACTAAGGCATTAACTGCCGCCTTGACCACGCTACTCGGCCGAAAATCTTTGATAGATAGAGTAATTGTCGGCTCTTGGGAGAGATTAACGCGAATGGTAGCCAAGTCGGTTTGATTCGCGAGATACTTTAACTGTCCTTGAAGCGATTCAATTTGTGCGCGCACGTCAGAAAGACGCTGAGTAACTTTCAGAATATCCTCAATAGAGTATGCTTTTTTCAATATTTCCAGATATTGCGCTTCTGTTGCTTTAAGATTTTTTAAGCGCGCTTCAAGATCAATGTACTCTTGGGTCACGTCTTGGCCGGTTATTTGCTCTATTTCCACTAAACGAGCTTGCGCCTTTACTTTTTCGATTATATCAGAAAAAGAAGCAACGGGAACTCGGAGCGTAAAAGAAGCATGCATAACGCCACTCTCGTCCTCCCGCCGTTCCAGTGATTCAACGAATCCTTTTTGAGCCTCAACAAGCGCCGTAATCTTAGTGGTGCTTTTCTGCATATTATCTATTACCAATGAGAGGAAAGCGTTTCTTATTATCTTTTTTGTATCAGGAGTAATTGATGGCAAGGGCGCGGTTGCTATATCGCTCGCCAACCCTTCTTGAGAGAATGCTCCTTGTTGCGTGGGTATAGAAGGCGGAAGTGTTAAAACGCCCTTAAATGTCTGACTTGCTATTTGGGCGTTTTTGGGAGGGCTTATTAAAAACACCCCGATCCCAAGAACAACGAGAGAAAAAATACCTACGCTAACCCCGATAATGATTTTCTTAATCATAGTTTTGATAGTAAATATTCTCATATTAACTCCTACTAAATTTTACCTCCGAGGGTGCGAAGTTCTGCCAGTGCTTTTTGCGCTTCTTCTTTATTTGGTGGCTTTCCATGCCACTCGAAATCCCCTTCCATAAACGAAACTCCCTTTCCGGGAATCGTATGTGCAATGATGACGGTTGGCTTTTCATAAATCGCTTTTACTTCATCAACCGCATTTACAATTTCGGCAAAATTATGGCCATCAACCTCCAATACATGCCAGTTAAACGCTTCGTATTTTTGCCGCAGTGGCTCTAAGGGCATAATATCTTCCGTAAACCCGTCTATTTGAATGTTATTTCTATCAATAACCGCTGTCAAATTACGCAGTTTATTTTTTCCTGCCCACATTGCCGCTTCCCAAAGTTGGCCTTCTTCATGCTCGCCGTCTGAAAGAAATGCGTATACCCGCCAATCTTTTTTATCCAACAGCCCCGCCCACGCCATACCTGCGGCTTGCGACAATCCAGAACCCAATGGCCCGGATGTGGTTTCAACCCCGGGAAGCGCAGTTCGATGAGGATGCCCTTGCAAACGCGTGCCAAATTTGCGAAGGGTCTTTAATTCCTCTATTGGGAAATAGCCCGCGCGCGCCATCGTGGCATAACGCACCGGACAAATATGACCATTGGATAAAATTAAACGATCGCGCTCTTCCCAGAAAGGATTTTGAGGATCGTGATTGAGGATATGGAAATAAAATGCCGTGAAAATATCCGTCATGCCCAATGGTCCTGCTGAATGTCCGCTTCCTGCTTCAACCAGCATCTCAATAATATCCTGACGGATTTGATTTGCCTTCCTCTCTAATTCTTTAATTTTTTCGTCGTGAATCATAAATCATAGTTGCATTAAACGCAGTAGTTCTTCTTTCGGATTTGTTTTATCAAATACTGCGCTTGCGGTGGCTACTGCATCTACGCCAATTTCCTGCGCTCGCAAGATTGTCTCTTCATTCACGCCTCCGTCTACTTCAATGATACCAGAAAAATGCTTCTTTCTCAACGCAGGAATTTTCGCCAATACGTCGGGAATAAATTTTTGCCCTGAAAACCCCGGCTCAACTGACATAATTAAAATGAGATCAAGTTCTTTCAAAAATGAATAAATCTTTTCGTGGCTTGTTTTGGGATTGAGCGCAATCCCTGCTTCTTTGCCCTTTGCTTTTATTTTACGGATAAGTCCATGGACCCACGTATGCGATCCTTGCGTCGCCTCCCAATGGAAAATGATTCTTTTGGCGGGCGTATCAAGCCAAGGAAGTACCGACGTATCGGGGTTTTTGAGCATTAAATGAAGCTCAAATGGCTTTTGCCATTGAAATTCCCGTATCTTTCCAATATCTGAAAAACTCTTATGGGGAACAAATACTCCATCTCCTACGTCAACATGAAAAAAAGACGCCTCTTTTTCAACCAAGCGAATCCGCCCTTCAAATTCCTCATAATTGTCTACTAGTATTGAAGGATAAATATCCATAAATAAATTTTACCCTCTTATCCGCCTCCTACTCCCGGAGGGTGAATGAAAAATAGAATATCCAAAAAAATTATGACTCCAGCAAATGCCATCATTGCCCATAATATTCCTCGGGCAAAATAAATATTATTTTCCCTTACGCGCCTATATAGTAAAAAGTTCGGCACAAAAGAAAGGAGCAGTATGAAAAAATAGGAAAGGCCGAGCAAGGCAACGTAGGTGCTTGAAAAATTACTTGATAGCCATAAAGGAAAAAACAATATCCTTGCCAAAAAATTTAAAAAAGCAAAAAAAATCCATTGAATTAATAACCCCACAATCAGCCCTCTTATGAATTGAAACGTATTGCTCATGATTGTTTCAACAATGTTGCTCCTCAATTTCTTTAATTTTTGCAAGTCTCCTTATGTGTCGCTCCTCTTGTGACGGTTTTGTCTCTAAAAATGCCTTTATAATCTCTTGCGCTTCACCTTCAGAAAGATAATCAGCAGGGAGCGCGGCAATGTTTATTGCATCGTCATACGTTGCGGCTTTTGCCTGCTCTTTTGAAAAAAAAAGCCCGGCGATAATTCCTTTTTCTTTATTGGCCGCTACCGCAACGCCCACGCCAGAACCACAAAACAATATCCCCTTATGTTCGCTTGGGGCTTTTGCAACCGCTTCTGCAACCTTAAAGGCAATATCCGGATAGTCATCATCAGGATCAAGTATCAATGCTCCCAAATCCTCATAAGGAACATCATCTTTCTCTAAAAAAAGTTTGATTTTTTCTTTTAATTCAAAACCTCTATGGTCAGCTCCAAGATAAATCATGTTATGTAAGCAAGCTTTTCAATCTTTCAATGTGCTTTATGAGCATCGCGCAGTAGCCCCATTCGTTGTCGTACCATGCACACACTTTCACTAAATCACCGTCAACAACGCGTGTGAGGGAAAGATCAACGATTGAGCCAAGGGGTTGGCCTAAAATATCTGTTGAAACAAACGGCTCTTCGGTCACGGCGATAATTCCTTGCCATTCTGGACTTTTTGCCGCATTCCTTAATATATTGTTTACTTCTTGGACCGATGTTTTTCTCTTTGCAAGAAACGTCAGATCAATGATTGAACCAGAAATTACCGGCACACGCATTGCTAATCCGTCAAACAACCCTTTTAATTCAGGAATAACGCGATAAACGCTCTCTGCCGCGCCTGTGGAGGAAGGGACAATGTTTTGTGAAGCCGCCCGGCCACGCAGGAAATCTTTTGGCACGGCGCTATCAACAAGACTTTGCGTGGCAGTATACCCATGAACCGTGGAAAGCATTGCCTTTTGTATTCCCAAGGATTGCATGAGAATTGCAACAACAGGCGTTGTTGCGTTTGTAGTGCACGAGGCGTTTGAACTTATCTGCCCCGCATGCAATGTTTCAATGCCAACATTGGGCGTCACCATGGGTATACCTTCATCTTTTACAGGAGCCGTAATCACTACGCGCTTGGCGCCCGCATCAAGATGTAATTTCGCTTTTTCCGAAGAAGTGAAAATACCTGTTGATTCCACCACGATATCAATACCAAGATCGCGCCACGGGAGTTTTTGGGGCTCTTTTTCTTGAAAAAATTGAATTTCTCTTCCATCGACAATGAGGGCGTGTTTTTCTTTATCTATTTCAACGTGTTTTTCGTATCGTCCATACACGCTGTCAAAACGCAATAAATAGGATAAACTTTCTATATCCCCCAGATCATTTACCGCCGTAATTTCAATACCCTCATGGATAAATGCCTGACGAAAAAATACCCGCCCAATCCTCCCAAACCCATTGATAGCTATACGCATAGATAAAAGTTAAAATGAATAATAATTTTTAAAATCTTTGCGCAAAAAGCGGTTGAAATGATCTACTGTCATACCGACTTTCTTGAAGGGGTTGAATATATCGAGAGGATCAAAAATTTTTTTCGCTTCTCTGAATAAATCCACCATGTCTTGCCCGTACGTTAAATAGAGAAAGGGCGTAGACATAATTCCATCATTATGTTCGCCTGTCGCACTTCCCCTTAATTGTCCCACCATCTCATACATTGCAATAACTAAGTTTGCTAATTTCGCACGTTCTTCTTGAATTTCAAAATTTAGAATAGGCCTTATATGAAAATTAGCGTCTCCGATATGCCCCCAACTCGCATACTCAAAGCCAAAATCTTTAAAAATTTTGTCAGTCATTTCAATATACTGCAATAGTGAATTCACTGGTACTGTACAATCAAATTCAAGAGGCACTGCGCGTACATTCCCCTTCATGTGCGTGACTATTTTTGCAGATTCATTGCGAAGTTTCCAAAGTCTGTCTTCTTGCGGCGGCTTGATTGCTTCCCCGACCTGAAATGCCAATTCTTGCATAATCCTCCGCGCCGGCGCAAACTGCGCCAACACCTCTTCCTCATTAGCACCGTCAAATTCACAAAATAAGATAATCTCGGGGGTACGTTCTGAAATATCTTGGGCAAGCTCTGGTTCTAACGTTTTTATCAAATCAATGATATGTTTATCAACCATTTCTAACGCAGATGGTTTTAACGGAAGTAGTCTTTGCACCGCTTCGCCCGCCTTTGATAAACTATCAAAGTAGCCCAACAATACCCCTTCTTCACCAGGTTTTGCAATCGTATGAAATGTAATCCCTTGAATAAGACCGAGTGTTCCTTGAGAACCAATGAAAAGCTGGGTGATGTCATTAGTTGCCAAAAAATCCGCCAGCGCATATCCGCTTGAATTCTTCGTCACGTGGGGCGTATAAGCTTGTATTAAATCTCTATGTTGTTCTAAGATTAAGCGCAATTGATCCGCTTGAGGAATCCTATCTTTACTGGTATCAATCTCGCTTCCATCCGACAGAATGACCTTCAAACTTTTGACATATTTTCGGGTATTCCCATATTTAAGCGCACGCGTTCCGCCCGAATTATTCGCCACCATTCCGCCCACAGAACAAAATGCTCCCGATGCCGGATTTACCGGTATCCAATGACCTTTTTTCGCAAGTTCCTTTTGAAGTTCCCCATAAATCATACCGGGCTCTACACGAACGTAATCTTCTCCAATTTCAAGGATCTTGTCCATATATCCAGAGAAACGAACAATAATGCCTTCAGATAAAGGACCACCTGTTAAATCCGTTCCCTTCCCTCGTGCGGTAAGCGAGATCTCGTTACCCATTTTCCTTTGTTGGGAAACGAATTTAACCAACTCAATAAGATCTTCTTGCCCTTGCGGTAAGACAACCGCTTTTGGCTTAACTTCAAAAATAGAGCCGTCAGCGCTGTAATGTTGCAATGTTGCTTCGTCGTCTTTTACCTCGCCTTTAATAACTTTTTTTAATTCTTCAATCATTTTTCAATTTATTGAGATAGTCTACCGCCGCTAAAAGCGCGACTGTTCCCTGCCCCGCGGCGATATTAATTTGTCTATATGGGGCGTCAGTTACGTCACCCGCGGCAAATACCCCTGGTATGTTAGTTTGGCAAAGCGTATTTATCTTTATTTCTCCAAATTGATTTTTTTCCACAATATCAATAAATTCTGTATTGGGAATCATGCCAATATGGATAAAAGCTCCTTGAATTTCGATGCCTTGCATTTGACCATCCTTTTCATACTCTAATCCACTTAGAAACGCATCGCCTAAAAAATTTTTTGTCTGGGCGTTAGTAATGAGGTGAATATTTTTTGCTGACTTCACTTTTTGAATGAGAATATCCTCTCCTTTGAATTCTGCGTTCTTGTTGATACTATAAACTTCTTTCACGATTGAAGAGAGCATTAAAAGCGACTCCAGCGCGGAATTTCCGCCTCCTATTGTCGCCACCGCCTTGTCCTTAAAAATAGGCCCATCGCATACCGTGCAATAGCTCACTCCTTTGTTTCTATATTCTTTTTCACCCGGGATATTTATTTCTCGGGGATGCACGCCAGTCGCGATAATCACTGTCTTTGTCTGAAATTCAAAATTTTTTCCCCTTACAATAAAA
>OBEQ012736205.1_pt1 | contig 13738 bp, 12 predicted proteins | sample 1670901 | NCBI WGS metagenome assembly OBEQ01 (sample SAMEA104232315, study PRJEB22302) | groundwater metagenome | biome: forest; feature: aquifer; material: groundwater | place: USA | collected 2011-08-07 | depth 5.4 m
ACCCTCTTGCCCCGATTTTCGGTGACGTAGACACTGCCCTTGGAGTCCACCGCGATGTTGAGCGGCTGGTCGAATTGACCGGGGAGGGGCCCCGATCGGCCGAAGCTCGACAGGACCTTGCCCGTCTGGCGGTCGAGGATTTCAATATTCACCATGTCACGCTGCAGCTTGAAGAAGCGAATTGTGAAAAAGGCTGTCAATAAAAACGGAGGCGGGTTTATGAAACGAGTAGGATTTTTAGCGACGGGCTCAGAACTAACCAGCGGAGAGACTTTAAACAGCAACACTCAGCAAATGAGTCAAATCCTTTTTAAAAAAGGCGTAAACGTGGGCGAGCATCTACTCGTGGATGACCAAGAAAAGAACATTGTGGAATGCCTAAATTTTTTGGCCAAACGACACTCTTGCATTATCCTCAGCGGAGGATTGGGTCCGACTTCAGACGATCGAACGCGTTTTGCTTTATCTCACTTTCTTAATCGCCCTTTAATTTTCAATCCAGAAAGTTGGGCAAGAATTGAAAAGCGTTTTGAGTTGAGACAGCGAACTCCCACTGAAAATAATAAAATTCAAAGTCTATTCCCAGAAACAGCCCTAGTGCTTCCTAATCCCAATGGCACTGCGGATGGATGCCTGTTAAAAACAAATGATCATTTGTTTTTTTTATTACCTGGTCCGCCCAAAGAATGCCTGCCCCTCTTCGAAACTCAAGTGCTAAAAATTCTGGATAAAGCGGGCTATTTCAGCACGAATCGATTGTACCGTTGGACCTTAAATGAAGTGAGCGAATCGATAATCGCAGACAAGTTAGACCCCCTGGCTAAAAAATATGGCATTGAAATTGCGTATCGAGCAGTCAAACCTATGCTTCATATCAAAGTCATGGCCCACCCCGCAAAGACCTCAGCTCATCCATGGATTCAAGAAATTGAATCCATGCTTGCCCCCTATCCCTTCACACGCGAGTTCCCCGATGAAAATTCACCGCAATCTTCCTGATTCCCCCTATTACATAAAGTCATATCAAGAGTTAGAAGAAGGAAGGATAAGCTTAAAACTCCATGGCCCTTCTCATGATTCAAACTACTCCCAAAGTTTTATTCTGCATCAGGATTTCTTATTGGCCTTGCCTGAAGTCCAAGATTTATCTCAATTGAACGAGGCGGTTATCGAAAAAATGGCTCAACGAGTTCCGCAGATTTTGCTCATTGGCACAGGGAAAATGCAGCTGATGCTGCAAGGCGAATCTCTTCAGAAATTTCGTTCTTTTATCGATAAACAAATCGGCATTGAAATCATGAAAACGGAAGCCGCTGCAAAAACTTATAATATTTTGGCTCAGGAAGGACGAGATGTCATGGCGATTCTGTTGTTAGGCCCCTCTTCTTAATAGAGAACCTGTCCTATCACATAAACCTGCCCATGGCTGTTTATACTCATCCCCCTCCAAGACACTGGATTCTCTCAATCGCCATAGGCATTTGCTCTATTATTTTAACATAACTTTGATTATGTGATAATTGTGGTATAGCTCCAACATAACCTATGCGTATATTCGAAGAAATGATTTAATATTCTTCCTCAGCTTCTGTTTCGATCACCATTTCTTGATCTTCATCAAAATCATCCGAGTCTTCTACGGTTGCTGCGCTTCCATTGCTTGAAAATCGGACAGGACGAGCGGGAACAATCGTTGAAATAGCGTGCTTATAAACCATCTGGCTGATGTTATTATTTCGCAAAACTACCACGAATTGATCAAATGAATCAACGTGACCTTGTAGCTTGATGCCATTGATTAAATAGACAGAAACGGGGACTCGTTCTCGACGAAGAGCGTTCAAGAAAGGCTCTTGTAATGAGGGTCCTTTTGACATGGTTTTCTCCAAAATTATTACTGATGACACATCCTAACGGCAAAAGGATTCTAACGGATTGCTTGCTTAGAAACAATCAGGTAATCAAAAAACTTGATCAAAAAGTTCAAGCAAATTTAAATCTCGATTCCAATATTGAATATCAGGCCAAGACCTCATCCAGGTTATTTGTCGTTTAGCCAGCTGTCGAGTAGAAATCGTGATATTTTCATGTAAATTTTCACGAGAAGATTGTCCTAAAAAATACTCCCATACTTGTCGATACCCCACTGAGCGAATTGCGGGCAGGTCCAGATGAAGATCCCCTCTTTCATAGAGCCTTCGAACTTCATCAATTAAGCCATTTTTCAACATGGCTTGGGTCCGAACTTCAATACGCTGATGAAGCGTCACCCTATCCTCGACAGGAAGCCCCAGAAAAGTGAAGGGATTTTTTATTATCTTCTGGTTATTGCCCCAATAATACGACAGAGGACTCCCCGTCGATTCAAAAACCTCAAGTGCCCTCAAAATTCTTTGCGTATCTCCAGGCTTTAAACGCTGGGCAGAAAGAGGATCCGCTTTAAGTAAGCTTTCATATAAAGTTTGAATGCCCTCTTCTTTTAAACGCAAAGACAATTTTTCACGAACTCCTGCTGTCACGGGAGGAATGCTCGCCAGCCCATTGCGAAGCGAATTTAAGTACATCATCGTTCCCCCCACTAAAAGCGGAATTTTTCCGCGGGAGAAAATTTCTTGAATCGCTCTGTGACAATCCCCACAAAATTCAGCCACCGAATAGCTTTCAAGGGGATCTCTAATATCAATCAAATGATGGAGAGTCTTGCTTAAGATTTCTCGCGAAGGCTTGGCAGTTCCAATATCCATTCCACGATAAATCATGGCGGAATCTACGCTAATGATTTCTAAACAGGGATATTTTTCGATCCAGGAGAGAGCCAAATCGGTTTTTCCCGATGCACTAGGGCCTGTCAGCACGACAATAGGCCTATTATCGAGCGTCATCGGTTTCTGAATTTAAATTTTTAGAAGGCCCATGATGCAGCAAATCAGTCGATAAAAAATCTTGCTGCTCTTGCGATTTATCATGCCTCGTTTCAGAAACTTGTTGATTAATGTAGTCGGCTAAGATTTTAGCTTTTTTATATTTATCGGCTTCTTTTCTATGCAAATTTGGGAGTTGACTCGTCTTAGCCTGCAGATCTCGAAGCTCTAGGGGATCCATGGCTAATTTCTTAACCAAGACCTTAACTTCATTGAGTGAGAGCTCATCCACGGCCTTATCAAGCGCGAGCTTGAGCTGTTCTCGTTCGAATTTTAATTTTTCTAATTCAAAGTTTTTCATTATTTCCCCATGTCTTAATCTTTCGTTTTCTTTAGTTTAGACGAAATCTACCCGTCCAAATCCGCTGGAAAATGCCTCTAAGCGATACTCTTCTTTTTCCCATTTTACGAAGCGAGATTCATTTTTCCTAAAGACCAGCAAATCCTCTCGATCCTTCATGGGATGATGAAAAAGTCGCTCCAAGCGAACATCCACTCCTTTCAGATACACATTTAATCGTTTGAAATACTTGATTGGAGTCTTGCGAATAAATCCAGGATAAAACAATTCGCTTAACTGAATATTAATATCCGAAAGATTTTCAATGAGGGCGAGCTGTCCTTTTAATTTTTTCATTTTGCTCTGAATTCGAGCATATTCTTCCAATAAAAATAACGCTTGCCTGGAGAGCTCTTCCCAGGCTCGAAAAAATTCTCCTCGATGCTTGAGTAAATTTTCAAAATCACTTCGATTTCGAGGAAAGGTGTCCGCAGAGTCGAATTCTCCAAACACGCGAAGCAAACTTGCCATTTCTAGGTCTTCTCGAAGCATTTTATCCTGCACAGGAAGATTAGAGCGTCGCCGAACTTCTTCACGCTCTTTTTGCAGCGCAAGAAATAATAGTCTCAAAATGCCCGATGTCGACAGGGACTCTGCCTTCTCTCGTGTTGATTCTAAAACCAAGGCCACTGAATCTCCTCGATCTTCAATCGCTGGATACAAAACAATCGACACTCCTTGAAATTGAGTCGGAATTTCGCGAGGGAAATCCCCAAAAGTCCAATCCAAAAGCTTTTCTTTTTCCCAACCCAGATTTGCTTTGCTTTCTGCCGGCATTTCAGACGTAGAAAGATAATCCTCTATCGCTGGCCAAGCCTCCCAAGATTCTCTAAAAACCTTAAGCACTTTCCCTTTTGCATCAAGAATCTCCACCCGCATAAAAAGATGAGGATCCAGTTCCTTCAGATTGAAGTCTTCTCGCTGAATAGCTAGGCCTGACAATCGCTTCAAGACCAGGGCTACATTTTCAATCAGTGATTCTCGAATATCCACGCCCTTTAACGCTTCTAGGCAAGCCTTAGCGACCCCTGGAACCGGAATAAACGATCGCCTGGTCGCTTTAGGCAAGGCGCGAATCAAAGCGGTAATTTTCTCCAGCAATAATCCCGAAACTCCCCATTCCAAGGCATTTTGAGGAACTTCTCGAAACAATAAAGAAGGAATGCTTACCGTAACTCCATCTTCTACACTCATCGGATCAAAATGATATCGAAGTGGAAATTTAAACGGAGGGCAGCTCCACACATCGGGGAATTCTGTCGCTTCATGGGCAATTTTTGAGATTAAATCTTCCTCACACATATAAAATGTTTTCAAATATTCAGGATTCTGTTTTTGAAGTGATTTCCACCAGGCGTTAAATCGAATCGAATCCGTAATTTCTAGCGGAATTCGGGTGTCATAAAATTGAAATTTTGCCTTTTCATCGACCAGTACGTCCAATCGACGCGCCTTGTTTTCGAGTGGCAGCAAACTTTCTTCCAGTTTTTGATTATGAAGGATAAAAGGCGCATTCGTTTCAAAGCGCTCAGCGACCAAGGCTTCTCGAATAAAAATCTCGCGGGACTCTCGAGGATTGATTTCTCCATAATTCACTCGACGCTTAGGAATCACATCCAGACCATACAAACTCAGCTTCATCCAGGCGCAGACGCGGCCAGATTCTTCTTCATAAAAAGGATCAGAAATACTTTTCTTAATCAAATGTGCTGCCAAGGACTCCAGCCATAGGGGATCAATCTTCCCCACCACTCGGGCAAAGGCTTTGTGCGTTTCCACCAGCTCGTAACACATTATCCACTTAGGAGGGTGGGCAAAAGCCACAGAACCGGGAAAAATTTCGAGCTTAATCTGACGAGCCCCTTCGTATCGTTTATTCTCTTCCCATCGACCCACATGACTAAGCAGACCCGAGAGTAGGCTTTGATGGATTGATTGCTGAAACCTGAAATCATTCAAATTTTCTGTCCACTTTTCAGAAGAAATCTCCTCACACTCCCAGCCCAAGGCTCGAACTTGTTCTGATAGCTGCTGGTGCAAGTCCAGCCATTCCCGAAGTCTCCGAAAAGAAAGAAAGCTTTTTTGACACAGCTTTCGACGCTCACCCTGAGAGGTCGGCTCTAAAACCGCTTTGACCCAGAGCATAAGAATGCTTAAAAAATCTGAGCCAGCAACCCAAAAGGCTTTATGGGCGGCATCTGCTTCAGCTTGATGATCCATGGGGCGCTCTCGAATATCGGGAATGCTCAAGAAACTCGTCAGCACTAGCATCTCTCTCAGAACCTTTTTCTGCTGCGCCGTCGTCAACATTTTGGCTAATCTTGGGTCCACCGAAAATTTCGCTAAAGTCTTTCCCAATGGAAGAATCTCTGTACCCTCTTCATTCATGGCACCCAATTCATGCAATAAGCGATAGCCATCTTTAACAAAGCGAGAATCCGGGGGAGTCAAAAAAGGAAAATCTTCCACCGGCCCGAGTTTCATCACCGCCATTTTAAGAATTACACCTGCCAAATTGGTTCTTAAAATTTCAGGCTCAGTAAAGGGTTTTCGGGTGTGAAAGTCTTCTTCGCTATACAATCGGATGCAAATCCCTGGAGCAATTCGGCCACAGCGACCTTTTCGCTGATTGGCGCTGGCTTGAGAAATAGGCTCAATGGGGAGTCGTTGCAATTTTGAACGATGACTGTAGCGACTTAAGCGAGCGAGTCCGGAGTCTACGACGTAATGAACACCAGGGACCGTCACGGAAGTTTCCGCAACATTGGTCGAGAGCACGATTTTTCGCTTTCCCCGTGAGGAAAAGATCTTTTGTTGATCACTCAAAGAAAGCCGAGAAAATAAAGGCAATATTTCTATATTTTTCAATGATTTTCTCTCTAGAAATTTCTGACAGTCTCGAATTTCCCGCTCTGTTGCTAAAAATACGAGAAAGTCTCCTCCCAGGGGATTCTCAGAAATCAAAGCGTCAATCGCGCGAAATATCCCCTCATTAAGTTCAATGGGGAGGCCCCCTGTCGCTTGATAAAGAGGACGATATTGCAGCGTGACGGGATAAGTCCGTCCCGAAACCTCAATCAAAGGCGCCCCCTCAAAATGCTCACTGAAACGCTGATGATCTAAGGTGGCCGAAGTAATAATGATTTTTAAATCTGGGCGACGAGGCAGAATCTTTTTCAAATAGCCTAGTAAAAAATCGATATTCAAAGAACGCTCATGTGCCTCATCGATAATAATGACTTTATAGGCAGAAAGCAGTCGATCTTTTTCAGTTTCCGCTAGCAGAATTCCATCGGTCATCAGCTTCAATCGAGTCGTTTTTTGCATGTGATCATGAAATCGAATCTTGTAGCCCACCAAGATGCCAGGTGCGGTCTTGGTTTCTTCTGCCACTCGCTCCGCAATCATTTTTGCCGCCAGCCTTCTGGGCTGAGTATGCCCAATTAAACGAGGATCTTCTTGGAATAAATTCAGGCAAATTTTTGGAATTTGCGTGGACTTCCCCGAGCCCGTCTCCCCCGCAATAATCACAACTTGATGCTTTTGCAGAGCCCATCGAATCTCATCGACTTTTTCAACAATGGGGAGCGAAGCATCAACGGCAAACATTAATATACTCATCCTCCTGCAAAATTCACTTCATACCGTGGCCATTTCTTTGCGGTCCTCCGGTAGTTCCTCCAGCAGAGGCTGCGTCATTAAAGCATTTTCAATGCCAAGGACTCGTTTCTGAATATCAAGCGCCCGCCTTTGCGATTCCTGTTCACTTCTCAGAACAGCAATGCGATGCGGGAGAAATTTAGACACTACACCAACGCTGGTCAATGCTAAGGTTCCAAAGGTGATCGCCAAACGAGGCCCCTTCGCTAGTGCATCTAATCCACAAATATTCTCAGCCAAAATTAAAGGGCTCGCATATCCTGTCAGCAAACATAGCCCATCACCAAATAAAATTATCCGCTTCCAAAGGGGAAGTTGAACACCTTTAAGATAATTTCTCGTATTCATCAAGCCTTGTCCGCTTTGGGTCGATCGATGCACAAGATAATCACAACACGTCCCTGCTGCTGCGATAAAAAATCCAAAGGGTATCCCGAAGCACAGTGCTTCCTTCGAATAACCCAAAAAATCATTTCTTTCTGGAAAAAAGTCGGGGAAGAGATCAGAAAATACGGTGACTCCATTCACAAATTCAACGACAAACGTCATGCCAGTTCCCCATTTTGTCCAAAAGTCAGCGATATCGTCTTCATCCTGATCTTTTCTTTTTAACAAAGCCATAAAGCAGGTACGAAAATCAGCTCCTGAACCGAGAATGCTCAGTACAAAGATGCTCCCATTAATCAACCATTGATGCAGAGTCTTCAACTGAGCCGCACCAAATATGCGGCTCCACGCCACTAAAGGCCCTGCCAGGTCACCCATATGGCCAAAAGCATCTCCAAATAGTGCTATTTTTTGATACCAATGCAGAGAAACCTCATTCGCACCTATTCTTTGCGATCGAGAGGATCCCGCTGAGATTCGTCTGGCTGCATAAAGTTCATCCTCGTTTTCGCCTTCCGCTATCACCTGAAGAGAATTCATCTCAGGATGGGGATCTTTAAAATCCCAAAATTTTTCTCTTAAATTTTGCTCATTTTCTTCATTATCTTCCGCTTCATTCTGTCCCTGCGATTCAAAAACATAGTGGCAATACATGGTTGACATCGCAACGAATAATCCATACGGCAGGGCATAAGCTAAATTGCTGAGGGAATATCCCAGTTCTTCTGGGTCTTCATTGGACATGGTGTACATCAACATGGCCGCCAGCAAACAGGCGTTAGTTACAAAGTCCACCGCACCCCCTGTGATGGCCCCTAGTTTTGTCCATCCATTAGCCGGCGACTCCATAACTTCTAGTTTGCATAATAATTTTATTAGGCGGAATTCTAAGGTTTTATCCGTAAATTGATATACTTTATAATCGCAATTCTCGGCCTCTTTCGCCTCGACACTTTTCTCCTTCGCCAACAGCAGATACTGATTTTTTTTTCGAGGATCGACTAATCCTTTTTCTTCATAGGCTCGAAACAATCCTGAGTGACGAGGGTTTATCGTCAAAAGATAATGGTAGTACTCTGGGCTTAATGAGTGCTCATATTTTAAGCAATCTCCTTCTTGCCATAAGACATCAAATTTGAGTCGAGGATCTAGAGTTATCCATTTTTTCATTTTCTCTTTTTGCGCTTGAAAAGCATATTGGCTCATGGAGTAAAGCAGAACGCCCTTGCTTCGTAATGCTACGAAACATTGGATGACTTCCCTTGACACTTTGGGGGGAAGGTCTCCAATCAATAAAGCCTTGGGCAGAGTCAAGGCCGGCTGGGTTTGATCGTGACCATGAGCATGGGAATGTGCAGACATAAGAGGGTTCTCCTTTTTGGGTTTGATTAACTTCAGTGATTTTTAACAAGAACGTTCGAGACAAGCCTTTAATTTCAGCAATGATTCAGGAAGCTCCGAGTCAAATCGAAGCCATTCCCCCGTTTTGGGATGCTTAAAAGATAATAATTTTGCATGCAAGGCTTGGTGTTCTATGATTTCCCCCGCCGAAAATTGCTTCCGACCGCCATACATCATATCGCCTAACAGCGGGTAACCTTGATGAGACAAATGAACTCGAATTTGATGGGTTCGGCCCGTTTCCAATTCTACTTCCAGCATACTCATCGCTTTTGAGCGAGCCAGAACTCGAACATGAGTCACAGCGGGCTTGCCTGAATCCTCATGAACTACGGCCATTTTGGTTCGCATATGTGGGTGACGCCCAATGGGGGCCTCTACGGTAAAACCTCCCACCAAATAACCGTGCACAAACGCGATATAAATTCGAGACACTTCATGCGTTTGAAGCTGTTCGATTAAAGATCCCCGAGCTTCATGGGTTTTGGCCACCACCATCAATCCACTCGTATCTTTATCCAAGCGATGCACAATGCCCGCTCGAGGCAGTTGCTTTAAGTTTGGACAATGATGCAATAAAGCGTTCATCAAGGTCCCACTTGCATTTCCTGCTCCCGGATGAACAACACAGCCAACCGCTTTGTTGAGCACCAAAACATGAGCATCTTCAAAAACAATATTTAAAGGAATCGCTTCTGCAAGGTCCTCTACTTTCGCCTCAAGCACTGCAAAGACCGAAAGAACATCACCTTCCTTCACCTTGGTTTTAGATTTTTGAATTTTTCCATTCAGCCGGGTCTGCTCGTTTTTAATCCAAGTTTGAATCAAAGATCGAGAATATTCTGGCAATAAACGACTGAGCGCTTGATCCATTCGAAGACCGGCTAAATCAGGGGGAATTTCACATTCGCGGATGACCTTTTCCGTCATTTTCTTTTTTTAGAATCCTTAAAAATAAGAGAATTCTCTATACCATGAGTTTTAAAAAAGACAAAATTCATTAAGACGTGTTTTCATTTTTAAGGAGAAAATCATGTTTAGTGAGAAAATCATAGAAAAAGGCGATTTATTCGTGGATTCATTCGCTTTTAATCAATATCGGCAAATCCAGGCTTGGGAGCAAGCCTTCGATGGGAATCGCAAAGCAAAAAATTATATGTTAATCCTTCAAGTGATGAGCTCAGCGGAGCTCGACCTCGATGAAAAACTTAAACAAATTCAACTCATTGCCAATGCCTCAGTGAAGAATGCTCCCGGTTTGTTTAAACAGCTCTGTGGACAAGGACGATCAACCCTGACTCAACAAAGATATACCGATTTATTAAGAATTTTTCAGGCTCAAGAGCCCATGAGAACTTTTCGTCAAGATATTGCTCATAATCTTGCGCAATTATCATTCGCCACTTCCGCGTCAAGCGCTTCAATGATGAGGCCGATGGCGGGATGGATACCCGGGTATCTTCAAAAATTAAGAATGCTTCGAGTTGAAAACCCCGCGGGATTTGATGCAGTGATTCAGACTCAAGCCGAATATGAGCGTCTTGCTAAATTATTCCCTGCCTGGCAAGACGACCACTCGGGCACGGCGTTGCTCGATGGCAGGCACTAAGGCTAAGATCGGCCTCTTTATCCCCCACTAAGATTTTATGAAAAATTTCTCACTGCTCCTGCTTCCCGTCTGCCTTTTCATCTTGTCGGGCTGCGCCAATGACAAAGACCCTTATGCAGGAAAGCCGGCGAGTCTGATCTACACAACAGGACATCAATACCTTCAGAAAAATGACAATTCTGAAGCCGTGATTGCTTTTGAATCCTTAAATTCTCAGTACCCTTTTGAATCCTATAGCAAGCAAGGCAATTTGGAGCTGATCTACGCTTACTACAAAAAGAACGACCCGACTTTAGCGCTCGCGACCGCTGAACGATTCTTGAAACTGTATCCGAATGATCCTAATGCCGCTTACGCCTACTACATGAGCGGAGTCATTGATTTTGATAATGGCCGAGGGGTGCTTCAAACCTACTTTCCCTACAATATGGCGGAACACAACCTTAATAATTATGACTTGGCATTTAAAACTTTAGGCATTGTGGTCGATAAATATCCAAATAGTCCTTACTCCGCCGACGCTCGCCGTCGAATGATGTATCTCGACAATGTTGAAGCGGAATATCAAATGAATATCGCGAAATTTTATTACAGCCGACAAGCCTACGTCGCTGCCTTAGCTCGAGCTCGAGAGGTGATTTTAGAGTTTCCGCAAAGTTCAAGTGTGATTCCGGCCTTGGCTTTGTCTGAGCAGGCCTATTTAGCGTTGAAACTTCCAGAATTAGCCAATCGTTCGCATCAGGTCGCCGTGGCTAATGTTGCAACAAAAGCTCGTCCTTAAAGCTCAGATCTCGTTGCCTCACTCATTCGATATAATTCTTCGTCCATTAATTCAAGCAAGCCCCGAATTGGAATCAGTTTGAATGAAAGCTTGAGAAAAACGCCACAAGATTCAAGCACAGCAGGGTCGTCAAGCTTCTCTCCACGATCTCGCATCAAGTGATAGACCCAAGTATAGGGATGATGTTGAGGATAATAGCGAATGGAGAATCGAGCTAGCGCCTCTCTCAACAGAGCTTCGTCGACACTTTCAATCTTATCTAAAATGACCACCTCAATGAGCTTGCTGAGGCGGTCCAAAACTGAAAATTTTTGCTCAGATGACAGCCCATTCCATCGGACAATTTCATCTGAAAATCGGCGGCAGCCTCGACAAATTTCATCCCCATAAACGGTGGAACAAATGCCCACGCAAGGGGTATGGCACAAGGGGATCAAGAGGATCCATCCGAAGTGTAGCCTTCCGAAGGCTCCGATACAGAGCTTTTGACCAATTTAGGCCGAGTCCCGCGCTTACCTCCCATTCTTTTCCACTCCTTACGCGGAAGCCATGTTTTTTGATGGCCTATCATTACAAGCACCTCATTGGGCCGTTTAGGCTCGTGTTGAACTTCTTTTACCAGCTTCACGACTGGCGGTGCAAACACGCAGGCGGGTGAGCCAAACTCTTCTCGCTCCACCTTATGACTCGCCCTCCTGGCTGAGCGACTTTTCGGCCTGGATTCTACTTCTGGCTCTCTCTCTGGAGTTTCTTCTTCGACAATTTGAGGCAAGGCTACCCTAACCATCGCCCCTCCCAAAACTTCATGGACCTCTGGGACCAATTCTGCAGCCATTTCCACTCCAAAAACTGTATTTAATTCTTGAACATACGTTTCGATTTTTTCAGCGGGAATAGGACGAACTTCTGATTTAATCTTCGCAATCATTTCGTTCAAATTAGATTTCATGGACGTTAAAGAAGGAGGGAATTTTTTTTCAAATTGCGCAGAAAGCAGATCATCAGAACCCGCTAATGTCCCTGCGCTGTAGGTAAAATATCCAAACGTTAAAAAACTCACCCAGGTGGATTCATTGAATTTTGGATCAGAAATCACTCGGTTAGTAATTTGATCTGCGGACGCAAAAAGTCGAATAAAACAGCGATTTAGATCCGAAAAGCTTATTTCTCCAAGCCCTCCTGCGGCAGCATCGCTGGATCCCATGAGAGTGTACGCTCGATAATCGTCAAGAAGATGATAATCCCCCAAAGCTTGACGAATAATATCGCGCCTGGAGTCATAACATTTATCTTGATGGGCTTCTAAAGCTTCCCATTCTCTCAAAAAATTAAACAGAGTGACCTTCAAAAGAGTGACTCGGCTTTTCCAATCTTCAAAACCATCTACTGAACCTGACATTTATTCTCCTAAGCATTATTTATACCTCTCCCCCCTTCTACGCAGAAGCAAAAAAAATCTCAATTCCCTTCTCTGAAAACTCGCTTAAATTTCAAACATTTGAGCTTAGGCCTGCGTTGCTGCTATCATCGAAGGTTTTTAGGATAAAAATTTATGAGCATCGAACTTTCCCGCCGTTTAACACAAATCAAGGCTTCCCCAACCTTAGCACTAGCAACTCAAGCGGCTGAATTAAAAAAACAAGGCAAAAAGATTATTGATTTAACCACTGGGGAACCTGACTTCGACACTCCAGAATTCATTAAACTTGCCGCGAAAAAAGCGCTGGATGCGGGACAAACAAAATATACGGCCGTCGAAGGCACCTTGGGCTTGAGAAATGCGATTGTGAGTAAATTAAAAAGAGACAATCAGTTGGATTATGCCGCGAATGAAATCATTGTCTCAAATGGCGCAAAACACAGTATTTTTGCAGCCTATGCTGCCATCTTGAATCCGGATGATGAAGTCATCATTCCAGTTCCCGCCTGGGTTTCTTATATGGATATGGCCATTTTGTTCGAAGGCAAGCCGGTGATGGTCCACACACAAAGCAAAAATCGATTCTGCTTAACACCCCAAGAGCTTGAAGCAGCCATTACGCCGAAAACCAAAGCTTTAGTGCTTAACACTCCCAGCAACCCCACAGGCATGGCTTACCGCGCCCAAGAACTTCGAGCTTTAGGCGAAGTCTTAAAAAAACACCCCCATGTTTTAATCATTTCTGATGATATCTACGAACACATTTTATGGGGCGAAGAAAAATTCAGTAATATTCTCAATGTCTGCCCCGAACTTAAAGATCGAACATTAATCATCAATGGGGTCTCCAAAGCCTACGCCATGACGGGATTTAGAATTGGTTTCACCGCAGGCCCTCTCTCAATCATCGCTGGGATGAAAAAACATCAATCTCAAAGCACTTCAAATCCCTGCTCGATTTCCCAAGCGGCCGCGCTTGCAGCTTTCGAAGGGGATCAGACCGAAGTTGAGACCATGAGGCAGGCATATAAGAAACGACACGACTACTTTATTCCTGCATTAAATTCCGTGGGCTTTAAAGTCCAGCCTTGTGATGGGGCCTTTTATGCTTTCTGTGATGTTCGCGAATTAATTCAAAAGAAAGGCTTGAAAGATTGCACGGCATTCGCAGCGGACCTACTACAGAAAGCTGAAATTGCAGGAGTTCCAGGTAGTGCCT